>Ga0209941_1000130_pt1 | contig 148184 bp, 128 predicted proteins | sample ThiBiot_300_plan_FD_183945 | JGI IMG/M metagenome (GOLD analysis project Ga0209941, IMG submission 183945) | Wastewater bioreactor microbial communities from Cape Town, South Africa - Thiocy_solids_1 (SPAdes) | ecosystem: Engineered > Bioremediation > Thiocyanate > Unclassified | place: South...
ATACCCGAGTTCGATGGCGCAGGCTGGTCCGGTTCCGACATGCTGATGCAGCAGCTGGCCCAGCTCAACCGCGAGCCCGAAATCCTGCCGCCACCGGGCGAGCATGTCCATTAGCAGGCAGCGGTAATAAAAGGGGGGCTGCCTCAATCAGGAGGCCCGGCTCCTCATGTTCAATCGGGATTGCCTGTTTGAGGCGTGTTCTCTGGATCAGGCGATTGTTCCACGTTTTCCTTCGGTTCAATCAGTGAACCCAGCTCTTCCAGTGGCGGCAATTCCTCCAGGGAGCGAAGTCCAAGATCATTAAGAAATTCAACGCTCGTAGCATACAAGATGGGTCGGCCCGGTACCTCACGGTGGCCGACGGCAGATATCCAGCTTCTTGATTCCAATGCCTTCAGCACCGAACTGGCAACCGCCACCCCCCGTATCTCCTCGATATCACCGCGTGTTACCGGCTGGCGATACGCAATGATGGCGAGCGTTTCCAATACTGCCCGCGAATAGCGGGGCGGCTTCTGCGGGTTGAGGCGGTCGAGAAATTCCTGCATTTCCGTTTTAGCCTGAAAGCGCCATCCGCTCGCAACCTGCACGAGTTCCACGCCTCTTCCTTCCCAGTCCCTGCTCAACTCGTCCAGCAGGCGCCGCAGGATTTCCGGGCCTAGTTCACCCGCGAACAGTTTTTTCAGTTCCGACAGAGGTAGAGGTTCCGGGCTGGTGAGTAAGGCAGCTTCCAGAACCTTTTTAACCTGAACAGGGGATGAAACAGGGAAACTAGACGGCGGTAAGGGCGCTGATCGGTCGGACATAAATCATTCCAAAAGCCTGTGGCTGACTGACCTCCACCTGACGCTCCTTCACAAGCTCCAATAATGCCAGAAACGTCACTACCAGTTCCGCTGCTCCGGCAGCGGCGCCAAATAAATCACTGAATTCCACAAAATGATGTCCCTGTATATGCCGCAGGATACGGCTCATATGTTCGCGGACTGAAAGTTCTTCCCGCGTGATGTTGTGCCGGCGATTTACGTTCAGGCGCGCCATCAGGACAAGCCAGGCATTGCGAAGATCATCGATGTTGACTTCCGGCAGGCGTTCAATCACTTTTTGCTCGATCCATACGTTCGTCAGCGCGAAATCGCGTTCCACTTGGGGCAGCGCGTTGAGCTTCTGCCCAGCGACTTTCATCTGCTCGTATTCCAGTAGACGCCGCACCAGTTCCGCTCGCGGGTCCACCTCGTCCTCATCCCCCTTGGCAGCGGGTTTGGGCAGCAACATCCGCGACTTGATTTCGATCAGCACAGCGGCCATCAATAGGTATTCCGCGGCCAGTTCCAGTTTATTCGCACGCATCATTTCGATATAAGCCAGATATTGACGCGTGAGTTCCGCCATCGGTATATCGAGTACGTCCAGATTGTGCCTGCGAATAAGATAAAGCAGCAGGTCCAGCGGCCCCTGAAACGTATCGAGAAATACTTCCAGTGCATCCGGTGGAATATATAAATCCGATGGGATCTCCGTCACCGGCTCGCCATGTATGCGGGCAATGGGATTTACCATAGGATTTGCCACTGGCGGAACAGGGGATTCCTCAATGGAAGGGCTTGGAAAATCGTTCATTCTCGGATAAGTCGAGCAAGGTCTATGACAGATAGCAGCAAGCGTCGATACAGCCGGACCACCTATGCTGCTTCGTGCGAAGCAACGATCAGGAATAATCCAGTCCCATTACCTCCCTGACCTCGCGCATGGTTTCCTGTGCCAGCTTATCGGCCTTTTCGCAACCATCGGCAATGATATTTCGCACCAGCGAAGGCTCTTCTTCGTACATTAGTGCACGTTGACGCATTGGCCGCTGCTCGGCAAGTATTGCATCGATGACAGGCTGCTTGCAGTCCAGGCAGCCGATACCCGCAGTGATACAGCCCTCATAAGCCCACCTCTTCGTATCTTCATCCGAGTATACGAGGTGGAATTGCCATACCGGGCATTTCTCCGGGGTTCCGGGATCGATACGCCGTACACGTGCTGGATCGGTCGGCATCGTACGAATTTTTCTGGTGACGCTCGCCGGATCTTCGCGCAGGGTAATAGTGTTGTTATAGGACTTTGACATTTTCTGGCCGTCCAGCCCGGGCATTTTCGACGCTGTCGTCAGCATCGCTTCCGGTTCGGAAAGAATCATCTTTCCACCACCTTCCAGGTATCCGAACAGGCGTTCCTGATCACCCATGCTCAAATTTTGCTGCTCATCCAGCAATGATTTCGCCGCCGCAAGCGCTTCTTCGTCTCCCTGTTCCTGGTAACGGTTCCTCAAATCCCGATAGAGGCGGGCTTTTCGGGAACCCAGTTTCTTGATCGCGGCTTCCGCCTTTTCCTGGAATCCGGGTTCCTTTCCGTAGACATGATTAAAGCGTCGCGCAATTTCCCGAGTGAACTCGATATGCGGCGTTTGATCCTCTCCCACCGGCACCCGTGTAGCCCGGTAAATAAGGATGTCCGCGCTTTGCAGCAAGGGATATCCAAGAAAGCCATATGTGTTCAATTCTTTTTCAACCAGCTTTTCCTGCTGATCCTTGTAGGATGGGACGCGCTCCAGCCAGCCCAGCGGGGTGATCATGGAAAGCAGCAGGTGCAACTCTGCGTGTGCGGGAACACGTGACTGTATGAATAACGTTGCCTGTGCCGGGTCGACACCGGCTGCAAGCCAGTCGATCACCATGTCCCAGACATGCTCTTCGATGATTTCCGGCGTATCGTAATGGGTTGTGAGGGCATGCCAGTCGGCGACGAAGAACAGGCATTCAAACTCATGTTGCAGTTCTATCCAGTTTCTGAGCACGCCATGATAATGGCCCAGATGCAGCCCCCCCGTCGGCCGCATTCCCGACAAAACACGATCAGCGAACATAAATCATTGCCTCGGTAACTCCAACCAGAATCCTTCAGTAGAGAAGCAGTTCAATAAGCATTGAAACCAAAAAACAACGCCATCAAATGGATCGTGATTGCAATCAGCGGTCCTATAACGGCCCCGAGTACACCCGTTGCCAGCAGAAACAAAAGGATCATGAAACCGTAAGGCTCTATCTTCGAAAAATTATAGGCCAGACGGGGGGGCAGCAGACTTACAGCAACCCGACCTCCATCGAGCGGCGGCAGAGGCAACAGGTTCAGCACCATCAGCACCACGTTGATCTTGATTCCCGCCTCACCCATCAATATCAGTGGCTCGGCCAATCCGTCCTGTGGCAGCCCGAGCGCAAACTTGATGACGAATCCCCAGAGCATCGCCATGAAGAGATTGGCCCCCGGACCGGCGAGTGCCACCCACATCATGTCCTGCTTGGGGTTGCGCAAAGCGGAGAAGTTGACCGGCACCGGCTTGGCCCAGCCGAACAGGATTCCCCCGAGCAGCATCGTCAAGATCGGCAGAACGATGGTCCCCAGCGGGTCGATATGGCGTATGGGATTAAGGCTGACGCGCCCCTGCGTATAGGCGGTGAGATCGCCAAAATGCTTGGCTACATATCCGTGCGCAGCCTCATGCAGCGTGATGGCAAAAATGACCGGAAGCGCATAAATGGCAATATTCTGGACAATGCTATCCATTCGGCATTCCAAAGGGCGCAAGGCTGCCCTTGCCTTGCCGTACTACCACAGGCGTATCCCCGGTCAGATCGACCACCGTACTCATCTCGAGGCCGCAGGCGCCGCTATCCAGTATCAATTCCACCCGATGCTCGAGACGTGCACGGATTTCCAGAGAATCATTGAGCGGAAACTCCTCCCCTGGCAGTATCAGGGTAGAGCTTAGCAGCGGTTCATTCAGTTCCGCCAGCAGTGACTGGATAACGGCGTGATCCGGAATTCTCACACCGATCGTGTTGCGCCTGGGATGCAGCAGGCGCCGCGGCACTTCCCGGGTAGCCTGAAAAATAAACGTGTAGCAACCGGGGGTGCAGGCCTTGAGCAACCGGTATTCCGTGTCATCGAATTTGGCGTAGCGCGAGATTTCTGTAAAGTCCCGGCACATGAGGGTGAAATGGTGATGCTCATCCACTCCGCGCAGTGCGCGAATACGACTCATGACGTTTTTGTCGCCCAGTTGCCCGCCCAGCGCGTAGCAGGAATCAGTCGGGTATACGATCACGCCTCCCGCCCGCACAATGGCCGAGGCCTGCCGTATCAGGCGTGGCTGGGGGTTGTCAGGGTGAATGGAAAAGAATTGAGCCACGTAGCAAACAACGATTTGAATTTTTGGGAATTCTTTCCCTATAAAAAGCAAGCATGTTCTTCCTTACATCAGTCCGGGCCAGTCATGCCAGACGGGGGCGCAGTTGGCAGGTAAGGGAGGCATTCCACCGAGGTCGAAATAGCTCTCGCCCGGTCCATGAAAATCCGAACCGCGCGATGCAAGCAATCCCAGACGCCGGCTATGGTTGGCGAAAAGCAGGGATTGCTCAGGTGTATGGCTTCCGGTAATCACTTCTATAGCTTCACCGCCCAGGATCTGGAATTCCAGCAGCAGTTCTTCCAGTGCATTCCTGCCTAATTTATAACGTCCCGGATGGGCGATCACAGCTCTGCCGCCGCTGCTGCGGATCCAGCCTACTGCATCACTTAGCGAAACCCATTGATGGGGGGCATAGCCCGGTTTGCCTTTTACAAGGTATTTCCTGAATACCGTCCGTATATCCTTAGCATAACCCTGCTCAACGAGAAAACGTGCAAAGTGCATGCGGCCGATCAGCCGTCCATTCCCCGCGTTCCTGCAAGCACCCTCAAAGCTGCCGTGAATACCGAATTTGTCGAGTTGCGCCGCAATATTGCGGGCGCGTGTCGTCCTGCCCTGGCGGATGGCGCTCAAGCCCTCAACTAGCTGGGGGTGCGCAGGATCGATTCCAAGTCCCACAATATGCACAGTCTGTCCGCGCCAACTGACTGAGATTTCCACGCCATCGATAAACAAAATACTGTTTTTATCTGCAGCCTTGCGCGCTTCCTCCAGCCCGCCGATGTCATCGTGATCGGTCAGTGCAAGCACTTCCACGCCACGCGCAGTTGCATGCTCCACTAACTGGGTAGGAGTCAGCAAACCATCGGAAACCGTGGAATGGCAGTGCAGATCGATATTGAGCATGAAGAGGCGGTTCGCACGAAGCGAGAGAACGCATCATAACAAATAAGGGACAGTATGAAAAATTTACCGCGGAAAAGAAGCTAAAATTTGCCATCCGACCGATATCGCAAGCACCATGCCGCTGCCTTGTTCAAGGGTGCCTAAACCGGAAGAGTGTTTTCGGGTAAAGTATGGAAAAGAACTCTTCCCATTCAAGTCGAAAAAATGAATTTCCTGCCGATTTTTCTAGATATCCATGACCGCAATTGTGTAGTGGCAGGCGGAGGAGAAGTGGCTGCGCGCAAGGTCGCAATGCTGCTCCGCGCCGGTGCGCGCGTGACAGTCATCGCTCCGCAACTTTGTCCCGAGTTGCAGGAGCAGCTGGATAAACAATCACAGGAAGGAAAGCTTGCTTATCATGCGGAAACTTTCCGCGGTGATCATCTGGCAGATGCCGTTCTCGCCATCGCGGCCACGGATGATTTCGCCGTCAATCAAAGAGTTTCAGAAGCAGCCCACCGGGAGCGCATTCCTGTCAATGTCGTCGATAATCCCGCTCTTTGCTCCTTCATCATGCCGTCGATCGTGGATCGTACGCCGGTTGTTGTTGCAGTTTCGAGCGGGGGTACATCCCCTGTGCTGGCAAGGCTGCTGCGAGCGCGTCTGGAAACCCTGATACCGGCGGCTTACGGCCGTCTGGCTGCTTATGCTGGCGAGTTCCGTGGCCGGGTAAAACACCGTTTCTCGCAGCCGGCGAAGCGCCGCCGATTCTGGGAGCGGATATTGCAGGGATCGTTTGCGGAAATGGTGTTCGCGGGCAAGGATCAGGCGGCAAAGGCCTGGCTGGAGCGCGAACTTGAAAATGAAACCGAAGAACCGACAAAAGAGGAAGTGGGAGAAGTGTATCTGGTAGGAGCGGGGCCTGGCGATCCCGAGTTGTTGACTTTCCGGGCCATGCGTCTCATGCAGCAGGCAGACGTGGTCGTGTACGACCGGCTCGTGTCACCGGAAATCCTGGATATGGTGCGGCGTGATACTCCCCGGATTTATGCCGGCAAGGAACGCAACCGGCACACTATGCCGCAAGAGTCGATCAATGATTTGCTGGTGCGTCTGGCCAGGGAAGGCAAGCGTGTGTTGCGCCTGAAAGGCGGCGACCCGTTTATTTTTGGCCGCGGTGGCGAGGAAATCGAAACGCTTTCGGGATACGGAATTCCCTTCGAGGTAGTACCCGGCATTACCGCTGCAAATGGAGCTGCTTCCTATGCCGGCATTCCCCTCACACATCGGGATTACGCCCAGTCCTGCATATTCGTCACCGGACACCTGAAGGATGGCAGTGTGGATCTGGACTGGTCAATGCTGGCACGGCCGAAGCAGACCATCGTTGTTTACATGGGGTTGCTTGGATTGACCGTGCTATGCAAACAACTGGTGGCACACGGACTGCCCGCTACCACTCCCGCCGCAATCGTGCAGCAGGGCACCATGCGTAAGCAGCGGGTGCTTGCCGGCACCCTCGAAACGCTTCCCGACCTGACCGTTGCCGCCCATCTCGTTCCTCCCACCCTTATTATCGTCGGCGAGGTTGTGAAGCTGCACCGAAAGCTTGCATGGTTCCAGCCGGAGGAGAATCTGTCCGATGGCACAGAGTGAAATTATGCAGACGGTATCCTGTGGGAAGCATTCAATATCAGACTGGACTTCGCCGGGGTCGGCCTCGGGCAGGGTCGCCCCCGGTCTGAATGAATGCCGTGGACCGAGATCCGCCTGATAATGGTAATGGTGTTTGGCGGACGGCCAAATGCTACTATTGCTGCTGCTATTCAGTAGCTCTGGTTTACTTATTAGGCTGGGGCGTGATGCGCAGATAGGGGCGTGGAGCGGTATAGCCTTTCGGAAACTTCTGCTTGATCACTTCCTCATCACGGATAGTCAGCGGGATAATCACATCACCGCCGTCATTCCAGTTGGCCGGGGTAGCGACGGTATAGTTATCGGTCAGTTGCAGCGCATCGATCACCCGCAGTACCTCATCGAAATTGCGCCCGGTGCTCATAGGGTAGGTGAGGATAAGCCGCACTTTCTTCTTCGGGTCAATCACAAAAAGCGAGCGCACCGTCATGGTTTCCGACTGATTCGGGTGAATCATGTCATATAGCGCTGCAACCTTTCTGTCCTCGTCCGCAATAATGGGAAAGGCGACAGTGCAGCCCTGCGTTTCCTCGATATCCTTGATCCATCCGGTATGTTTTGCCACAGGATCGACCGACAACCCGATGGCCTTCACATTACGCTTGTCGAATTCAGACTTGAGCTTGGCTGTCATTCCCAGTTCGGTCGTGCACACCGGCGTGTAATCCGCGGGATGCGAAAACAATACTGCCCAGGAATCATCTATCCACTCGTGAAATTTGATCCTGCCGATGGAGGATTCCTGCTCGAAATCGGGTGCGGTATCGCCTAAGCGTAAGGTCATGACATTCTCCGTGAGTTAAAACGTCGATGGAAATTTCATATCGGCTCAATATAGCCTGCCTGCTGCAATCACTCAACAATTATTATTTATGTCCATTATGCCTTGAGGCGGTCGCTTTCGCCTTCGAAGGAGGACATCAGAAATCCTGCCACGAATCATCCTCCTTCCTGGCAACGATCGGAAAACCCCACGAGTACGGAGGTTCGTATTTCTGCAAAATCTCATAATAGATCCGCACTGATTCTGCCAATACCACCGCCTGACCCCCGCGCGCAAAGCCATGCTTGAGGTCACGGAAATGCTCGCTCTGGCTCAGCAGCGGCAATGTTCTTTTCAGGTCAACCCACGCATCAGGGCTCAATCCCATCCGTTCCGCCAGTATGCGTGCATCTTCCAGGTGACTCGGCCCCTGGTTATAGGCAGCCAGCGCCATCCAGGTGCGGTCCGGCTCCTTGATGCGCGTGGGGAGCTTATCCTTGAGTAACGCGAAGTAGCGCGCTCCGCCAAGTATGCTTTGGCGTGCATCCAGCCTATCCGTCACTTTCATCCGGTCCGCCGTGATTTCCGTCAACATCATGAGGCCACGCACGTTGGAGGGGGAAGTCGCCAGGGGATCCCAGTGAGATTCCTGATAGGCGAGTGCGGCAATCAATCTCCAGTCGATGCCGCTCAGCTCCTCGGCTTCATGAAAATGTTCGCGCAACTCGGGCAAAACGGTGCGGCGTCTGGCAAGAATACCGTTTACATCCGTATAATGAAGACGTTCTATATGTCCGTAGTATCGGTCAAGCAGGCGCGTCAACGTACCATCCTGCTGGATGCGGATGAAGAATTTTTGTGTCGCCTCCAGTAATGCCTGTTCGGCAAATGGTGAAAATGCCCATGCTCTTCCTACCGAATCGCCCAGATTGAATGCTGCGCTCAGATTGGGGTAAAAATTCTTCGCGAGATTGATCTGGGTTGAATCCGCTACCACATAATCGACTTTACCTTCCGCCAGTCTCGCCAGCAGTTCATCGGGCGTGAGATCCATTTCCTTCCATTTAAGCTCGGGCGCCTCGTGCTTTGCCTTGCTCAGCTGCTCCGCGTGAGTTCCGCCTTTCGCAATGCGAATAGTTCTTTCACCAAGCTGGTGAAGGTCTTTTGGCTTGCTGTAGTCCGTGTTATAGGCGAGCTGGGGCTGCACGAGCTGGTAAATCGGGCCGAACTCGGCATGCCGCGAATGCTTTGCGCTGATGTTCATGCCGGCGGCAAAATGTCCTTTATGCCTTTCAAGGAGAGACCATACCTTATCCAGTCTGGGCACTGTCTTGAATCTCACTTTCATTCCCAGTTCCTTCGCAAATTCAGTGGCGAGGTCGTAATCCAGCCCGGCATAACCGCCTTCCGCATTTTCGTAATACGTATCCGGACTATTGACGGTGATCACTACCAGCTCATCCGTTTTGTCGAACGGCAATACCGATCTTTCAAACGAATCACAGGAAGTGAGCAAAGCGCCACAACCGAAAATAGCAATTAAAAAACGAGAAAGAGATCGCATCGAGAAGAGATAACTAGAATTGGGAAACATTCTGCCATCGAGTCTTGTCCAAGCGCGAGAAAAACTCGGGATAAGCTGATAAAATAGTTCATCACTGGAGAGGTACCGAAGTGGCCATAACGGCGCTGACTCGAAATCAGATGGTCAGGGTAACCTGGCACGTGGGTTCGAATCCCACCCTCTCCGCCAATATCTCCAAGTTATTAGTAATTCAATAACTTTCTGATTATCTACGGTTCTTGTGCTCTGCTGCATAGAATGCCGCAAGCATCCCTGCCGATCAAGGTCTGGAAAAATCCCTTACCTGCAAAGACGCGGGGATGGCTTTTCATCCACATTTCGCATCCTGATGAGTTTCAGACAATGGCTGGCAAGCGAGAGTTTACCAAAACTCTTGAAACAGGGGATAAAAGTGTTGTTATTCCGGGATACTTGCGGGCTGGGCCATAATAACAAGTTGGCAGGTTGAAATAAGCCTGTTCAAAAACAAAAGCGAGATAAAAGCAGAGGGGGGCTTCGGTGCGGGCAGCTTTACAGCTTGTAGATGTTTGTCGGCAGGCAGAGGGGCGCGTGTTTCGCCGCGTCGAAGAGGTCCTGCGACGGACCCTCTTGAGAGGAAGGTCAGTCTATCGATCGCTCGCGGTGCTGTTCCCCGGCAGTTCCGGTCCAGGAGGTGTGAGTGGCATGAGGCGACGCGCTGCGGTCCGCTCGCTGCTGTGCGGGGCCATTGATGCGGCGAAGGTTGTACGCCGTATTGATCAATCCGACGTGGGAAAATGCCTGGGGGAAGTTTCCCAGCTGGCGCCGGTGACGGGGGTGGTATTCCTCGGCAAGAAGCCCGAGGTCGTTGCGTAGAGACAGGAGGTGCTCGAAAAGAACTTCCGCGTCGTGAGCGCGGCCGATCATTGTATAGGCATCGGCGAGCCAGAAACTGCAAACGAGAAAAGTTCCTTCCTCACCTGGGAGCCCGTCTTCGGTTTCGTCAACGCGATAGCGCAGCACGAGCCCATCTTCCATCAGGCCGCGTTCAATGGCTTCTACCGTTCCCCGGAAGCGGGAATCGTCCGGCGGCAGAAACCCTACCTCGGCCATCAGCAGCAAGGATGCGTCCAGCCCCACGCCGCCGTAATGCTGCACGAATGTGTTCTGCTCCTTATCGTAGCCGCGCGTCAGCACTTCCCGATGAATCTCGTCGCGGAGCGTGCGCCATTTCCCGACAGGACCGGGGAAGCCGAATTGCTCCACAGCTTTTATGGCTCGATCAAATGCGACCCAGGCCATCATTTTCGAATAGACGAAGTGCCTGGCCCCGCCGCGCACCTCCCAGATGCCCTGGTCCGGCCCGCGCCAAAGACTCTCCAGCCGGGAAAGAATTGCTTGCTGGAACCGCCAGGCTTCCTGATGCGGCCCGAGTTGCGATTTACGGGCAGTATAAAGCGTGTCCATCAGTTCGCCGAACACGTCTAACTGAATCTGGTCGTGCGCGCCATTGCCTATGCGTACGGGAAGGCTGTTCTCGTAACCCGACAGCCAGGGAAGTTCGATTTCAGTCAGGCGGCGTTCGCCCCCGATCCCATACATGATCTGCATCTGATCAGGGGCGCCAGCGGCGGCCCGGAGCATCCATTCCCTGAATGCCCCGGCCTCGTCGAAGCGTCCTGCGTTCATGAATGCATATAATGTGAGGGTGGAGTCGCGGATCCAGCAATAGCGGTAATCCCAGTTCCGGACTCCGCCGATCTCTTCGGGGAGGGAGGTCGTAAGCGCCGCGACGATGCCGCCGCTTGGCTGGTAGGAGAGCGCCTTGAGCGTAACGAGCGAGCGCTCGACTGCATCCTTCCATCCGGGTTCGTCGAATTCCGAGAGCTGGCAGATGCGGGTCCACTCTCGCCACCAGGCGAGCGTGTGCTCGAGTCTCATCCTGCTGTCATCAATGAAGTGGGGTTCCCGATGCAGGGGATGATAGGCGAGCGTGAAGGGGATAACATCGCCTTCTCCCACCTCGAACTCGGCGATGGTGCACATGTGCTCGCCGCGAAGGGCGACAGGGGTTGCCAATTCCACCGCATCCGGCCCGGCAACGGCATGGATGCCATAGTCGCGGCGGCGTACCCAGGGAATGGTCTTGCCGTAACCGAAGCGCAGGGCCAGTTCCATTCGCATCGCCACCTTGCCTGACACTCCTTGTACAAGGCGGACGACGTCGACTCTCTCAGGGTCATTGGAAAGCGGCATGAAATCCACGAGCGTCACGATGCCGCCCTCTGTCTCGAAGGTGGTTTCAAGGATCGGTGCATGGGGCAGATAACGCCGGCTGGAGCGTTTGCTCTTGCCAGCGGGGGAAATCCGCCAGTAACCATGCCTGGATGTCCCCAGCAGTGCGGCAAAGCATGCATCCGAATCGAATCGTGGAAGGCAAAGCCAATCCATCGAACCATCACGGGCGACAAGCGCTCCGCTCAGCATGTTGCCGATGAAACCGTATTCCTCGATCGGTTTGCTCATCCCGCACCCCGGAATGCCGGATAGGCGGACATTGCACCATCGATGAACATTGTCGCTCCATTCATGTAATCCGACAAATCCAAAGCAATCCACAGCACGGCCTGCGCAATATCGTCAGGTTCACCGATACGCTTGTAGGGAATAAGATCGAGCAGGTTTTTCATCGCCTCTTCAGCTCCCCATGCAGAGCGATTGATGGGAGTACGGATGGCACCGGGGGCCACTGCGTTGACGCGAATTTTCTGGGGGGCAGACTCCTGGACGAGCGAACGCATGAGCAGGTCCACACCTCCTTCGGACGCCGCATAGTCAGCCTCGAATGCCCAGGGAATCACCTGGGTGGTCTGCATACCTGTAATTCACGGAGTGCTGATTTTTAAAGTAGCATGCCTTTACAAGGGCGTCAAACTCGAACCCGGGCAGAAGAAAGAAACTGAATTGAGTTTTTTCTTTGAAGGAGGAGTGGGTCGGCTTTGCAAAACTCAGCGATTCCACCCGTGCACCTTCTTTCAGGATGATCCATGCAAACTTACGCAATATATGTATGATATTGCCTCAATTACAATTCCCGTTTCCTGTTCGCTCTCTCCGCAGAGCCAGCCGCCACCGAAACCGCGTAATGCGGATTGTGGCGAGGAACCCGCAGACGACATGAGATACTCTGCTTTTTGGCCATTATCATTTCCTCGGGAAAATAAATGACAAACCAGCTTACTCCGGAAAATATTCTTAATGCCGGCATGGCTTTCTGGCCGGCAAAGACCCTGCTTTCTGCGGTCGAACTGAACGTGTTCACCCAATTGGCGCAAGGTTCATTGAACCAGGGTACCCTTGCCGAAAAGGTAGGATTACATCCGCGGGCGGCACGTGACTTCCTTGATGCCCTTGTAGCGCTCGGTTTCCTGAAACGCGAAGGTGACCATTACAGCAATACGTCCGAAACCGATCTGTTCCTCGACCGCAACAAGCCATCGTACATTGGCGGCATTCTGGAGATGGCGAACCGCCGGCTCTATCCGATCTGGAGCAATCTTACCGAGGCGCTCCGGACCGGCAAACCGCAAAACGAAATCAGAACAGGGGAAGTCGATCTCTTCGAGAAGCTTTATGCCGATCCTGCCGGGTTAAAGGAGTTTCTTGCCGCCATGACGGGTGTGAGCCGCGCGGCGAACATGACTATTGCACGCACTTTTCCCTGGCAGGACTATCATACGTTCATTGATGTCGGCACGGCACAGGGGGACCTCGCTGTGCAGATCGCCCTTGCCAATCCCCATTTACGCGGAATGGGTTATGACCGTCCGGAGGTTGGCCCGATTTTCGAGCGGTATGCTCAAGCTGCGCACGTCGGCGATCGGGTTTCTTTTGTGCCTGGTAATTTCTTCGACGAAGACCTGCCCAGGGCGGATGTCGTGTTGATGGGGCATATCCTGCACGATTGGGACCTGTCTGCGAAAAAAATGCTCATCGCGAAAGCGTTTGACGCGCTCCCGGCGGGCGGCGCGCTTGTCGTGTATGAGTCCATTATAGATGACGACCGTTCACAGAACGCGTTCGGTCTGATGATGAGCCTGAACATGCTGATAGAAACACCGGGAGGTTTCGATTTCACCGGAGCGGACTGCATGGGATGGATGAAAGAGGCGGGCTTTTCCGATATGCGGGTGCAACCCCTGATCGGGGCGGATTCCATGGTGATCGGCATCAAATAAATGTCCTTCCGCTCCCATTCCGCCAGCCTTGTCCTCTCCTGTCATCATCAAGCACCCATATTGAAAAATCATGAAAATCCAGGTCCTTACACTGCTGGCCGTTTCGTTGCTACCTGCCTGTGCAGGCACGCCTGAATATACGCAAAGTTCGATGAAATTGAGGGATGGAACTACGCACTATTTCATTAAGACACGCATGGGTCCCTGCGCCAACAGCCGGGATTGGGCAACCAGAACGCTGACGAAGGGTGCCAATGAAATTTGCAAGGATGGCTACGTGCTCATTGACCAGCAGACGCCCATCATCCTCGACCCACTACGCGCCGCAGACAAGGATGGAGAGCTTTTGTGGCAAATCAGGTGCGACGATACGGGAAAGTCCCAATCCTGATTCTTTTTTCTCACCCAGGACCCTCGTCGCTGTCTGTTCGAGCCTTGAGCGGCACAAGCGCGCCGTGGTTCGCGCGCAGCCCGCGAAAGAACTCTTCTACAAAGGGAATGGCTCGAGAAGCAGCGCAACCGTCATGATGGAGATTATGTAAGTTACCGGTATCTCAACGATGTGATTTTGATATGCCTGCCCGATTCGCTTATTGAATGGAAACTGGACAGACAATTGTGCTGGCGCCGGCTCCTTCTGGCTATTCAGCCCTAACCAGGCCAAACCAGGCCAAAACCCAAACCAGCATTGGGAGACTCTCTATATGAAACGCTATACCATCGAACAATTCATGGCTACGATCTCGATAATGGGAGGGTCGTTCAGCGCGGATGAAGAGCGCATCCTGTTCAGCAGCAATGAGTCGGGCATTTTCAATGCTTATACACTCCCAGTGATGGGGGGTACGGCCGAGCCGCTGACCCGCTCCGCCATCGATACCACCTTGTCGGTCAGCTTCTTTCCGCACGATGATCGGGTGCTGATCACGCGGGATTATCATGGTGATGAAAATTATCATTTGTTTCTGCTTGCCCCCGACGGCGAGGAGGAAGACCTGACACCAGGGGAAAAGCTCAAGGCCCAATTCGTGGGCTGGAGCCCCGATGGACATGCTTTTTACGTCGCCACCAATGAACGTGATGCCAGATTCTTCGATGTATACCGTTACGATGCCGAGACTTTTGCGCGAACCTTGCTGTACAAGAATCACCAGGGGTTCGATCTTGGGCCCATCAGCCGCGACGAGCGCTGGATTGCGCTGAACCGGTCGCACACTGCGTCGGACAGTGACATTTACCTGTTCGATGTCGAAAAGCAGGAAGTAAGGCACCTCACGCCGCATGAAGGCTCCATCAGTTTTCGTGCTGAAACCTTCGATCCCGCCTCGCGCAAACTCTTCTTTCTTACCACGCAGGGGAGCGAATTCAAGCACTTGTGCACTTATGATCTCGCCTCCGGGGTCGTCTGCGACCACGAGAGCGCTGAGTGGGACGTGATGTACACCTATTTTTCACGCGATGGCCGATTTCGCGTAACGGGCATCAACGAAGATGGGAGTATCGTCATTCGAGTTGTCGAAATTGAGGATGGGGAAAGGGAAAAACCGGTAAAACTGCCTGCGCTGCCCGAAGGAGAAATTCGCGGTGTGGTCTTTTCGCAAAGCAGCGCGCGCATGGCCTTCTATGTAAATGGCGATCGCTCTCCCGATAATCTGTTCGTGCATGATTTCAACACCGGGCAGTTCCACCAGCTCACGCAGAGCCTGAACAAGGAGATCGATCCATCACATCTGGTGGAGGCGGAAGTAGTGCGGTTCCGGTCCTTCGATGGAATGGTGATTCCATCCATCTATTACAAGCCGCATGAAGCATCAGACACCAACAAGGTGCCTGCGATCGTGTACGTTCATGGAGGACCTGGCGGGCAGACCATGCGGGGTTACAGCGCGCAGATTCAGTACCTCGTCAACCACGGGTATGCTGTGCTGGGCATCAATAACCGGGGAAGCTCCGGCTATGGTAAAACCTTTTTCACCGCCGCCAACCGCAGGCATGGACGGGAGCCCTTGTGGGATTGTGTGGAAGCGAAGACCTTTCTGGCCAGTCTCGGTTACATCGACCATGAGCGCATCGGCATCATGGGCGCGAGCTATGGCGGCTACATGACGCTTGCAGCCCTCGCGTTCCGTCCGGAAGCATTCAAGGCGGGCGTGGATATTTTTGGTGTCAGCAACTGGCTGCGCACTCTGGAGAGCATTCCCGTTTACTGGGAGTCCGTCCGCAAAGCCATTTATGATGAAATTGGAGACCCGGTGGCGGATATCGATTCTCTCGTTGCGACTTCCCCGCTGTTTCATGCAAAGGAAATCCGAAAGCCTTTATTGATCATTCAAGGAGCCAATGATCCGCGTGTGGTCAAGGCCGAAAGCGATGAAATGGTGGAGGCGGTCAGGAAGCATGGTATTCCGGTGGAGTACATTGTTTTTCCTGATGAAGGCCACAGTTTTACCAAGAAAAAGAACCAGATCGAGGCCAATCGGCGAATACTGGAGTTTCTGGACAAGTATCTGAAAGGTGGCGCGAACAAGAAGACTGTAAGCCGGGTGTAAAAGTAGGGCAACACCGTTCCGCCAGCCGTCCGATATCATCGGTGTAGGCCGGGCTTCGTTCGCCGTTTGCTTCCATCGTAATGTAATACATGGGATGGCGAATAGTCTCGCCGTCAGGCAGGCGATCTTCATCGCCGTCGCGGCGCAGCCTCCTCTCCAAAAAACTCGCGTATCAGGAAATCCTCCAGGCCCTTGCTGTCTTCCGGCCGGGCGGAGAGGACGACCACACGGTCGAGACGATAAGATTCCCAGTTGAAATCCCCTTTGTGGTATTGCCGGATCAGCTCGATCATTTTTCGAACGATGGCCCGTTGAATATCGCCACCGGGCCCGGCATCGACTTCCACCAGCTCCCGGCGGGGAACGCTGCTATCCTTCTTCCAGGCACGAAACAGAAACTGTGCCGTTCGCGGCCCCATCCTGATGATCTGGAATATCCCGCTTGCACCGGGCTCTTTGAGGTTACGCATTACGTTAGCCATGCGCAGTTCTTCTTCGGAAGGCTCGCGCTCGATTGCTTCAGGTTCAACGGGTCCATCCTCGAAAATCCCGCCTGCCCGGCGCCGCTCCCGCGCCTCGTTCATATACGCCAGTAGATCTTTCGGGCGCTCAGACGGACGTTCAGTCTCCAGAGGTATATCTGGAACAGTTTTCTGAGTCGGAGTTTTCTGAGCCGGCGCGCGTTCCTTGCTGCCCTCACGGTTTTCCACTGCTTTTTCCCGTTTGGGTTTCAGGGGCTTGGTTCCTCCTTCTCCCAATCGCGGTTGGGGCTGATGCTTGGAAGGAGGCTTGGGTGCAGGAGGTATCCTGGGACTGGGAGGAGCAGGGGGCGGTGCCTTCTGTTCCGGCGTCTCTTCAGCGAGCTCCACGAAGCTGGCCTCGATCGCAGGAGGCCCCTTGATCTCTACTTCGGGCGCGGTGAGAAAGAACCCGAACGCCCAGATGATGAGCACCCAGAGGACAGACGCCAGCGGCAGGGGCCACCAGATGCGGATTTCCCGCGATCGGGACTTGAGCATGCGTTCGGGGTTACTCGTGTTTGACCGCTATCAGAAAGTGCTGCGCGCCCGCACTGCGGGCACGGAGCATCGCCTGCACGACAATTCCTTGCGGTGCGTCGCTGTCTGCCGATACCACCACTTTCTGTTCGGAATCGCGCAGCAATGGTTTGAGGGTGTCGCCCAGCGTCTCCAGGGTCACGGGCGTGCGGTTGACAAAGATTTTACTGTCGCTCGTCAAGGTCAATGTAACCGGTGTTTTGGCGCTGAGTTTCTCGGCCTCGCCTTGCGGCAGATTTACCTGCAGGGAATCGAGATTCTGCATTGATAATGACGATAGCATGAATGTGGCAAGCAGGAAAAACATCACATCGATCATCGGGATGATTTCGATGCGCCCCCTGCGGTATTCCCTGGATTTACGCCGCTTCATGACCGCTCCCCTCCTGATCCAGGCGAATATGATCGATGAGACGCGTGCCCAGCCGTTCCATCTCATCCATTGTCTGGGACTGAAGGCGGGAGAAGTAATTGAAGCCGAAGAGCGCAATCAGCGCAATCAGGAGGCCGACGACAGTGGCGATAAGCGCTTCGGCCACGCCTCCCGTCACGGCGGTGGGGTTGACCACCCCTTCGCCGCCAATGACCTGGAAGGCGCGCATCATGCCGATAACCGTGCCGACAAGCCCGAGCAGAGGTGCTGCGGTAACGATCGTTTCCAGCACCCATAACCGGCGTCCCAGCGAGGTTTCGATCAACTGGGCTTCGTCTGCCGCGCGCGACTCCGTCCACCAGGACGGATGATGCCTGTTGCTGATTACGACCTCGAAGAAGCGCTTGTAATAGTGGCGATCATCCAATCCGGAGAGTATTTTTTCCAGATCGGCCCATGCAAAGCCGTAAGTCTCGACCAGGTTCAGCAGGTCGTGAGACAGGCGGGCAAACTTCCAGTAGATGAACGCTTTTTCAAGCATGATCGCCAATGCGATCACTGCCAGCAAAGACAGCGGCACAACGGTAAAGCCGCCGAGTTTCAGCGCGGTCCAGGTTGCATTCAGTTCCTGCATGTTTATCTCCGAGCGGGGACGATAAGTCCCTTGTTGATTAAATTGTCGACAACTGTTTCTTCAGCCCTTGCAATTTACTGCAGTTGGAAAGAACGCTTTCCATCCGCCAGGAGCAAGTTTATGACGCGGTGAGGCAGGTGTGGCACGTCTTTAAGAGATGTGCTTTCCTTCTCCAAGGATAGGGGAAATTTACAGATCAGGCTGTTTTCGTTCTTGTCCCTTTCGGCCTGCGGGAAGGTTTGGTCAAACACTCAGAAACGCTCAAGTCTAATTTTCATCCTGCCAACCTGTAAAATCTTACAGCTATTCATCCAGCCCGTTTTAGGGTTTCATAGCCCTGTTTTTCCCAAGTTTTTTTCGAGTCGAATCGTTCTTGCAAAAGAGCATCAGGTTTTTCCGTAATGATATCCCTAAACCAAAACTACACAGGGAGTGTTGCGTGCGCTTCTGAGAACGCTCGCGATATGACCCGCCTTGCCGCCGTGGAGAATGCCCGTACCCCGATTGCAGAAATTCTCGAGCAGAGCCTGAACGAAATTTATCTGCTGAATGCTCAGACGCTGCATTTCGAGTATGCCAGCCGGGGAGCCCGGCGCAATCTTGGCTACAGCATGGATTCGCTGCAAAAAATGACGCTGCTGGAAGTCGAACAGGAGTTTGACGAGGCATCGTTTCGCGCTCTGATTGATCCACTCGTGAAGGGTGAGAAAGAAATCCTGGTTTTCGAGGCGACGCATCTGCGTGTGGACGGCACGCATTATCCGGTAGAGGTTCACCTGGAGTTGTCCGCGCGGTCTGAGCCAGTGCAATTTCTTGCGATGGCGTTCGATCTCAGCGTTCGCCGCCGCGCCGAAGTCAAGTTGCGTGCCAATGAGGCGCGGTTCCGGACAATGATCAATACCATCCAGCAGCTTGCATGGATAGGGGAGACGGATGGATCCCGGTCCTGGTACAACCAGCGCTGGTACGACTATACCGGAACCACTCCCGAAGAGATGATGGGCTGGGGCTGGCAAAAGGTTCATGATCCCGAACTGCTGCCGGAGGTAATAAAACATTGGAATGAGGCTACTGCTGCGGAGCAGCCGCTCGATATGGAAATTCCACTGCGCGGCGCGGACGGGAAGTTCCGGGTATTTCTGACCCGCGCCGAGCCGTTAAGGAATGAGGAAGGCCAGGTTGTGCAGTGGTTCGGGACCAATACCGACGTCCACGATCAGAGACTTCTGGAAGAAGCGCAGCGTGAGACAGAAAAGCGGCTTCAGGTGGTGATGGAGCACATGACCGAGGGGCTTGTCATCTCCGATTTCAATCGTAACCTCCTCCACTGGAATCCCGCTGCTTTGCGAATGCATGAGATCGACAGTGCGGAAGAGGTCTTGGGCAGTCTTCATGGTTTTGCCCGATTCTATGAGTTGTCGACTACTGAGGGCAACGTCGTGCCTATAGATCAATGGCCCTTGCCGCGCATTCTTCGGGGCGACCACCTGCATGATCTGGAACTGCGCATCCGGCGGCTGGATAAAGAGTGGCTGAGAATCTTCAGCTATTCCGGAACGGTTTTGCACTACGAGAACAGTAAAGGGCTGGCGTTTCTTACCATCAAGGATATCACCGAGCGCAAGCAGGCTGAGGAAGCCCTGCGTGATGCGAAGATTAATCTTGAATACAAGGTGAATGAGCGCACCGCCCAGCTTCTTGCCAAGAGCAAGGAACTGGAAAATTTCTGTTATTCGGTATCACATGACCTGAGGGCGCCCCTGCGCGGGATAGCCGGGTACAGCCGGCTGCTGCTGGAAAACTACTACGAACGCCTCGACGAGGAAGGCCGCAGTTTTCTGACAAATGTCCGTTCAGCCACCAAGCATATGACGGATTTAATCGAAGACCTGCTCGCCTATTCAAAACTTGAGCGGCGAAAACTGTCTTCGACTGTCATCAGGCTTCCCGCCTTCGTATCAAAGGTGCTGGCCCAGTTCGAGGCTGGTCTGCAAAACGTGCGCCTCATTGTCAGTGTGGATGATTTCCACGTTCGCGCTGATCCCGATGGTCTTGCAATCGCTCTACGTAATCTGATCGATAACGCCCTCAAGTTCTCCACACACACTCCGGAGCCTATCATCGAAATTCGCGCCTGGACTTCAGATAGCAATTGCATTCTTTGCGTGCGCGATAACGGTATCGGATTTGATATGCGTTTTTACGACAAGATTTTTGAGATATTCCAGCGCTTGCAGCGGGCCGAGGAATATCCAGGGACAGGCATCGGACTTGCAATGGTGCAAAAAGCGATGGAGCGTATGGGAGGACGTGTGTGGGCGGAAAGCCAGGTGGGCGCCGGTGCTGTCTTTTACCTGCAGCTGCCACTGTCTGATCCTGCGCCAGGGCCATTCGAGCAGCTGCAAGAACAGGACTTATAGAGTGTGCTTTCATGAACACTGCGTTGCCGATTCTGCTTATTGAAGACAACCCGATGGATATCGATCTCACCCGGCGTGCTTTTGTACGGCACAACCTGACCAATCCGCTCGAAGTGCTGCGGGATGGTCAGGAAGCCCTCGATTTTTTTTCGAACTGGAGAACGAGTGACCTCGCGCCTTCGGTTGTACTGCTAGACCTCAAACTGCCTAAAGTAAGCGGACTGGAAGTCCTGCGAGCCATACGGGAGCATTCCGTGCTCGGAACTATTCCGGTCGTGGTGCTTACATCTTCCTCCGAAGATATCGACGTTCATGAAGCCTATCTGCTCGGCGCGAACTCCTACATCGTAAAGCCGGTGGATTTCGAGAAATTCATCGACGTGGCCCGCCAGATCGAGCTCTACTGGACTGTTCTCAATACCCATTGTCTTGCAAGGACTAGAGGTTTCTGAATGAGTATCATGCAGGATGCGAGGCCAGGCAGGGTTCGGGCAATACCTCCGAGGGCGCGGGGAGACGATAGGGGGCTGAAGTCCGCAAAGGCCTTTTCCGACCTCCGGGGAGATCATAAGGCTTTCCGATGAGAGTTCTCTACCTTGAGGATAATGCGCTGGATGCCGATCTGGTGCGATTGGAACTGAAAAAACGCGCGCCCGACATCCAGCTCGATATCGTCAGTTCACTGGCAGAAGCTTTGCACCGCGTGGAACGATTCCACGATCTCTATGGAACCAGTCTCGGTATCCGGGCGATCGCCAGATCGAAGCCGGATACCCCTGCGCGCTACGATATGGTCCTGACGGACCTGAATCTTCCGGACGGGAGCGGTGAAACATTGCTGGCTCAGATTCGCAGACGACATCTACCGCTTCCAGTCGTGGTTCTTACGGGTTCCAGCAGAGAAGAAGCCATCCTCTCATTACTCCGAGCCGGAGCTGACGATTACGTCATAAAGCATGGGCGCTTTCTCGAAACTCTCGGGCTCGTGCTGCGTGCGACGCTCGACAAATTCCAGACAGAAACTTACCGCCGCGCTACAGTACTCCAGGTTTTATACGTTGAGCCCAATCCGCAGGACGCCGAAACGATGAAGCAGGCACTGGCTTCCACTGCACCCCACCTTCGAATCGAATCTGTCCAGTCGGCTGAGGAAGTTTTTTCCTATCTTGCCGGACAGGATAGAGAGACCGACATTGATGTGCTGCTGCTCGATTACCGCTTGCCCGGGGCGTCCGCAACGGATGTTCTGAAGGAGCTTTGCCAGGTACGGGGACTTGATCTGCCTATCATTCTCTTTACCGGAAGCGAGGATGAGGAGATCGCCAGGCAGTCACTGAAACTGGGTGCTGCCGATTATGTTGTGAAGACCGCAGGCTACCTCCAGCGGTTGCCGACTGTCATAGAAAATGTCTGGCTGCGGGCAGAATCGAACAGAAGGGAACGGGTTTTGCTGGAAGAGAGGACACGACTTGCTCTTGCCACGGAAGCAGCCGCCATCGGTATCTGGGAGTGGAACACTGCAACCAATGAAATGATCTGGAATGACCGGATGTACGAGATCTACGGGATTGCTTCCAGGAGCCGCATCACATATGACATATGGAAATCCTATACCCATCCGGACGATCTGCCCCAGCAGGAGGCGCATCTGGAACGGGTCAGCGCCGAGGACGGGCGCGTTCAGCTCGATTTCCGGATTCTGCGCGAACACAAGACAGTGCGTCATCTGCATATTGCGAAGGCATTGAAATGGAGCACCAATCCGGATGAACTGAGAATAGTGGGTACCGCCATCGACATTACCAAACGCAAGCAAACTGACTTTGCAATCCAGGAACATGCCATGCAGCAGGGACTCATTGCCGCGTTCGGACAACAGGCGCTCGCCAGCGGGAACCTTGCCCTGTTGTGGAGCCAGGCAGCGGTAATCAGTTCTCAAGGTCTCAATGTCGAGTTCTGCAAGGCGCTCCAGCTTGCACCGGATTTCCGTTCTTTTGTTCTTAAATCGGGGATCGGTTGGCAAAAGGACTGGATTGGAAGGCAGATATCGTTTACATATGAGAACAGCCAGAATCGCTTTGTGCTGGCGAGTCATCAATCCGTCGTTGTGGAGGACTTCCAGACGGAAACCCGTTTCAAGGCATCCAGCATCCTGAAGAGTCATAATATACGCAGTTGCGCGGATGTGCTTATCTCAGGGGCGGGAGGACCTTACGGCATCCTTGGAGCCTATTCGCGCGATCCGCAGCGCTTCACGTCCAGCAGTATCAATTTTCTGCAGAGTCTCGCGAATATTCTTGCAACCGCAATTGACCGCAAGACAACGGAGGAGCGTCTCACCTACCTGGCCCAGTTTGATCCCCTGACGGAACTGCCTAATCGAAGTCTTTTTCTTGATCGCCTCCGGCAGGCGATGGAACATGCACATCGCAACCGTCGCCGGGTCGGCGTGGTATTTGCGGATCTGGACAGATTCAAGATCGTCAACGACACAATGGGTCATTCTACCGGCGATGAATTGCTGATCCACGTCGCAAAGAGACTGCAGCAGTGTGTGCGTTCATGCGACACGGTTGCCCGCCTTGGAGGAGATGAATTTGCTTTAATTCTGTCTGATCTCGTACAGGCTGAAGATGCAACCTTAATCGCGGAGAAGGTTATTTCCGCGCTCCAGGTACCCTTCGAACTGGAAACACAGGAGATCTACGTCTCTGCAAGCCTTGGAATCAGCATCTATCCCGGCGATGGTACCGATGCAGACAGTCTGCTCAGAAATGCCGACACAGCGATGTTCCAGGCAAAAGAGCAGGGGCCCGCGATTTATCAGTTTTACCTTCCGCAGATGAATGAGCGCGCGGTGGCTCGCCTGAAAATCGAGACGCAACTTCGCGGCGCCCTGGCGAGGCGCGAGTTCGTGCTTCACTACCAACCCAAAGCAAGCCTGATCAACGGGGAGATTACCGGTTTTGAGGCGCTGCTGCGCTGGCAGCACCCCGCGCATGGGCTGGTGCCCCCATTGCAGTTCATCTCCGTTCTCGAGGATACGGGGTTGATCGTATCGGTAGGCGAGTGGGTGGTGAAAACCGTTTGTGAGCAGATCAGGGAATGGCAGGGCCAGGGGCTGGTGCTGCATCCCATCTCGATCAATCTGTCAGCGCGGCAGTTTCAGCAGCAGGATCTGGATAGCATTATCGGGGAAACGTTGAAGGCTACGAACATCGATCCGCGTCTGCTGGAATTCGAGCTTACGGAATCGGTATTGATGAAGGAGGCCGAGATGGCCGCTAACGCCCTGCAGAACCTGAAAGCCTTTGGTGTCCAGATATCGATGGATGATTTTGGTACCGGCTATTCCAGCCTTGCCTATCTCAAGCGCTTTCCTCTGGATGTACTCAAGATCGACCGTGCCTTCATCCGTGACGTCACGACGGATCCCGACGACGCAACCATTACCGTAGCCATGATCAAGCTCGCGCACAGCCTCGGGCTGAAGGTAGTGGCTGAAGGCGTTGAAACGAGGGCGCAGCTGGATTTTCTGATAAGACATGGATGCGACGAAATGCAGGGCTACTATTTTTCCCAGCCTTTGCCGCTCGAGGGCGCATCCAAAGTGCTTATGGATGGCTATCGTCTGTCAATGAGCAGGAGTGCCTGCGCCGAGCAGTAAGAGTTCCATTTACTCGCCGATCTTTACTTTCATTTGCTTCCCCGTTCCAGAAAAAACCCTTCCGTGCGCGCACCTCCTAAACATAGCTCTTTCCCTAGCTCGTGATATTTGGTAATTTATCGACCGTAGTCCCAGTCCGCAGGGAGGGCGGACACTCCATTGGATAATGACAAATGAAGAACGCCATATTGGTGGTTTGCGCCACGTTTGCGTTTATGGGAGGCGCTTTTGCAAAACCGGGCGACTTGTCTCTCCGGTCCAACTCAGCGCTGATCCTGGATCCACAGCGGGGACAGGTTCTTTTCCACAAGAACGCAGACAGTGTCATGCCGATTGCTTCGATTACCAAGCTCATGACCGCAATGGTTGTGCTCGATGCAAAACTGCCGCTGAACCAGGAAATAGTCATCGACTCGGCTGATGTTGACGTCATCAAGTATACTCGTTCCCGCCTGCGGGTAGGAGCGAAATTCACACGTGGAGAATTGTTGCGGCTGGCCTTGATGTCTTCGGAGAATCGCGCTGCTGCGGCGCTGGGACGTACGTATCCCGGCGGTCTGAATGCGTTTGTTACGGCCATGAACCGCAAGGCATTCCAGCTGGGAATGGGCAGCACCTATTTCGTTGATTCGACCGGCTTGAACAGCGGAAATGTCTCCACCGCGCGCGATCTCGCAAAAATGGTCAAGGCGGCACACAGGTACAGTCTCATCCGCGTATTTTCCACGACTGCCGCGCACGAGGTGGTATCCGTGGGGAAGGTACGCAACCGCAACTTGAATTACGTCAACTCCAACCGGTTGGTGAGGAGCAGCAGGTGGGATATCGGCATATCCAAAACAGGATTTCTCAGCGAGGCCGGGCGCTGTCTGGTGATGCATGCAAATATCACAGGCAAGCCGACCATAATCGTGCTGCTTGATTCCTGGGGAAAGAATTCCCGGATTGCCGATGCCAATCGTATCAAGAAGTGGATGGAACGCGGCATGACCCGCAAAGTACGCGGTTAGCGTGTATGCGATGGCCTTGCTTGCCGCGAGGGTAGCACCACTTTTATTCAGTTATCCTTTTGTTGATTCAAGTGTTTGGAATTGCGTCCGGACCAGTCTTCGGGCGCTCTCTTTCCCTCATTTTTCACAACCGGAACCGGAGGCATAGCGCGTCAGGGCTTTCACGTTCGTATCTGGCACATCGTGCCTCTTGCTGAGAAGGAAGCCGTTTTGCCGATTTGGATGCGGTGTCCGGAAAGGAGTTGTTGTGCAATTGCAATTGATTGCAGCGCTCGTCATCGTTTTCCTCATTGTCACATTTGCGGTTCAGAATGCTGTCGAGGTAAGCGTCATATTCCTGCTTTGGCGTGCCGATGCATCGCTTGCCGTTGTGATCGCAGTCTGCTTTGGTCTGGGGATGCTCATCGGAGCGCTCGTTACACTGCCGACCATGTTGCGCGAACGCGTGGCGATAGGACGAATGCATAAGGAGATCGAGGTGTTGCGCGCCGAGAATGACAGCTTGCGTACCTTGAAGCAGAACGAAGCATCTGCCCCATAGGGTTGTTGAAGATGCGGACCGAAATCGGCAGGTCCGATTTTGCTGCAATCCCGGATAGGGCAGAGCTTGCGAGGGATTGTTCAGTGGTTCCCTAAAGCAAACGGAAAGCCAGGAGAGCCACGATAGTCGGTGGTATTGCCGCTGTCAGCAGACCTAACGGGTGAATGGCCGCGTCCTCGAAATTGCCGCGCAGAATAGCGACCCCGGCAGGGTTGGGCGCATTCGCGATGATCGTGAGACCGCCTCCCGTAACGGCGCCTGCAACCAGTGCATATTTGAAAGAATCCGACAACCCCTCTACAAGTGAGCCAAGATAGGTAAGGGCCGCATTATCCGTTATCGCGGTCAGCAGCGTGGCACTAAAAAACACTGCCTCACTGCTCATCCCAAGCAATAGCGGCTGCAACCACCATTGCTGCTGGCCGCCCAGTACTACCAGACCGGCCAGGAAAAATGCCACCAGCAAACCCTCCCGCAGGATAAACCGGTTCTGATGTTTTTGATATGCATGGGCGATGCCAAGAAAAAACAGAAAAAGCCCCATAAAAGCGGCAGGATGATGAGCAAATGTCACTATTCCGATCAGGAAGATGAGGTGCACGGCTACAAGAAGACCTGGCACTTTCTCTCCTCGATCAGATAAATTCTGCCCGGGCGCAACCCGGGATAATTCGTGGCGGAACAGTAAAGTAGCGCTTCCCGCATTGATGATCACGGCGATAGCTGCTTTCCAGCCGAAAGTGGATATCATGAACCAGGTGTCCCATCCCCATTTCCCTGCCACCATAAGCACGGGAGGCGCGGCGAACGGCGTTAAGGTGCCGCCGATGGATACATTGACAAACAGAACCCCGAGCGTCGTGTATTTAAGCTTGAGCGAAATTCCGCGGGAGAAATAACTGTCTCGAAGAATCAGTGCGGCAAGTGTCATGGCCGCAGGCTCAGTAATGAAGGAACCGAGCAGTGGAACGAGAGAGAGTGTCGTAAAGTAGAAAACGATCGTCTGCGGCAGTGGAATGAACTGAGCTACGGTGCGCACCGAAAGCATGGCAAATCGAAGGATCGGCTTTGTTCCCGCAACGACCATGATCGCAAAGACGAACATGGGTTCCGTAAAGTTACGCGAATCCAGGTAATGGACTGCGCTGTCGCGGCCTTCCACTGCAAACATGAACAGAATGAGAATCATGGCCCAGAAGCCGAACACGACTTCTACTTCACCCAATAAATGCCATAGCCCTGCGTGGGTGGGGCGGGCGTTTGCCAATCGTTCAAAAAAACGGGTGGAAAACGTATGCAGGAGTGCAACCGCGAATAGCGCCGCGCTGACTATCTGAATTGTCGAAGGTGTCACCAACTCCCTTTCTGTGGTAAGGATTGGAGGGTGGGAGCACGGAATATGGTAACCTGCCCTCGAATAGGCCTCTCCTTATGTCCTTAAGGAATGAAACTTCGAATGGTCACCGGAAACTGGCTGAATGCGACGATCCAATAATGACGGACAATATACCCTTTGCGAGGATACAAGCGTAATACCGTTTCCTTGCGTTCCGAAGATGCCCGGTTCTCGAAACAAATAGCGAAGTTCTTATTTCATTGCGTCCAGGTTTGCCTGCGCGTCGGCATTGCCCTGGGCCGCCGCTTTCTTGAACCATTCTTTCGCCTTGGCCTCGTCCCTGGGAACGCCTTCACCTGAGTAATACATCACACCCACGTTATTTTCCGCGTCGACATTGCCCTGTTCGGCTGCTTTTTGAAACAGTTCGAATGCCTTGGTGGAATCTTTAGGAACACCCTCGCCATTGGCATACAGCAACCCCAGGTTGAATTGCGCATCCGCATAGCCCTGCGCGGCGGCGCGATGAAACCAGGCGGCGGCGGTAGCAGGATCGTTACTCAGAATTTTGCCCGAAGCATCCTTGGATATCGCTTCACCCGTATAGTACATAACGCCAAGTCCAGTCTGTGCTTTGGGATCGCCGGCCTCGGCGTCTTTTTTCAACTGCAGGAATCTTTCCTCCGGTGTGGAATCGCTCTCAGACCCGGCCGGCATGATTTCTTTCAATATTGCAGATTTCTCTTCCGGGCTCAGGCTTTCTTCCAGCACTGATGGCATTTGCTTTTCAGAAGTGAACTCATCCGGCAGTTGCGTCTGCTGCTCGCCGGGTTTTTCCGCGTCCTTCGCTGTTTTCTGACCGCATCCGGCAAGCATGAGCATCGGCAGCGCGAGCAATGTAACAAAAAGAATTTTCATCGGATATTATGTCCTGATCAATGAAACAGCATGAGCGGTCCGAACGTGAGAAACGGCGCTCACAAGCTGTAGTACATATCGAACTCGACCGGGTGCGTCGTCATCCGGAAGCGCGTAACTTCTTCCATCTTGAGTTCGATGTAAGCATCTATCATATCATTAGAAAACACCCCGCCGCGGGTCAGGAAATTGCGGTCCTTGTCCAGGCTGTCCAGCGCTTCATCCAGGGAAGTGCAGGGATTCGGAATTCTGGCCGCTTCCTCGGGTGGGAGGTCGTAGAGATTCTTGTCCATCGGGTCGCCTGGATGAATCTTGTTCTGGATTCCATCCAGCCCCGCCATCAGCATGGCAGTAAACGCAAGGTAAGGGTTCGCGGTAGGGTCAGGGAAGCGCACCTCGATCCGTCGGCCTTTGGGGTTATTGGCATAAGGAATGCGCACGGCAGCCGATCGGTTGCTGACGGAATAGGCAAGATTGATGGGTGCTTCAAAGCCCGGAACGAGGCGCTTGTACGAGTTGGTCCCGGGATTGGTGATGGCGTTCAAGGCTTTGGCATGCCTGATGATCCCGCCAATATAGTACATTGCCACTTCCGAGAGTCCGCCGTAACCGTTTCCGGAAAACAGGTTTTGTCCGCCTTTCCAGATCGACTGGTGCACGTGCATCCCGGAACCATTGTCACCGACAATGGGTTTGGGCATGAAGGTCGCGGTCTTTCCGTAAGAGTGGGCGATGTTATGCACCACATACTTGAATACCTGAGTCCAGTCAGCACGCTTCACCAGGCTGTTGTACCGGGTGCCTATCTCGCACTGTCCGGCAGTCGCTGTTTCGTGGTGATGCACTTCAACTTCGATACCCATTTCCTCAAGTGCAAGGCACATCGCCGATCGGATATCATGCAAGGAGTCGATTGGGGGAGTGGGGGAATAGCCTCCCTTGATACCAGGACGATGCCCGATGTTCCCACCTTCGTATTTTACTCCCGAACTCCAGGCTGCTTCTTCCGACTCGATTTTTACGGAACAGCCGGACATGTCCGCGTGCCAGGTGACGGAATCAAAAATGAAGAATTCAGGCTCCGGGCCGAAAAACGCGGTATCGCCGATACCCGTCGACTTGAGGTAGGCTTCGCCGCGTTTTGCCAGGGAACGGGGATCGCGATCATAACCCTTGCCATCCGAGGGCTCCACCACGTCACAGGTGATGAACAGGGTAGCCTCATCCATGAAGGGGTCCATCCGGGCGGTATCGGTATCCGGTATCAGCAGCATGTCCGATGCCTGCACACCCTTCCAGCCGGCGATGGAAGAACCATCGAATGTGTGACCGTCCTCCAGCTTGTCAGCATCGACGGCGCGAGCGGGCAGGGTTACATGTTGTTCTTTACCGCGGGTATCGGTAAATCGTAGATCAACGAATCTGACTTCGTTGTCCTGAATCATTTTCAGAACATCGGCTACCGCCATTTCAGTCTCCAAACCATATCAATATGCAATCGTGCGAAAGCGCCTTCCTTTTAAAAAGTTGAGTGCCCTCATATAAAGGGAATTTGCAGAATCAATATTATATATCAGGAGGGGAGCGGTCATTCCCTCAGCAACAAAATACCGCAGGCCGGAAGAGGTGCGGCTTGTTCACTCCGTTCCTGGATTGACGCTTTACAGTCATCCAGGCGGCTGAAAATCGATTACCATTACATATTATTTCATTCGTGTCATGGTAACCATATGGAAAACGAAACAATCACTGCAATACTCGAGAGGGCGCATAAGCGTGCCGAGGAAATGGATCTGCCCTATCAGGGGGCGCTGCTGCCGACCGAAGCACTTGCCCTGCTTCAGGAAGCGCCCGATGCGAAACTGGTGGATGTACGTTCACGTGCGGAATGGGATTGGGTAGGAAGAATTCCGGGAGCAGTGGAAATCGAATGGCAGTCCTACCCGGGAATGCGTTCCAACCCTGATTTCATCAACCATCTTTCCAGTCAGGTAGATCAGGAATCATTGGTCATGTTCATCTGCCGTACAGGGGGGCGCTCGCATCAGGCCGCCGCTACCGCTTCCGAACTGGGTTATACGAATTGCTACAACATTCTCGAAGGATTCGAAGGTGAGAAGGACACCACCGGCCATCGCGGTAGGAAAGGGGGGTGGAAGGCGGCGGGACTACCCTGGGTACAGAGTTGAGGCTCTTTCTTCCCATCAACTCCCGACTCCCGACTCCCGAACCTTCGCCCCCCGTTCACCCGGGGCTCAGGGCCTGCTTGTCACGGCGATAATGATCTGGAAAATAATAGGATGAAAGTGCATTAAGCAAAATTCATCCATAAGCAAAACTCATTGGACATGAATTCCTCTTACGCCGACCACTGAACTATCCCGGAGTAGGCCGTAATCAGGACGATAATCCCGAACCCGATGCGATACCAGGCAAAAACGGAGAAATCGTGCTGGCTGACAAAGCGGAGCAAGCCTCGCACCGCGAGAAGCGCACTGATAAAGGACGCCACGAACCCGACCGCGAACACGCTCGCATCATCCAGATGAAGAATATCGCGATTCTTGTAAAGATCATAAAAAGTCGCCGCGAACATAACTGGAATCGCGAGGAAAAATGAAAATTCAGTAGCGGCCTTGCGGGAGAGGCCGAAGAGGAGGCCGCCAATAATGGTGGCGCCTGAGCGCGAGGTGCCGGGTATGAGCGCCAGGCACTGCGCCAATCCCACCTTCAGAGCATGTTTCCAGTCCATGTCCTCGACCCGTTCCACGTCCACCACATGTTGCCTGCGTTCGGCCCAAAGAATCAGAAGACCGCCGACAATGAATGCCAGCGCGACCGGCACCGGATGAAACAGGTATTGCTTGATGGTCTTGATGAACAGCAAACCCAGAATTGCGGCTGGCAGAAACGCGATCAAAAGATTCAGCACGAAGCGGTTTGCATCCTGACGGGAACCGATGTCCGTCACTACATGGCCAAGCTTGACACGGTATTCCCAGCACACCGCCAGAATCGCGCCAAGCTGAATGACGATGGTAAATACCTTGCCCTTTTCGTCATTGAAGTTGAGCAGATCGCTGACCAGAATCAGGTGACCAGTGGACGAAATCGGAAGAAATTCCGTCAGACCTTCGACTATGCCAAGGATGAGCCCCTTGAGAAGAAGAAACCATTCCATTCCGGATTACCCGACAGAAGCGAGGAGGTCGCGGGTAACCGGGAACGAACGGGAATGAACCATGGTGTTACCAGGGAATACGGGCAATGGATATCCAGTAGAGAAGTAGCGCCGCGAGAGCGCGACTGTTTGTTTTTCTGATATTATCGCATCAAACTGGCTTCGGGTTTGAGAAAACTTGTGGTGCTGTTGCGGGAGGAGCGCAGGAATGAATGCCGGGCGCAATGTAGCCGCCTGAATCCTCCTGCCTCCTTCCCATTTCGCTTTCCAGATGGCGAACCGGCGCACAGGTTCGCCTGTCATGCCGCTCACACCCTGCTGTAAATCTCCGTTCCTCCTGCTACAAATTCGCTCGCTTTTTCTTCCATGCCTTTTTCCAAGGCCTCCTGCTCGCTGACACCTTTGCTCGCCGCGAAGTCGCGCACATCCTGCGTGATTTTCATCGAGCAGAAATGCGGGCCGCACATCGAACAGAAATGGGCGAGCTTTGCGCCTTCCTGCGGCAGGGTTTCATCATGGAACTGTCTTGCCTTGTCAGGATCGAGGCCGAGGTTGAACTGATCTTCCCAGCGAAACTCGAAGCGTGCTTTGGAAAGGGCATTGTCGCGTAACTGTGCGCCGGGATGTCCCTTTGCCAGGTCGGCGGCATGGGCAGCGATTTTATAGGTGATGATGCCGTCCTTGACATCATCCTTGTCCGGCAGACCGAGATGCTCCTTGGGCGTTACATAACATAGCATCGCGGTACCGTACCAGCCGATCATGGCAGCGCCGATGGCAGAGGTAATATGATCGTAGCCAGGGGCGATGTCGGTAGTGAGAGGTCCCAGCGTGTAGAACGGGGCTTCGGCACAGTATTTCAGTTGCATATCCATGTTCTCCTTGATGAGATGCATGGGAACATGGCCGGGGCCTTCGATCATTACCTGAACGTCATGCTTCCAGGCAATCTGTGTCAGCTCGCCGAGGGTTTTCAATTCCGCAAACTGGGCTTCATCATTCGCATCATATACTGAACCGGGGCGCAATCCGTCGCCGAGGGAGAAGCTCACATCGTAAGCCTTCATGATTTCACAGATTTCCTCGAACTGCGCATACAGGAAGCTCTCCTTGTGGTGGGCAAGGCACCACTTCGCCATGATCGATCCGCCGCGGGAAACGATACCGGTGAGCCGTTTTGCGGTCATCGGAACATAGGCAAGCCGTACGCCGGCATGAATGGTGAAATAATCCACACCCTGTTCAGCCTGCTCTATCAGCGTATCGCGAAAAATTTCCCAGGTCAGGTCTTCCGCCTTGCCGTTTACTTTTTCCAGGGCCTGGTAGATCGGCACCGTGCCGATGGGAACGGGGCTGTTGCGTATGATCCATTCGCGCGTTTCATGGATGTTTTTCCCCGTTGAGAGATCCATTACGGTATCTCCCCCCCAGCGTATCGCCCATGTCATCTTTTCGACTTCTTCCTGGATGCTCGAGCTTAGCGCCGAGTTACCGATATTTGCGTTGATTTTCACCAGAAAGTTGCGCCCGATGATCATCGGTTCGGATTCGGGATGATTGATGTTGGCGGGAATGATTGCGCGTCCCCTGGCGACCTCGTCGCGTACGAACTCGGGCGTGATATGGCGGGGCAGGAACGCGCCGAAATCCTGGCCCGGGTGCTGGCGCGCAAGCAGCTCCCGCTGCTGATCGGCCAAATGTTCGCAACGCTGATTCTCCCGCAGGGCGATGAATTCCATTTCCGGGGTGACGATGCCATGGCGCGCATAGTGCATCTGTGTCACGTTTGCTCCGGTTCTGGCGCGGCGGGGATTACGCTTCAGGTCAAAGCGCAATTCAGCCAGGCGGGGGTCGTTCAGACGCTGCCTGCCATAGAGGGAAGCCGGACCGGAGAGAATCTCCGTATCGTCGCGCTCATCTATCCATTTTTCGCGCAGCGGTGCCAGACCCGAGCGAATGTCAATTTTGACTGCCGGATCGGTATAAGGACCGGAAGTGTCATAAACATAAATCGGCGGATTTTTTTCCGCCCCCATGCTGGCGGGCGTATCGGACTGGCTGATTTCACGCATGGGAACCCGGATATCCGGGCGGGAACCGCTCAGGTAGGTTTTTCGTGACCGGGGCAGAGGTTTGACCACGCCTTCGTCAACCTGGGCGGCCCTGCCCGAAAAGGGGGATGAACTTTGTATCGCGTCTGAGACTGTTGCATTCATATTACGCTCCTTGAGTGCCATAAAGGAGCGGGACGACCGGACAACCGATTCCCAGCTTCCCTACGGCGGCATTATCCGTGTCAGGTAGAGGAACCGCCGAATAAGCTTGGTATGCAAATGTACTTATCCGTGGGTTCCATGAGGGACTCTCTCACCGGTTTCCGGGTGCTTGCGGAAACGGACCCCTAGCTGCTGCTGTGAAGCTAACGGAAATGTGGAATAATTGCAAGTTTGTTATGACATTTCATATAGGAGCAGATGGTTGGATATGGATCTCGAACAAAGCCGGTATAACATGGTGGAGCAGCAAATTCGTACGTGGGACGTACTGGATCAGGAGGTTCTCCAACTATTGTTCGAACTGCGGCGCGAGGAATTTGTCCCGGCAGCTTACCGTTCACTTGCATTCGTCGATATGGAAATCCCGCTGGGATACGGCGAGGTAATGCTCGCTCCCAAGGTTGAGGCGCGGATTCTGCAGGAACTGGGAATCAATAATACCGACAGAATTCTGGAGGTGGGGAGCGGCAGCGGTTACCTGACTGCGCTTCTTGCCAGAAAGGGGAGGTTTGTCCATAGCGTCGAGATTGTGCCGGAACTGGCGGCCATGGCCGAAAAAAACCTGCGGAACCACCAGATTACCAATGTTCTGGTGGAAAATGGCGATGCCGCCCGCGGCTGGGCCCAGCACGGCCCCTATGATGTTATCGTCCTGACCGGATCCACCCCCGTGCTGCCGGAGGGGTTTCAGAAGAGCCTTAAAACCGGCGGACGCCTCTTTGCTGTAGTGGGTGATCCACCGGTAATGCAGGCTCTTCTCGTCACTTGCGTGGCGCAGGAGGAAAACGGGCGCGCGGGCGCGTATAGCACAGTCGGCCAGTTCGAAACCTGTATTGCGCCGCTCAGAAATGCGAAGCAGCCGGCGAGATTTACATTCTGATCTTTCGGTCCAACTCCAGGAATTGCAGTCCACGCGACGTATTCATCGCTATTCCCCTATAGTTTCCATCTACTGTAGTCAACGAAGATGTTCTTTTCAAGCAGCGCAAGGCAGTCCGGAATCAAGTCGAAAATTGCGCCGTGCGTCCATGCGCTCCTGTTTATCGGGGCGCTGAGTACTCCGCTGCGCGCCGCGGATATCATGGACATCTATCATGAAGCGCTGGAAAATGATGCGCAGTTTCGCGCAGCCCGCTTCACGCACCAGGCCGCGCAGGAAAAACTGCCCCAGGGCCGGGCAGGCCTGCTGCCCACGGTAACGCTTGCGGGGGTGCGCCGACGGCAGTGGATCGATATAGAAAGCATCAGCGGAACTGCAACCGCGACCGGAACGGGGGTGGTAGCCAGGCCTTCCGAAGTCGTCATCGATAACCAGAGCCTGACCATTACCGCCACTCAGCCGATCTATCGCAAGGAAAATTTCGCGATCTACGAACAATCGAAGCTTCAGGTTGCGCAGGCCGATTCCGAGTTCATCATTGCGGCCCAGGATCTGATCCTGCGTGTGGCGCAGGCATATCTGGATATTCTGTTGGCAGAAGTAAACGTGGAGGTTGCAGAGGCGCAGAAAAAAGCCATCAGCGAACAACTGGCGCAGGCAAAGCGCAACTTCGAAGTCGGAGCCGCTACCATCGTCGATACTCACGAAGCTCAGGCGCGTTTCGATTTGACGGCTGCGTTGCAGATAGGCGCGTTGAACGAACTTGAAGTGCGCAAACGGACGCTCGAACAGATCATCGGGCGGATACCGGAAGATATGGCTCGTCCCATCGAAATGCCCTCCGATCTGCTCACGCTGAAGTATCCCAGCATGCAGGACTGGATCAGTGTAGCCGAACAGAACAATCTCGCGCTGAAGGTCCAGGAGGCGGTATATGAAATTGCAAAAAAGGACGTTGAACGGGCTCAGGCGGGACATTATCCGACGCTCGATCTCGTTGCGATATACAGCGACCAGAAGGGGGTGGGGGGTACGATCACGGGGCGCCCCATTGATCTGACATCGAAAGAAATCGGCGTACAGCTCAGCTTTCCGCTGTTTCAGGGTTTTGCAGTGCAGTCGCGCGTGCGCGAAGCAGTGGCTATCCAGGAAAAGGTGTTGCAGGACCTGAACAATACCCGGCGCAACAGCGTGCTGCAAGTAAGCCAGCAGTATCTCAATGTCACCAATGGCATTGCGCAGGTAACGGCTCTGAAGCAGGCGCTGGTGTCCAGCCAGAGCCAGGTGGATTCCACCAAACTCGGTCAGGAAGTAGGTGTCCGAACCGAGGTGGACGTGCTGAACGCGCAGCAATTGTATTATTCCGCGCGACGAGACCTCGCGCAGGCGCGCTACAATTTTCTAATGTCACGATTGCGGTTGAAGGCAGAGGCGGGAGAGCTGGACGAGGAGGATTTGAAGGAGGTGAACGATGCGTTGTTCCGGCCGCAGGCCCCAGGTCCCCTCCAGTCCCCGCTCGCCGCGCATTGACGGGCGACGGGCCCGGTGGTAGATTTTCAGGGGAAGCGTGAAAGGTGGCTGCGCACCGATGAGCATGTCGATGAGCACCTCGTGAAGCAGGCGTTCCACCAAAAGGATGCTACGCTGTCGTAAACTGCTTCTCAGGCTACTATCTTCTCCTCCGGGCACCCCTTATTTTCAGGAAGGTTGCCAATCTTATCCCGGAAATCGATCAATCCAACATAACCCCATCATGAATTCGCCCTCTGCCCCCAGTTCATACTGGAATCAAAAACCTGTTCTTTCCAGTGGCCAGAAGCCCAGCGGTATTCGAGACAGCCGGCCGAAGGAAGACGACTACGGAGTGCTGGATGCGAAAACGTTCGATGCAATCGAAGCCGATGAGTTATTCGATTCGGTCAATCACGCTATCACTCATGCAGGGCAATCTGTGCTCTATCGCTCGCTTGCGCGGCCAGAGACAGATGCGGCACTGATTCAAAAGAAACAGGAAGCAGTACGGGAACTCGCGTCAAATTCAATGCTTCGTGAAGCGCTTCAGCACTTCGTCGATACGGTGAAAGAGGGGGAGCAGTCTCTTTATCATTTACTCTACGGTACTTTTACCGGGGGAATTGCCATAGACAATTCCAGGAGCGGTAATAATGATGCAATGGAGTTCAACGGTTACGGTTACCACCAGTTCATCGATGGTACGGGATTTGCCATCGACATGGTCGAGATGGCAGAAACTCTGCCTCAGCCGCAAAGCGCTTATCTCCGGGAGCTATTCCAGGCTGTTCGCGACTTTGGCAAATCAAGGATTTATTCCCTGATGCGCGGACCTGTCTATGTTTCCGAAGGAAAATTCAAGACCCGGGAAGAAAAGTCGCGTTATCTGCCGCTCTCGCGCTTCACGCCGTCCATGTTCAAGCCGATTCCGGTGTTTTTCTTCGTGGCTGCGCTCGCTGCGGCGCTTTATTTTTTTCAGGGACTGCTGGCGAGTTTCGGCATCGCTTATCTCGGTTATGGGATACTCGTGCTGGCAGTGCCGATTCTGCCGGTTGTTCTGATTGCAATTGCCGCTTCCGATCGCGATACTATCATCTATCCACTGCGCAAGCTGTTCAAGCACAGCCCTGAACTGGCGCGCTTGGTAGATGTGCTGGGAATGCTCGATGAACTGCTATCCTTCCATCGTTATTCGGTGGCCTTCGGCGGCAAGATGGCCTTGCCGGAAATATCGGAAAGCGAGCGGCACGCACTGGAAGTCACGGAGGCGCGAAACCCCGTGCTCGCGAAGGCCAACTCCAATTATGTGCCGAATGATGTTTCGCTCGATGATGCCGGCCGCTTGCTGGTCATTACCGGTCCCAACAGCGGCGGCAAAACCGCGTATTGCAAGACAGTCGTCCAGATTCAGCTGCTGGGACAGATAGGTTGCCATATTCCCGCCGCTGGCGCCCGCCTGGTGCTGGCTGAGCATATTTTCTACCAGGTACCGGACCCCGGTCATCTGGATGAGGGCATGGGGCGCTTTGGTCACGAGTTGAAACGCACCCGCGAAATTTTCTTCAATTCCACGCCACGCAGTCTCGTCGTGCTGGATGAGCTTTCGGAGGGAACGACATTCGAAGAGAAGATGGAACTCTCGGAGTATGTTCTCGCCGGTTTTTACAAGCTTGGCGCAAGCACTTTGCTGGTTACCCATAACCATGAACTGTGCGAGCGCTTGCAGGACAAGGGGATGGGCCGCTATCTCCAGGGCGAATTTTCGCCACAAGGTCCCACCTATCGCCTGATTCCCGGTGTATCCCGGGTGAGTCATGCGGATCGGGTTGCGGCTGCCCTGGGTTTCAGTAAGGAAGATGTGGAAAAACACCTTGCCAGTCGCGGCTAATTGCCAGGATCAGCAGGTGGGGTAAAGGGAGATTCTACTATAATAATATAATATTGCTGGATGCATTTTGTTCTTTGTAATGCTTCATCCTGCCTGCTTCCGACAACGATCTATTGCTGAATTACCCAGAATTCCATACAAAGGATCTCACCTGGTTTTTCCAAGCGGAAAGCGGCGAGTGCGCAACTCTTTTGCGGATTCGCCGCCGTCTGATTCCTGCTCATTGGAGCTGTGATGGGCTCTGGCAGGAAGCAGCATTCATCACTGAACGATGCCAAAGCGAATGGCTGCTTGCAGGCTCGCACTGAATCCGGAAGTCGAAAGGGTCAGATATGACTAAGTCTTTAATAACCGGAGCCAACGGATTTGTCGGCTCCGCAGTAACGCGCTGTTTACTGGAAGCGGGCCATGAAGTGCGCTGTCTTGTCCGGCCAGGAAGCGACCGACGAAATCTTGACAAGTTGCACGTTGAAATTTCGGAAGGTGATCTGCGTTCCGTTCCCTCACTGAAACGTGCAGTCGCCGGGTGCGATAACCTCTTTCATGTGGCAGCAGACTATCGTTTGTGGGTACCCAATCCGGACACCATGTACGAAATCAATGTAAAGGGAACCCGGGCACTGGTGCTTGCAGCCGCCGAAGCTGGAATGAAACGCATGGTCTATACCAGCAGTGTGGCGACGCTGGGCACGGCTGAAGATGGCGTTCCTGCCAATGAAGATACCCCTTCCAGCCTGGGATCGATGTGCGGACACTACAAGCGATCGAAATTCATGGCTGAAGAAATTGTTCAGCAGATGACGCGGGAACATAACCTGCCCATGGTCATCGTCAATCCCTCCACGCCGATAGGACCACGTGATATCAAGCCCACTCCCACCGGCCGCCTCGTAGTGGATACATTGTGTAATCGAATGCCGGCATACGTGAATACCGGCTTGAATATCGTGCATGCCGACGATATCGCTGAAGGCCATCTGCTGGCATACAAGCATGGAAAACCGGGCGAGCGTTACATCCTCGGAGGCGAAAACATGACCTTGCTGCAGATTCTGCAGAAAATCGATGAGATAAGAGGCAAGCAGACCAGGCGACTTGGTCTTCCCGTCAAGTTGATGGTGCCAGCTGCCTGGTTGATGGAAAAAATGTCCACCGTTACCAAGGTTGAGCCACGCGCTACCGTGGATAGCGTCTCCATGGCAAAGAAAAAAATGTTCTACTCCAGTGACAAAGCGGTAAGGGAACTGGGTTATCGCTATCGCCCGGCTGCGACCGCGCTCGAGGATGCAATGAACTGGTTCCAGGCAAACGGTTACTGTGGCTAGTCCGGATATTTCACCGGTTCACAGATAATGGCGAGGTGGACCCGCCGCTCTACTGTGCGCCTTTTCGACTTCGGTCCACCTGTTCCGCGGTAACGAGGCTTCCCCGGTTGCCCCACGAGTTACGGATATACGACAGCACCAGTGCAATCTCTCCATCGGGCAGAATTTGCGCAAATGGCGGCATTCCGTAGGGACGTTGCTGGACCTCAGTGACGGGAGCATATCCGCCATTGAGAATGCTGCGGATCGCGTTGGTCGGAGATGCCATTGTCACTCCACGATTGCCGGCCAGCGCCGGATAACTTCCCGGTCCGCCTTCCCCCAGATTTCCATGACAGTCCTGACAATAGGTTTCGTAAATCTGCCCCCCTTTTTTAAGCTGCTTGTCGACTTCTTCGGTAAGGGGAGGGGCGATTCCGCGGGAGCGAGGCTCGGTTTCGGGCAAAGACTTCAGATACTTCGCCACGGCGCGTGCATCGTCTTCTGTCAGGAACTGGAGGCTCTGGCTGACAACATTCGCCATCGGTCCCGTAGTCACAGCGCGCGAGATGGATCCGGTTTTCAGCAATCTCGTAATGTCTTCGATCGGCCAATCGGCGGTACTGGCCTCCTGGAGGGAAGTCAGCGACGGTGCATACCAGTTTGAACCCATGAGCTGGCCCCCTCCCAGGATATCTCCTTTGCTTATTCCCAATATATTGCGCCGGGTATGACAGGCGTTGCAATGCCCGAGCCCCTGCACGAGGTAGGCCCCCCGGTTCCATTCGTCATCCCGCAGCGTGTCAGGAAGATATATGCCGGGGGAAAAATAAATAAGCTGCCAGAGATGCAGCAGCGGACGCCAGTTGAAAGGGAAATTGATGCGGTTGGGTGCATTGCGCTGCCTCACGGGTGGAAGTGATTGAAGGTAGGCAAAGATGGCATCCGAATCTTCGCGCGATACCCTGGTATATTCCGAATACGGAAATGCCGGGTAAAGGAGATTTCCATCGCGTCCCCTGCCGTTATGAAGAGCCCGCCAGAAATCTTCCTCACTCCAGAGGCCGATACCCGTTTCTTTATCAGAAGTGATATTAGGCGTGATGAATATGCCGATCGACGTATCGAGAATGTGTCCTCCAGCATAGGGGAGTCCGCTATAGGCCGTGTGACAACCCAGACAGTTGCCAATGCGCGCCAGATAAGCGCCGCGCGCCCGCTGTTCCTCGATTTCAGCAGTATCGCGTATCTCCGCTGTTTCCGGCTTTTCTGCTGCCGGCGACAGCGTAACGAGTGACGACAGAAAAATGCCCAGGCCGGTAAATCCGGCGACCAGGATTGTGAGGGAGCCGTATAAGCCGTATCTCATTTTGGATTGTTTGTTTGTGGAATGATGCTGGCGCAGCGTCTTGCCAGCCGCTTGGGCAATTCTACCCCCGCACCTGCATGTCTCTCGTCCGACTCGGGAACAGGCTGCGCGGCCAGCCACATGGCAACAGCGCTTACCTCTTCGGTGGTAAGCTTCTTTGCTATTTCCGACATGCAGTCGGGTGTTCGCCCACGCATCAGTGCGCCGTGCTGCCAGTTGCCGAACTGGGCCATGATATATACGCGCGGGAGACCAATAAGACCTGGAATGAACGGCGCTATGCCCATCAGATCCTTGCCGTGGCATCCGACGCAGGCGGGTATATTCCGGGCAGTATCTCCATGCTCGATCAGCTCGCGCGCTATTTTGACTTTGGGCGATGAAGTCCGTATTGATTCAGGTGGAGGAAAAGCCTGTTTCAGCGAGGCAAAATATCCGGCCATCTCCCACAGATATGCGTCGGGCAGGCCTTCGAGCAGCAGGGCCATGGGCCGATAGTGGCGGCGGCCATCCCGGAAATTCCGCAGCTGATTGAAAAGATAGCCTTCCGGCTTGCCTGCGATGCGAGGGTAATATTCATCTCTGCCCTTTTTATCTTCCGGGCCGTGACAAATGATGCATGCCTTCACACGTTCTTCCGTTGTATCCGGAATTTCGTGGGCTGCGGCAGGCAACCCGATCAGCAGCAAGGCGATCAGGGCTGATCTAACGAGGATAGGAGGATTCATTGTGGGAGATTCTTCTTGTCAAGGGATTGCGGCCGTTACAATAAAAATTATCCTAGATCGGGACCATGCTAGCGGGCGAATCTGCGCACCACTGCCATCAGCTCATCGATTGCTGCATCTCCGTCTCCCGACTTGATCGCACTCTGCATGCAGCCATGCGTGTGATTTTCAAGCAGGCGCATCGCGACAGCGTCGAGCGCGGACTGGAGCGCGGACACCTGATTCAGGACGTCAACGCAATAACGGTCTTCCGTGATCATTTTTGCCACGCCGCGCACCTGGCCCTCGATGCGGTTGAGGCGTTTTATCAGCGCTTCCTTATCCGGCTGCACCACTGCAGTTGGCATGTGGCAAGGTTTCCTGTCAGTTTTCGACTTCGAAGCCTGCATCCTTGATTGCCTCCCTGAGTTGATCAGTATGAGCCTTGGAAGCATCATACTCAATGGTTACCTGTTGCTGTTCCAGGGAGACATTTGCATTGCTCACCCCGGATATCTTTTCCAGCACGTTTTTCACGCTATTGACACAGCCCATGCAGGTCATTCCATTGATTTTTATGACTTCCGTTCGCATTTCTGCCTCCTTTGGTTGGTTTGGCTGGCTCAGGTATTCATTATCGCTCATCCCGTGACGAAAGCTCAGGCACTCGCTCGCCAGCGCTTCAACAACAGGGAATTGCTTACCACCGATACCGAGCTCATTGCCATCGCCGCACCTGCAATGACAGGATTGAGCAGACCCATCGCCGCCAGCGGTATCCCCAGCACATTGTAGAAAAAAGCAAAGAAAAGGTTCTGCCGGATTTTCCCCAGTGTCATGCGCGAAAGCGAGATGGCGTCGACCACGCTCATCAAATCATCGCGCATGAGGGTAATGTCGGCTGCCTCGATCGCGACGTCCGAGCCCGCGCCAATGGCAAAACTTACGTCAGCCGCCGCCAGTGCGGGGGCGTCATTGATCCCGTCGCCCACCATGCCGGTAACTTTGCCGCCTTCCTTCAACTTGCCCACCTCTGCGGCCTTGTCCTGTGGCAGCACCTCGGCCCGATACGCGGTTATCCCTGCCTGGCCTGCGATTGCAGCCGCAGTCGGCACATTGTCGCCGGTGAGCATCACAACCTCGATCCCCATCGCTTTCAATCGCGACACCGCCCGTGCCGAAGTTGCGCGGAGCTGGTCGGCGATGGCGAGATAGCCCAGCACCTGAGGAGATTCCCCAGAGGACCTATTCACGGCGGCAAGGCCTACAACCGTCTTGCCTTCGGATTGGAGGGCAGATATTGCACTCCCATCAACCTGCGCCCCATGTTCTCGCAGGAATCCGGGTGAGCCAAGAATATACCCGATATCGCCAATATCGCCAGTGATGCCGCTGCCGGTGACAGCCTGAAAATTGGTTACAGGTTCCGGCTGAATGCCCGCTTTACGGGCATGTTCCATGACTGCTTTTGCCAGAGGGTGTTCCGAACCCTGTTCAAGGGTTGTTGCAATGCGCATCAGCTCTCGTTCTGTAAAGGATTCGGCAGGGACGATATCCGTAAGGGCGGGTTTGCCTTCGGTGAGCGTGCCGGTCTTGTCCAGGATGAGTGTTTCGATTTTCCCAGCGTGCTCGAGCGCTGCGGCGTTCTTCACCAGCACGCCGCTCTGCGCCCCACGGCCCACACCCACCATGATGGCGGTCGGGGTCGCCAGCCCAAGCGCGCAGGGGCAGGCGATCACCAGCACCGCCACGGCGCTGACCAGGGCCGGGACAAAGTTGCCGGCCAGCCACCACGTCAGGATAAAAGTCAGGACACTGATGGCAGTCACGATTGGCACAAAGATACCGGAGATGGTATCCGCGAGACGCTGGATAGGCGCTTTCGAGCCCTGCGCTTCCTCAACCAGGCGAATGATGGCTGCGAGCTGCGTATGGGCGCCGACGCCTGTAGCGCGGCATTTCAGCATGCCCTGCTGGTTCACAGTGGCGGCGTATACCGTGGCGCCTGCCTGTTTTGCCACGGGGAGGCTTTCCCCCGTCAGCATCGCTTCGTTTACACTGGATGCACCTTCGAGGATGATGCCGTCTACCGGCAGGCTTTCGCCCGGGCGAACCAGAAAAATATCACCCTCCTTGAGCGTATCCACGTCCACCTCGATGATCTCGCCGTTGCGCTCCACACGCGCTGTCCTGGGTTGCAGCTTGACGAGTTCCTCGATGGCGGCGGAAGTCCTGCTTTTGGCGCGGGCTTCCATCAATTTGCCGAGCAGCACCAGAGTGATGATGGCCGTGCTCGCTTCGAAATAGACATGCTGATCCAGCCCCAGCAGCGTGACCACCGCGCTGAAAAGGTAGGCCATGCTGGTGCCCAGCGCGACCAGTACATCCATGTTGGCGCCACCACCTCGCAGTGCGTGCCAGGCACCCACATAGAAGCGCCTGCCTATCCAGAACTGTACCGGTGTGGCCAGCAGCAACTGGAGCCAGCGCGGCAGCAGTTCCATCTCACCGCCCCAGAACATCGGCCCCATCTGCAACAGCAGCGGCACGCTGAGTGCCGCGGAAATCCAGAACATGCGAAGCTCCGCCTGATAGGCAGCCAGCTTGCGCGCTTTCTCTTCGGCACGCCTGGTATCGCTGAGCTCACGGGCGCCATAGCCGGTTTTGACGACAGCGTTGATGATATCTTCCACCGTTTCCACGGCGGGGTTGTAACTGACATGCGCTGTTTCGGTTGCCAGATTGACGGAGGCGGTAACACCGGAAAGCTTGCTCAACGCCTTCTCGATTCGGCCGCTGCATGCCGCACAGGTCATGCCAGTGATCTGCAACTGCACCGACTGAGGGACGACATGGAAACCTGCTTTTTCAATGGAGTGGACCAGGTCTTCCGGCTGAGTGGCCGAAGCGTCAAACTCGATCCGTGCTTTTTCGTTGGCGAAATTTACTGCTGCCTGCACGCCTGGCAGCTTGTTGAGGTTTTTTTCAATGCGGGTTGCGCATGCCGCACAAGTCATGCCTTCGATAGGCAGTTCGATATGCCTGAGAGTAAGAGAACTCATGAGGGCCTCCCCAAAACGTTCAGCTGACTTTATACCCTATAGGGGTATATGTCAAATATTCTGAACAGCCGCCTTTCGTGCCTCGTCCACCTGGCTTCCCACAAAGCGAACATTAAGCCGGAGGCTACTCAGCTTCAAAGCCTTCAATGCGAATCCAAATCCTGCTCAAATCCTGCCTGCTCCTGCGTTCGGGGTGCTTCTCGCCAGTTTTTATCATTCTCTTCAACAACCGGAGCGACTCTTTCCTGGTATTTTTGTCATCCCGCTGGCTCATGCTCTGCCCCTAGATTGTCAATACCCAATCGGGGTATATAAAATATGGCAGGGAATGGAGTAAAAGGTTCAAGCAGACACTTCATCTTCCAGTCTGGAAAAGATGGCAAAGGATGAGATATGCTTCGCGATGCGAACGAACTGGGAGAATCCGGTAGGGAGACAGCGAATCCGGCAGCATCGAGCCAAAAAAACTCAAGCCCCGCCAGATGAGATCAGGAGCAGCTCAGCCGCCTGAAGAGTATATTGAAGAGCGTATTTGTTACACAGTTTGTTAAAAACCGGAGCTGGACAATTCCGGGCAACCGAAAACGATCCGGATTTTCAATCCTCCCGCCGCAATTGGGGGAACAGGATGACATCGCGGATACTCGGGCTATCGGTCAAAAGCATGACCAGCCGGTCGATGCCGATGCCTTCTCCCGCGGTGGGAGGCAGGCCGTATTCGAGTGCGCGGATGTAATCGGCATCGTAGTGCATGGCTTCCGCATCACCTGCTTCCTTGGCTCTGGCTTGTTCCAGGAAGCGTGCCGACTGATCCTCCGGATCATTCAGCTCCGAGAATCCGTTCGCAATCTCCCGCCCGGCGATATAGAGCTCAAACCGGTCGGTTATCTCAGGATTCCTGTCATTGCGGCGAGCAAGCGGCGACACTTCCGCCGGATAATCCACTATGAAGGTTGGTTCGAACAGCAAATGCTCGGTAGTTTCATCAAACAGGGTAAGCTGTAATCCGCCTATGCCATCCTCGGGTTTATATGGAATCCCGAGTTCCTGCAATTTCTTCAACAGGAATGCGCGGTCGTCGAGCTGACCTTCCGTATATTCGGGATGAAATTTCCGGATAGCCTGGGTGATGGTGAGCCGCTCGAAGGGCTGCGCCAGATCCAGTTCGCGCCCCTGATAGGTGAAGCTGGTTGCGCCGAGCACCTTTACCGTCACCTCCCGCAGCAGGGTCTCGGTAAGGTCCATCAGATATGTATAGTCCCGGTAGGCTTCGTAAAACTCCAGCATGGTGAATTCAGGGTTGTGCCGGGTGGAGATCCCTTCATTCCTGAAGCTGCGATTTATTTCAAATACTTTTTCCAGGCCGCCTATTACCAGGCGCTTGAGATAAAGCTCGGGCGCGATGCGCAGATACAGCTGCATGTCCAGCGCGTTGTGATGCGTGATGAAGGGCCGGGCCGCCGCACCCCCGGGGATGGGATGCATCATGGGCGTTTCGACTTCCAGATAGTCGCGGCCCGCCAGAAACTCGCGGATAGCCTGGATGATCCTGGAGCGCGCGATAAACACCTTGCGGCTGGTTTCATTCGTGATGAGGTCGAGATAGCGCTGCCGGTATTTCTGCTCCTGGTCGGTCAGGCCGTGAAATTTTTCCGGCAGCGGTCGCAGCGATTTCGTGAGCAGTCTCAGGTTTGTTACCCGTACTGACAGTTCCCCGGTGCGGGTTTTGAACAGGGTACCCTCTGCGCCCAATATGTCGCCAAGATCATAATGCCTGAATGCGTCATAAGCGCTGTCGCCCGCTACATCCTTTGCGATATAGAGCTGGATGCGGCCCCCCATATCCTGCAAGGTGGCAAAGCTTGCTTTTCCCATGACCCGCTTGAGCACCATGCGGCCAGCCACGCGCACGGGTATCGGCTCTGCCTCCAGCGTTTCGTTGGAGTGTTCGCCATCATACTGGCGATGAAGGTTCGCCGAGAAATGCTCGCGGGGAAAGTCATTGGGAAAGGCGTTGCCCGTTGCACGCAGCGCATCGAGTTTGGCGCGTCGCTCCTCGACGAGCCTGATCTCCGCCTGAAACCGATCCGTTTCCTCCGAACCCTTCTCTAAAGCCTCATCCATCTCAGATCGGTCCTCTCATACGCCTTGTTTCAAGCTTGCTTCGATAAAATCATCCAGATCCCCATCGAGGATAGCCTGGGTGTTGCCACTCTCCACCCCCGTCCGCAGGTCCTTGATGCGTGCCTGGTCCAGCACATAGGAGCGGATCTGGTGCCCCCAGCCGATATCGGTTTTCGTGTCTTCTATCGCCTGCTTTTCCTCATTGCGCTTGCGCAGCTCCGCTTCAAAAAGGCGCGATTTCAGCATGGCCATTGCGTCCGCGCGATTACGATGCTGCGAACGCCCACTCTGGCATTGGACGACGATCCCAGTAGGGTTATGTGTAATCCGGACCGCCGAGTCAGTCTTGTTGATATGCTGGCCGCCCGCACCGGAAGCGCGAAAGGTATCGACCCTCAGGTCCGCCGGGTTGATGTCGATTTCGATGGTCTCATCCACTTCCGGATAGACGAATACGCTTGCAAACGAGGTGTGACGGCGATTGCCGGAATCGAACGGCGATTTGCGCACCAATCGATGGACGCCGGTTTCGGTGCGAAGATAGCCGTAGGCATATTCACCCGATATTTTCAGGCTCGCGCTCTTGATTCCTGCCACTTCGCCCGGCGACTCTTCCATCACTTCCACCTCGTAGCCGCGGCGCTCGCAATAACGCAGATACATGCGCTGCAGCATCGCGGCCCAGTCCTGCGCTTCAGTGCCGCCCGAGCCGGACTGGATATCCACGAAGCAGTTATTCGTATCCATGGGATTGGAGAACATGCGCCGGAATTCCATGTCCGACACTGCTTTTTCCAAATGGCCGATGTCGCGCGCCACGCTTTGAAGAGCAGGGTCGTCATCCTCCTCTTCCGCCATCTCGAACAGCTCCCGCGCATCCTGCAACTGGCGGGAGATTGTTTCCAGGTTGATGACGACGCTTTCCAGCATCTTTTTTTCGCGCCCCAGTTCCTGGGCACGCTTGTTGTCATCCCAGACCGCCGGGTCTTCCGTCAGCCGGTTAAGCTCGGTCAGGCGTGTTTTCCTGGTATCGAAGTCAAAGATACCTCCGCAGTTCTGCTGCGCGGCTATCCAGATCGCCGAGCTGGTGAGTGAGAGCGTTGACGTGTTCTGCTTCCATGAAAAAATGCTTTCAAAATATAAAGGGAATAAAAGGGAATTATACAGGAAGCGGCGCGCAGGAAGCGGCGTGCAGCCTCAGACTGGATGCGGATGATCCGACTCCTTTGGCCAGGGGGAAATTCTCTTGATGGGCGGGTGCGGTGGATTCGCCCAGAGAACAGTTGCTCCTCCAGCCACCGCGCAAAACCCGGCTGTGATGATATCGCTTTCACATCCTCATAGCCGCAGCTCTCGACTATACTTGATACTCTCTTTAACGGAATGGCAATTATTCATTGGATGAAGGATGGCCCCTCATGAAAGCACTTGTATATCGTGGCCCAGGTAAACGCGAACTGGAAGACAAGCCAAAGCCTGTCATTGAAAATGCGACTGATGCAATTGTCAAAATATCGAAAACAACCATTTGTGGAACCGATCTGCATATCCTGAAAGGTGACGTGCCTACCGTTGCCGAGGGCCGTATTCTCGGCCATGAAGGAGTCGGAATCATCGATCAGGCAGGTTCGAATGTTTCAAATTTCCGGGTGGGCGATCGCGTCCTGATTTCCTGCATTACCTCATGCGGCAAGTGCGCCAACTGCAAGAAAGGAATGTACTCCCACTGTGAAAATGGAGGTGGCTGGATCTTGGGCAACCTCATTGACGGGACTCAGGCGGAGTATGTCCGGATTCCGTTTGCGGACAACAGCCTTTATCCCGCTCCCCCTGATGCCGATGAAGAAGCGCTGGTTATGCTAAGTGATATTTTGCCGACGGGCTTCGAGTGCGGCGTGGTCAACGGACAGATCAAACCGGGAGATACAGTAGCAATTGTCGGGGGCGGACCTATCGGTCTGGCCACATTGCTGACGGCGCAGTTCTATTCACCTGCGGAAATCATTATGATCGACATCGATGACAATCGCCTGGAAGTCTCCAAAAAACTGGGAGCGACCCGGACCATCAACAACAGCGATGGGAAGGCAATCCAGAAGGTAATGGCACTGACCGGCAGCAGAGGGGTGGATGTGGCAATAGAGGCGATAGGAATACCGATGAGTTTCGACATCTGCCAGGCTATCGTCACCGCAGGAGGCCATATCGCCAACATTGGCGTGCACGGCAAGCCGGTCCAGTTGAATCTGGATAAATTATGGTCTCAAAATATCAAGCTTACAACCGGTCTTGTCGATACTGTGACGACGCCGTTACTCATGAAAACGGTGGTGTCGGGCAGAATTCAACCGGGACAACTGATAACGCATCATTTCAAGCTGGACGGCATTATGAGCGCCTACGATGCCTTCAGTAATGCAATGAAGGAACGTGCCCTGAAGGTGATTATTTCTTGCTCCTGAGCCAGGGGACGAGCTTGACAGCAAAAATCGAATGAGAAAGGTGTAGCAGCGAAGGGTTGAAGGATATTAATGATAACGATGAGTGACAGGATTTCTGCCGACCATCAGGGTTGGAACGAGGTTAACTGGCGTACGATTTGGGTATATGCGTGACATTGAAAGTATTCTGGTAGCAATCGACTTTTCCCAGTTCTCCCGTTGGGCGGGTAAGCGAGCGGGCATGCTGGCAGCTCTTCTTGGGTCTGACACAGTTGATTTGCTGACTGTGAAAGAAGCTGGATTGCCTGATACACTGGCACTTGTTCTCAGGGATACGCCTGTGGCAGCCGAGGTGGTGCTCGTCGAGCGGGCAATGCGCGAGTTAGGGCTGATCTCCGCGCATCTACAGGATAATTATGGTATCCGCTGTACCAGAACGGTCCGGTTTGGGCAGCCTGAGAAAGAGATTGTTGCAAGAGCAGATGAGTTGCCTGCGGATTTAACGGTTATTGGCGAGCATGGAGGTCATTTTTTAACTTCTATTTTTCTCGGAAACACAGCGGATAAGGTGGCGCGAATGATTAAAACGCCTCTGCTGGTAATAAAGAAGGAAGCGATAACACCCTACCGGCGGGTCCTGGTTCCAGTTGATTTTTCCGAAAATTCCAGAAGTGCGGCGCAGATGGCGCTGAAGATTGCACCTGAGGCAAAAATCGATTTTCTGCACGTGTTTGATATCGTACTGGAGGAGCAGATGCAGTCGGCAGGCATTGGGAACAACCTCGTTCACGACTATCATATCAAAGCGGAAGAAAATGCCCGGCGGGATTTGAATCAGTTTATTGCGGATATCCAGGACGGGGATAATCGGGTAATTTCCCGCGAGGTTGTTTTTGGCTATCCAGCCCATGTGGTATGTGATCACGCGCAGTCAACCGAGCCAGACTTGATCGTCTTGGGAAAACATGGAAAATCCGGCCTCGAGGAACTGCTGCTGGGGAGTGTATCGCGGCATGTTCTTGAGCAATCCTCGTGCGATGTGCTCATGACAATCCGGGCTTGCCGTTGAACCTTATTCGGGGTTACCTCCGATGCTCCTCGGTTCGCCTATTACCCCTGCGGGAGGAGAGGGGCGAGTCGGGTCCTCAGAATAGAACTCATAGCGATTTTTGCCATGCCCCTTGGCAGAATACATAGCGGTATCTGCGTTGCGCAGCAGACTGCTTACGTCCTTGCCGCCATGCGGGTAGAGGCTGATCCCCACACTTGCGGTCACCAGCAACTCATGCTGCTCAATATGATAGGGCTGGGACAAGGTTGCAATAATGTTCTCGGCGACGCGAGAGGCATCGGAGGGGGTCCGAATGCGGCTCAGCAGGACAACGAACTCGTCACCCCCTACCCTGCTGACTATATCGGTTTGACGTACGATGGATTGCATACGCTCCGCGACAATCTTGAGCAGCTTGTCACCGATTTCATGGCCAAATGTGTCGTTGATCAGCTTGAAGCGATCGAGGTCTACAAATAGCACTGCAAACTGAGTGGAGTACCGGCTCGCATTCCCGATGGCAGCTTTCAGACTGTCTGTCAGAAGCGCACGGTTAGGTAGCCTCGTTAGGGAATCGTGATGGGCAAGATACACGATCCGTTCCTGCGAGGCCTTGCGGTAAGTGATGTTCCGGGCAATCTTCGATACGCCGATGATATTGCCTTCGCTATCCTTCACTGGCGATATCGTGACTGAAATATCAATCGGTTTTCTACCTTTTGTCCACCCCACGGTTTCATAATGGTCTACGTGCCTCCCGCCCTTGATGAGGCCCATGATTCTTGTTTCTTCTTCCAGGCGGTCAGGGGGAATCAATATCGATATGGGAGAACCTATTACTTCGCTTGCCCGGTATCCGAACATCTGTTCCGCTCCGGCATTCCAGCTGGTAATAATGCTGTTGAGGTCCTTGACAATGATCGCATCGTCCGAGAACTCGACAATTGCTGCCAGTTGCGCTTTATATGCCTCCGCCTGTCTGCGTTCGGTAATATCCCTGAAGCTCCAGACGCGCACCATGTTTGATCCTTCCAGAATCTGGGCTTTTGTATAGCGCTCAAATATTCGGCCATCGTTAAATTCAAGCACGTCAGAACTCTGCGGAGGCCAGGCTGCATAAATTTCCTCATTTGAGCTCACGAATTGCTGCGGATCTTTCAATTGACCCGTGCAGTGCCGGAAAATCGCCTGGTGTCTTGCATTGTTCATGAGTTCGCCCGGAATACGCCACATTTCTACATAGGGATGGTTGTAGCAAAGCACATCACCATTCCTGGCGGTCACCAGAAGTCCATCAGGCGTCGACTCCAGGATAGCTTGTAATATAGAGAGCGAATGATTCATTCTGTTTTTTTATCTCCCGTCAATCTGGATGAAGAATCATAAAAGCAACGAAACTCTCAAACGTCGCCCTGCTCCCAAGGTTATCCTGCTCCCAAGGTCCGCCAAGCAGAATAGCAACTTGGCTCGAAGACCTCATCAAGGGGAATGAAATCCTGTTGCCATCATGCAATTGATCATATCGGATTCTCCTCTTCCGAAAACCGATCTTTTTGTCTGCTCACGTAACCAGTACTACTCGAAAATACTACCGGGCCTTTGGCTCGCTGGAACCCAGGATACTTTCCAGTTGTTATTCGTCCTGTTTCAAATGACAGTGATCGAAATGCCGAAGTCTGGGGTGCCCGGTGTCGAGTATCACTATCGCTAAATAATACAGAGAGGGTGGTTTCGACGCCATCTCACCGATATCTTCACTGAGGTGATGGCGAATGGGGTGGGGTAATTCAGTAATGATCCGCCTGGAACCCAGTATAAATGGAGGAGCGGAGAAGAAGTCCTATAGCGAGTATGTTTCTACCTTGATAATTTGAATCTTTGATATAAATTCAAGAATGGGTCAACCGGAAGTGATGAGGTTATCCGATAGGGGACTTTATCGCTACATTAGCGCTCTGTCTTGTCATTTTCGCGTTACTTTCGTCCCCCAAGGCCGTCCTTGTTTTGTTTGCTTCGCACATTCTCGATCATGCGGCTCGCGCTGTCAGTTTGATTGTCAGTTTGGGCGTGCTGTTTTTTTATAAGTTTTGAGACGTTTCCATGCCTTTGCTCAATATTTCCCGCAGCCTTATTATGTTCTTCCTGGCTGTTTTACTTGTTTGGCTCCATGCTTGCCACGGGATAGCGGCCCAGGAAACGGGGGGACGCGAGCTTTCTGGCGAAATGAGCAGGCTCGATACGGACGACAATGAAAGCGCCGATTCAGCCATTACTACCCGGGTGAAAGCGGCGATTTCCGAAGAACCATCACTTGGAGACGAGGAGATTGGGGTTGAAACGAGACAAGGCAATGTCAGGTTGACGGGCAGGGTGAGTTCCATTCTCGTCATGGAAAAAGCAGTCGAAGTTGCGCGAGAGGTGAAAGGGGTAAGAGCAGTGAAAGATGAAATGCAGTTCAAGTGGCAGTATTAGTGCATTGCCGGAAGCGGCAGAGGAGTGGGAGCTATCGACTCCAGTTATTCAAGGTAGCGAAAGGCAGTCATCGTAGCCGGAATGCAGGCTTAACGGTATTTCTTCCCCCCTTGCTGCCAAAGGAGCAATCCTGAATGTTCATGCCTTGGCGTGTCAGGTTCTGAATCCGTCGAAATCATAAAAAATTGGAGTAAACCATGAAAAATTACGATCGTAAGCGACGGCAATTCTTGCAGTGTCTATTGGCCGGCACTGCGGCTGCGGCACTTCCTAGGTTTGGGGCAGCTCAAGACGGGCGAATGTTGAACGCGAAACCCGATCCGAATTTCAAGCCTGATGCGGAGATCGAGTTTGTTGCGCAACTGGCCGAAGTCCCGATACTACGGGGGGCCGGCACGAGTGTTTTCAGATATGACGGGAAAGTATTGAGAGGGCCTCAAACGGTCTTGTTGAAAAGCGCACCGGGTTATCTGGGACCCATCATGAATCTTGTCCACGGGCAAAAGGTGCGCATTTTTTATTACAACAAATTGCCCGAGCCGTCGATCATGCATTGGCATGGCATGCACGTGCCGCAGAAAATGGATGGTCATCCCATGTACGCGATAGAGCCGGGTGAAAGATACGTGTATGAATTTGAAGTAAAGAACCCGGCCGGCACAAACTGGTATCACGCGCATCCCCACGAGATGACAGCCTCGCAGGTTTATCGCGGCCAGGCGGGGTTGATCACCATTACCGATGAGCAGGAGCGGAAGCTGGATTTGCCTGACGGCGAGTACGATCTGCCTCTCGTCATCCAGGACCGCCGCTTTACTGCGGGGAACCAGTTGCAATACATTTTTGGAATGCATGAGCGGATGACCGGCTTTCTTGGGGACACTATCCTGGTCAATGGGCGGCCGGATGCCACGATTCCGGTAAAAACCCGTGCTTATCGGATACGCGTTTTCAACGGTTCCAACTCGCGCATCTACAAGCTGGGGTGGGAGGATGGTACTCCCCTGACAGCGATCGGCACCGATGGAGGATTGCTGGAATACCCGCAGACGTTTCCGTACATCATGCTGGCTCCAGCGGAGCGGGTCGAGCTTTGGATGGATTTCACCGGCCGCAAACCTGGCACGGACTTGATGCTCCGGAGCCTCGAGTACGACTTTCCCCAGATGGGAATGGGGATGGGGGGCGGCATGGGGATGCACGGAGGCATGGGCGGCGGGAGAATGGGCGGCAGGGGAGGTATGGGCGCAGGCAGGCTGGCTCAAGGTGAAGCTTTTCCGATCGTCAGATTCCATGTTGCTGAGAAAATCGGCGAATCCCCCGAGCTGCCGAAAAGACTGGTGAAAATGCGGAATCTGACGGAGAAAGATGTTGCCAACCCCGGCCGGCCTGTTCCAATCGCCGCCTCCATGGAGCATATGTCACCCCTCTTGAATGGCGCGTCTTTCGAAATGGATGAGGTGATGGATATCGAACGAATCCCGCTCAATACCATCCAGAAGATCCGCATAACCAACGAGCATGGCTCGATGATGGGTGGAGGGGATGGCATGGGTGGGATGAGAGGAATGGGGGGCATGATGATGTTGCCGCACCCCATCCATATGCATGGTCAGCAGTTCCGCATCATTTCACGCAAGCTGAAAGATGGGAATATGGGGAGTTATGCTACCGTCCGGGAGGGTTTCATTAACAGCGGGTGGAAAGACACTGTATTGGTCATGCCTGGTGAAGAGATCGATGTGATCAAGCCGTTCGAGGATTACACGGGGCTGTTTCTCTATCATTGTCACAATCTTGAGCATGAAGATCTGGGCATGATGCGGAATTTTTATGTAAGTTAACATGCTGCACCTTCCCTGAAGGAAAACCTCTTTATGCCCCCTATAAAGCGAATAATGGTGGGTATCGACATGTCTCCGCTTGCGAATTGGGCTGCGGCACGAGCAGCCTTGCTGGCGCATGAGTCAGGGAGCGAATCTGTGGATTTGATACATGTCATAGATAATCTTGCCATTGAAACGCTACGTCATCTGGTCCAGACGCCCCTGGAAACCGAGCATCGATTGATGGAGCTGTCGCGTAAGCAGTTAACCGAAATTGAGCGCACGCTTTTCGAAAAATACGGGATCTCGGTGTCGACCACGACATTGAATGTGGGACGCCCTTATACCGAGATCGTCCGCTATGCCGAGTTCCTGAATGCCGACCTTGTCGTGCTCGGCGCTCATGGCGGGGGAATGGTGCGAGAGCTATTTGTCGGCTCTACCGTCGACAGGGTGCTGCGCAAGCTTGTCCGCCCGGTGCTGATCGTCAAACGCGAGCCTCAGGCAGGGTACCGGAAGGTGTTGATCCCTGTGGATTTCTCCGAATTTTCGGAGCAGGCAACGGAGTTTGCCATGAACATTGCTCCGCATGCGCATATTACTACTCTCCACGCGGTTGAAGTGCCATTCAAAGCTAGGCTGGAATCTGCCGGGGTAGATGACAAACTGATTCAAATTTACGAAAGCCAGGTTCAGGTACAAAAGGAAAAGGAGATACAGCAATTTATCTCCGAACTGGAAGCGCCGAAGGCTGATTTGTCCAGTGTCGTAGAATTAGGTCCTGCATCTGCTGTAATCCGGAAAAATATGGAAGTGCTTGACCCCGATCTGATCGTTCTCGGCAAACAGGGACAGTCCGGGCAGGACGAGACGCTGCTCGGCGGTGTAGCAAGGCGCGTGATAAAAGACGCAAGCTGCGACATACTGGTAGTCCCGCTGTTCTGATCCTGGATTTGATCTCACAAACAGGCAGGTTCGACCTGCCATATGTGCCAGCAGCACTTTCAGCAGACTTTCCGGCTCAAGAAAGCTACAAGGACGATGATCTACCATAGCTCCGGATCAGCTTTTGTTCAAGCAATCTTGAGCGGGAGCGATAACGCTATTAGACAGATCGGGAGTCTCTGGATATTTTTATGCCGGCAGTCGCTTTCGCCGGACCATGAGTCCCACCAGGATCAGGCCCGCGAGCATCAAAGCAGAGGATTGAGGCTCAGGGATAGTACCAGTGACGATGACCTGTCCCTCGTTATTAATGTCGTCGACGCTATCTAGAATAAACCCGGCTGGCAGTTCAACCAGCGTCATGCCCACGCCATCGGGACCGGTAATGAAAGCATGTTGTTCACCGGCGGTCGTGTGAAAGATCCCTATCACCTGCCCCGCGTCATTGATACCAGTGGCGGCACTGTAAACTCCACCCAGCGTCCCGAGGTCGGTCATGCCCACGCCATTGGGGCCGGTGATAAAAGCGTGATAAGGGGAAGAGCTTACCCCCGTGCTGGACCACCCCACCACCTGCCCGGCGTCATTGATATCAGTGGCGACACTGGTATCTCCACCCAGCGTCCCGAGGTCGGTCCTGCCCACGCCATCGGGGCCGGTGATAAAAGCGCGCCAACCTGCGTCCGTGACGGACCACCCCGCCACCTGCCCGGCATCGCTGATGCCAACAAGACGACTGCTAGTACCGTTAGTAGTGCCCAAGGTGCCCAAGTCTCTCATACCGGTCCCGTTGGGACCGGTGATGAAAGCATGGTCTTCACCGGCGGCCGTGTTGGAGGTCCCTATCACCTGCCCCGCGTCATTGATACCAGTGGCGGCACTGAAATCTCCACCCAGCGTCCCGAGGTCGGTCATGCCCACGCCATTGGGGCCGGTGATAAAGGCATGGATAGGATACCCAGCAGCCGTGGCAGCTTCTCCCACCACCTGCCCGGCGTCATTGATACCCCAGGCGTAACTGTAATCTCCACCCAGCGTCCCGAGGTCGGTCATGCCCACGCCATCGGGGCCAGTGATGAAGGCATGAGAAGGAGGACCCTCTACTACCGTCGTCCCGGACTCCCCCACCACCTGGCCGGCATCGTTGATGCCTCGAGCGTAACTGTAATGTCCACCCAGCGTCCCGAGCTCGGTCCATCCTTGCCCATTTGTGTCTAGGATGTATGAACGTGGCTGTGCGGAGACAGGGGAAACAAAACCAGGTGCGATACTCAGGGCTGCCGCCAGAATCAGGCTGTGGATTTTGGAGCTATAGGTAATTTTCATGATTTTCTCTCCGGTAAGAGACGCTTTTAGGGATTCAGGGCGATCGAGATTTGATGGGAAGCGCGTCGATAGTGTCCCCATCAGAGATACTGTCCAACTCCCGCCATTTCTCATAATCCAGTTTAGATCAGTCAAGGGAAAAGTATATGAGCCGATCAGGCTATCAGCGGAAGGCATTTACTCCTGGTTTTACAACACTGCGGCACGTGCGGTAGCAATGGCGTTTTACGCCGAAAGCAGTTACTTGAATTTGGCGGTCAGTATGAGACTTCAACGTCTCGCCGATGCAGCAATGCCGATACTGATGAAAACGGACATCAAACGTGGCTACAGCCGCGAAACAGCACCTAAATAGAGTTTCGCGCGGTGAATGGCGGAATTTCTGAATGTGAATACCATTGCTACAGCAGCTTGCTCACTTTCATGAGTCCGTGGTCCTCTTTGTCGGGCTTGATGGCGAAACCGAGGTCACTCATGAATTTGAGCATGCGGCGATTGTTGCTGAGTACATTGCCTTCGATCTCTCTCAGCCCCTGCTCACGGGCGGCAGCCATCAGGGAAACCATCAGTTTTCCTCCCAATCCTTTTCCGGCAATGCTGTCGGCCACAGCCAACGCGAAATTGCAGGAATTTCCGTCCGGATTAATGGCATACCGCGCCACACCCAGGGCGGCTTCGTGGCCTTTATCCTGGGTAACGGCGATGAGCGCCATCTCCCGGCCATAGTCAATCTGGGTGAGCGATGTGAGTAACATTTCGGGTAATTCCTGTATTGCCTGCATGAAGCGAAAATACCGGGACTCCTTCGATAGCCCCCGAATGAATCGCTGATCCAGTTCGGCATCCTCCGGGCGGATGGGGCGAATGATGATATCTGTTCCATCGGCAAGCTGCCAATGGCTGGCCAGATGGGCCGGATAGGGGGCAATGGCCATGTGCGCATAGCGGTCAGCGCTGGGCTGCCGGTATTCCACAATGATGCGGGCGTCAGCGGCCAAAGCGCCCGCCTCATCGAGGATGAGCGGGTTGATGTCCATCTCCTTGAGAAGGGGCAGTTCGCACACCATTTCCGAAACGCGCAGGAGCACGTCCTCAAGCGCTTCCAGATCAGCCGGCGGCATTTGTCGAAACGCTCCCAGCAGCCTCGCAATGTTGGCTTCCCTTATCAGCTCTCCTGACAGAAATTTGTTCAGCGGCGGCAGGGCAACCGCAGGCGTGCTCTTGATCTCGACATCGGTGCCGCCTGAACCGAACGTAATGACAGGCCCAAACGCGGGGTCACTGGTTACCCCGATCATCAGTTCCCGGCCATTGGCCTTGCGAATCATGGGTTCGACGGAGACTCCATCAAGATGTGCCGTAGGGTATTTCCCCCGCACGGTATCCAGCACATCCTGATACGCGGCCCGCACTTCGTGGGCATTTTTCAGGTTGAGCAGCACGCCGCCCACATCGGTCTTGTGGGTGATATCGCGTGAGTTGATTTTCATTGCTACCGGAAATCCCAACTGCTGCGCGATGAGAAGTGCTTCGGCCGGCGAGCGGGCGAGCATCGTCGGGGCGACGGGAATATGGAATGCCGCCAGAACCGCCTTGGATTCCATTGCCGTCAATATTGTCCGCTGTTCCTGCATGGCCCCTTCGATAATCAGCCGGGCGCTTTCCACGTTGGGTTCGAGATAATGCGAAAGCGGCCCCGGCATTTGCCCCAGCAATTGCTGGTTGCGATAATAGGCCGAGAGATGGGAGAAAACCTCAACTGCGGGCTCGGGGGTACGAAAGCAAGGTATACGGGCATGGGCGAAGGCCTCGCGTGCCGAGGCGACTTGTGCTTCGCCCATCCAGCAGGCCAGCAGTGGCTTGCAGTTCCCGGAGGAAAGCGCTATCAGCGCCCGTGCGGATTCGAGGGGCGCCGTCATGGCCTGGGGGGTGAGTATGGCCAGCACCCCATCCACGTTTTCATCTTCGAGGCAGGCTTTTACGGCGTGATGGTAGCGGTCTGCTCCCGCGTCGCCGATAATATCGACCGGATTCCCGCGTGACCAGTGTTCGGGCAGATGCTGATCGAGGTATTGAAGCGTGGCGTCTTCAAGGGGTGCCAGAACCAGGCCCAAGTCTTCCACCCGATCGGCCGCCATGACGCCCGGGCCTCCGCCATTGGTTACGATGGCGAGCCGATTGCCGAATCGGCAGAAATTAAGCGATAACGCTTTCGCTGCTGTAAAGAGCTGGGTAACGGTCTGCACACGCACCGCCCCAACCCGGCTGAGTGCCGCATTGAATACATTATCGGCTCCCACCAGTGCAGCGGTATGTGAGCGTGCCGCTTTTGCCCCGGCCGTATGGCGGCCAACCTTGACAGCGACCACAGGTTTGAATCGGGTCGCGGCGCGAAGCGCACTCATGAACCGGCGGGCATCCCGGATCCCTTCGATATACATCAGAATGCTTTGTGTGGCGATATCAGCCACGAGATAGTCAAGAATCTCCCCGAAATCCACGTCAGCCGATGAGCCCATCGAGACGATGCTCGAAAAGCCCACGTCGTTGTTTTGCGCCCAATCCAGAATGGCGGTACAGAGCGCACCGGACTGGGAAACGAACGCAATGTTTCCGCTGTTGGCTCCCCCCTTGTAAAACGTGGCATTGAGCCCGATCGAGGGACGCATGATGCCCAGGCAATTCGGACCGATGAGGCGGATACCGAAAGCGCGCGCCGTCGCCAGCAATTGCTCCTCCAGGCCATCGCCAGCCTCGCGAAACCCGGCGGTGATGATTACTGCGGCCTTCACGCCCTCGTTTCCACAGTTCTCGATAATGCCAGGCACTGTCTGGGGCGGCGTGGCGATCACAGCCAGTTCAACCGGCTCGTGAATCGCGCTGATGGAGGAATAGGCCGGTTTTCCCTGTACCTCGGCATATTTCGGATTGATGGGGTAGAGCGTCCCCTGAAAACCGCTTCTCAGCATGTTTTCAAACACCACGTAGCCGACCTTGCCCGGACTGTTGCTTGCGCCGAATACAGCTACCGACTTGGGGGTGAAGAGTGGACTAAGATAGTGCTTGCTCATGATTCACAAATTTCTCCCACGCAATTAAGTCAAGGTCGGAGCACAGTCCTTTTACCAGCTCGAAGGACGCGCCCGGATTGGCTGTGGCTTCCGGGCTGAGCGGCTCGCCCAATTCGAAGCGTTCGCCCCGAATCTGGAGCAGATAAGCAGGGGGAGGGGATCCATACAGGTTTTGGTAAACATGCAAGAGTGCCATGGGACTCATGACATGGCTCGTAAAACTGGTGTCCTTGCATGCATTAAGCCGTGAAAAGGCGTAAGGCCGCGCGCAGGAGACGCTGGCATCCACGAACAGCACCCTGGCGCGGCTTTGCAGATCCAATGCATGTTCTATCTGGAGCTGAAAATCGGTGAGCAGCTCTACAGTGGGCAAGCCAAGTGCTTCCAGGCGCCTCATCAACAGAGGGCCTGGCGCATCGTCCCCCCGGCTGGGGTTGCCGTATCCGAAGACCAGCAACGGAGGCATTAAATCTGAAACGTCCGGGAGAACCTTTATACTTCCAGGCTTCTCCGCCTCTTCGTCATGTTGTCCGTACCGTCCTTTCAGCCCGCGCGTCCTCCAGCCCGGGCTTTACGGTGTTCGTGCTCGCGCTGGCAATCAATACAACGCTTGGCTGTCGGGTAGGCAAGCAGCCGCTCATATCGGATATCGCTGCCACAGTCGATGCACTCGCCGTATGTTCCTGCCTTGATCCGACCCCGCGCCGCGGCGATATCGCGCACATCCTGCAGGTTCTGCCGAATGAGTGCTTCGTCGACGGCAGACAAGGTCTCCAGCAAGGCTTCATCCGAAGTGTCCGCAGCACGTTCGCCCAGCGCTACCCGCTGCCGCTCTTCACCCAGTCCAGCAACCAGCGAACGGATTTCGTTGAATTCGCGGCTCCAACGTTCGTCCATAATCGCGCTCAAGTGATCGATCTGTTGCCGTGAGAGTCGGGACACCATTTCTCCTTCGAATTGTTGAATGGATGTGGGATGGCCATTCATCTTTCCAGTCTGCCAGCATGGTAAGCCGGCTTTCTGCTTCCTGGTCATACCACATTCATTATATTTATATATGCAACCGAACGCCCCGGGTGCTTCCATAGGGACTTTCTTTCATTATAAGCAAGATGACGTCGAGTTGCACTGAACCAAATATATGGGAAGCGGTGGAGAAAAAATCCGGCTACTGCAACTGCTTTCGTTTGTCGCTCGCGAGTGGTGTGAATTTCGCACTGACGCCGGGTCGACAGTAGGTAATTAAGCGTGATGCTTCCCGTCGGAATCTTTGATCAGGTGTTGTATCCTCGCCCCCTCCGCATCGATCAGTTCCACTTCCAGCGGTATTTTTCCAAGAGCGTGGGCGGCGCAGGAAAGGCAGGGATCGAATGCACGAATGGCTACCTCGATATAATCGAGCAATCCTTCGGTCAGCTGCTGCCCGTCGAGGTATTGCAGCACCACCTGCCGTATGGCTTCGTGCCGCCTCCCATCGAGTTCTATCCATCTTGGGATGATGGTCGCGTTCTATCTCACGCTTGCTGAGTTGGTCAAGCAAGTTTTTACCGATGGATAGAGCAAGCCGATCAGAAAAAGAAAGGGCTCGTGACATCGTGGGGTGATGTGCGGCGAGCCCAAATGTAGAAGGAAAATAATGCGCAAAACAAACACGGTACTACTGGTACTGCTGGCAACTTCAAGGAGAAGTCACAAGCAGAATAATGGATTTTTACCCTTCTGGGAATGTGGCAAATTGTCGCACCATTTGTCGCAGGGGCTGGGGGTGGGAATACCATTTACAGATTCAGGGAATCTGTTCAAGAATTCTTGAGGGTGTGTGCGTGAAAACGCAGGTGCTCTCCGATAAATGTGCTGATAAAGAAATAGCTGTGATCATAACCTTCGCGCATGTTGATTCGCACAGGGTAGTTCGCCGTATTGCACGCGGCGATAAAACGTTCGATCTTCAGCTGCTCGGCCAGAAACTCATCAGCAGAGCCCTGATCGATCAGCATGGGCAGATACTCCGAGGGGCGGGCAGATTCTATAAGCAGAGAGGCGTCATAGTTCCACCAGTTCTTGACGTCCTCTCCCAGATAGTGACTGAAGGCCTTCATGCCCCACGGACTGGTGGTGGGGTTCACGATAGGTGCGAAGGCGGATACTGACCGATAGCGCTGCGGATTGCGCAAGGCGATCATCAGGGCGCCATGCCCTCCCATCGAATGTCCGCTGAGCGAGCGCCGGTCAGCAAGAGGAAAGTATTTCTCCATCAAGGCCGGCAACTCATCGACGATATAGTCATACATCCGGTAATGCTGGCTCCAGGGCTCCTGCGTGGCATTCACGTAGAAACCCGCGCCCAGGCCCAGGTCATAGGCATTATCCATGGCCCTCGCCACCTTTTCTCCGCGCGGGCTGGTGTCGGGCATGATCAGTGCGATATCGAGTTCTGCTGCCACCCGCTGTGCACCGGCCTTGATCGTGAAATTCTCATCCGTACAGGTCAAGCCTGACAGCCAATAGACAGCAGGTACCTTTTTGCCCTGGTCTGTCGCCGGTGGAAGATAGATGGAAAAATTCATCTCGCAGTTCAGCGATGGCGAAAAATGCCTGTAGCGTTTTTGCCATCCGTCGAACGAATGATGCGACGAGAGAAGCTGCAATTCCCCTGCATTCTGATTCATGGATACAAACCTTTACGGTTAACGGAAACTGCACGAATCATTTGTCGAAATGTATCACCGTGCGGATGGATTTGCCCTCATGCATGAGGTCGAATGCCCTGTTGATATTCTCCAGTCCCATTGTGTGGGTAATGAAGGTATCCAGCTCGAATTCTCCATCGAGATAGCGCTGCACATAGCCGGGCAGTTCGCTGCGGCCCTTCACTCCCCCAAAAGCGGAGCCGCGCCACACGCGTCCCGTAACGAGCTGAAAAGGGCGGGTGCAGATTTCTTCTCCCGCGCCGGCAACGCCGATGATCACCGATTCCCCCCAACCCTTATGACAGCACTCCAGGGCCGAGCGCATGACTTTTACATTGCCGATGCATTCGAAGGAAAAATCCACGCCGCCATCGGTCATCTCGATGATCGCTTCCTGGATGGATTTGTCGTGGTCTTTGGGATTCACTACATCGGTAGCGCCCAGTTGACGCGCAATTTCAAATTTGTCCGGATTGATGTCGATAGCGATGATGCGTCCAGCTTTGGCCATCGCGGCGCCGATTATCACGGCCAGGCCTATGCCACCGAGGCCGAATACCGCTACCGTATCGCCTGCCTTTACCTTTGCGGTATTGGTCACCGCGCCCAGGCCGGTCGTAACGCCGCAGCCGAGCAGGCAGACCTTTCCCAGCGGCGCTTCCTTGCTGATCCTGGCCAGCGCAATTTCAGGGATCACCGTATATTCGGAAAAAGTCGAGGTGCCCATGTAATGATAAATAGGTTTTCCATCCTTTGAAAAACGGGTAGTGCCATCCGGCATCAGCCCCTGTCCCTGGGTTGCCCTTATCGCCTGGCACAGGTTGGTTTTCCCCGATCTGCAGAATTTGCACTCGCCACATTCGGGGGTATACAGCGGAATGACGTGATCGCCCGGCGCCACGCTGGTCACGCCCTCGCCGACCGCCTCGACGATGCCGCCGCCTTCATGTCCCAGAATGGCCGGAAATTTGCCTTCGGGGTCTTTTCCGGACAAAGTGTATGCGTCTGTATGACAGACTCCCGTAGCGACTATGCGCACCAGCACCTCGCCTTTCCCTGGCGGCATCAAGTCCACTTCCTCGATCTTCAAAGGCTGGCCTGGCGCCCAGGCCACTGCTGCGCGGGTTTTTATCGTATCCATGTAACGTATGCTCCTTATTTTTGCACGTTCTCGCGCTAGTATGCAGGAGGATGCGGGCAACTTACAAATGTGGTACGGGTAAATCGGTATCCACCATTTTCTGCTTCCCCACTGGGCGCGCCGGTTTGCTTTTTCGGTTGACCTGTCCTATGCTGAAACCAGCCGGTTTTGAATATTTTGAATATTCTGTGATTTGCCTTGTTAACCACTATCAGGAGATCATGATGCGAAGAATATACTTTCTGGTTCCCGACATTTCGACGACCAAACGCATTGTTGATGAGTTGCTTCTATCCCGAATAGGGGAAAAACACATTCATGTGGTGGCCAAGCGCGGTACCGAGCTTGAGGATCTGCCCGAGGCCAGCCTGTTGCAGAAGACCGACTTCATTCCCGCGGTGGAGCGGGGACTGGCGGTAGGCGGTACTGCCGGCGCTCTGGCCGGACTGGTTGCAGTGGTTCTGCCGCCGGCATCCACGGTAATTGCGGGGGGTATTGTACTGGGGAGCGCGCTTGCAGGAGCAGGTGTCGGCGCCTGGGCGGGAAGCCTGATTGGCGTGAGCACGGGAAGCTCGAGAATAAAGCAGTTTGAACAGGCGATCGAAGCAGGTCAACTGCTTGTACTGGCCGATGTGCCAAAAGGCCGTGTCGAGGAGATCGAGGCACGCATAAAAACCCATTTGCCGACTGTAGAGATTGAAGGAACCGAACCGAAACAGCCCGCCTTTCCGTGATCGGACAGGCTGCGCCCAGCGCTTTGAATCGGGCAATGGAATAATGTGGCGCTATGTTCAGTGGGGTGGGCGGGAAAGATAACCTCGCGCAGCGACGAGGGGGTGGGAATTGAGTACGCCATCATAGATACGGGGGGTGATTTTATCAGCAGATAATTTGCATTGATCCTTCGCGCGTGAAGGGGCAAAGGTGAGTGTGGCCGGTTCCTGTAAAGGGTCGGGAGCCGGCAGCTCCTGCCGGCTATTTCAGGATACTTCCCTTTCGCCCCCGGTTCTGCTGGCCGGATCCGCATTTTGGTATCGCAAGTAGCGCATCTTGCGGTACCGGTTTTGCCGGAAATCACACCCAGTTTACCGCCAAGGTTTTAGTTTTGCCCCTACTGGTTTATCATTCGCCATTCCCTATTCTCTCAACCGGGATCAAACTGGAGAAAGGCAATGGCTGGCTTGAGTAAAAACACGCCTGTTCCCGTCGAAATCAAGCTGCACCGAAAATCACGGTTGCTGGAAATCACTTTCAGTGATGGAAAGACATTCCAGTACGCCAGCGAGTACCTGCGGGTATATTCGCCCTCGGCAGAGGTGCGAGGTCATGGGCCTGGTCAGGAAGTGCTGCAGGTCGGCAAGAAAGAGGTGAATATCAATCGTATTGATCCGGTAGGCAGCTATGCGATCCAGCTGACTTTCTCTGATAGCCATAATACCGGCCTTTATTCCTGGGATCTGCTCTACGAGTATGGCCTGCACCAGGATGAAATGTGGCAGCGCTACCTGCGCCGAATGGAAGAAGCGGGAGCCAGCCGGGAACCAGCCGGGCATTTGCCGGGTTCGAACCGGGAATCGGCGGTAAAAAACTGAGACTATCCGGAACGGGACTTCTTCTCCCTCTACCTTTTATTTAAGTTTGAATATCAATGACGAGAACTACCCATTTCGGCTTTAAGACCGTGCCGGAAACGGAGAAAGCACGCGAGGTGGCAGGTGTGTTTGATTCTGTTGCGGAACGTTACAACCTGATGAATGACCTGATGTCCGGGGGCATGCATCGGCTGTGGAAGCGATTTGCAATTGAGGTGAGCGGAGTCCGTTCAGGTAATCGTGTGCTGGATATTGCCGGGGGAACGGCCGATCTGAGTTCGCTCTTCCTTGAGCAGGTGGGGAGCAGGGGAGAGGTCTGGCTGACCGACATCAACAATTCCATGCTGACCATCGGCCGCGATCGTCTGCTGGACGAAGGTACTGCTGTGCCGGTTGCACAGTGCGATGCGGAAAAGCTGCCATTCCCCACCAATTACTTCGATTGCGTAAGCGTTGCTTTTGGTCTGAGGAACATGACGCACAAGGATGTTGCGCTGAAAGAAATGCTGCGCGTATTGCGTCCCGGTGGCTGCGTTATCGTACTTGAATTTTCCAGGATATGGAAACCTCTGCAGCGGCTCTACGACCTTTACTCATTCAAAGTGCTTCCTGCGATGGGGGGTTTCGTCGCAAAGGACCCGGACAGCTACCGATATCTTGCCGAATCCATCCGCGTGCATCCCGGACAGGAAGAGTTGAGGCAACTGATGCAGAAAGCCGGATTCGAGCGCGTGGAATATTTCAATCTTGCCGCAAACGCGGTAGCACTGCACCGTGGATACAAGTTTTAGAAAATTTGCCGTTCCGGAATCTTTCGAAAAACTTGTCTGGAAGCTGGCAGACTTTCTTCCTGCAGTATGTCTGTTATCGTACAGAAACCCTTTCTGCGGCTGATAATATTGTTGATTTTTCCTGTTGTTGTTCCTGATTTCACAGGCGGATGGAAAAGAGGCAAAAGAAGCGGTAATCAAGACAAATAGGAACGGAGTGTTCTTCATTTTTCCCTGAATTTTCTCCCGATGCTTCCTTCTTCCTTTATCCAGAGGCGCTTCGGGAGCGGCAGCGGGCAGGCAATAAGCTTCTGAATCGATGCCATTGCATCTACTTTGAAAAAGCTGCCGTAGAAAGCTTGTTCAGGTGTTGCCGAAGGTGCTCGTATAGCAGGCAATATCCTCTTTTCCCATGGCTTCGCACGGAAGCATACGGAAGACCGTTCATGTGCGTCGGCGAACCTGGAGCAGATTCGCGACCTATTTCTTCAAATTATCATGATGAACGATGTTCACCACCCGGTGCTCCTTTTTGGCGAAACACTGATAGACCGCTTCCCCGACGGGGATGTGCTCGGTGGTGCACCTCTCAATGTTGCCCGCCATTTGCGCGCTTTTGGCTGTGCGCCTGTTCTCGTGAGCCGGATAGGCCAGGATGCGGAAGGTACGCGGCTGCTGCAGACGATGGAGAAGGCCGGATTGAGCACGCATGGTGTGCAGCTTGACTCGGTTTACCCTACGGGCGTGGTAGCGGTTCATCTGGCGGCGGAGGGGCATCGGTTCAATATTGTCCCTGACCAGGCCTACGACCATATTCATCCACGTCTGGCACGAGTGGCTGCGCTGGCGGCAAACCCGGAAATAGTCTATTTCGGAACGCTGGCGCAGCGCGCCGATTCGCATCGCGCCCTGCGTCATATGCTGCGCGCCACCAGCGGCCAACGTTTTTTTGATGTCAATCTGCGCGATCCCTGGATTTATGGCGAACGACTGCACTGGTCACTGCAGCATGCTGATATCGTTAAGGCGAACGACGATGAACTGGATCGTATCGCTCAGCTATTTAATATGGATGAGCCTGTTGCCGAGGCCCAGGCCAGAGCGCTGATAGAGCGATACCAGTTGCGCGGGATGCTCATTACTTGCGGCGGAGCCGGCGCCTGGTGGCTGGAGCGAGCGGGAGAAAAAATATCGATCGCGCCGGATAAGGCAGTGGATGTTGTCGACACGGTGGGGGCAGGTGACGCGTTCTCCGCAGTTTTCATATTCGGCCTGTTGCAGGGATGGGCTATGCCCGTCGCCTTGAAGCGGGCACAGCAATTTGCCAGTGCTATTTGCGCAATACGGGGGGCCATTCCCGAACATGACGATTTTTACGAACCGTTCATCAGGCAGTGGTCAGTGGACGGTTAGGAGACGGATGAAAGAGTTATACGTACTGATGCTGAGCCTGCACGGGCTGATTCGGGGAAACGACATGGAGCTGGGGTGCGATGCGGATACCGGCGGCCAGGTGCTGTATGTAGTGGAGCTGGCGCGAGCACTCGCGCGCCAGCCCCAGGTTGGCAAAGTGGATCTGCTCACGCGAAGGATAGAAGATCCTTCGGTTTCCGCGGATTATGCTCGTCTTGAGGAAACGCTGGGCAACAACGCGCGTATTATCCGCCTTCAGTGCGGCCCCCGCCGCTATCTGCGCAAGGAAAGCCTTTGGCCCTATCTGGATCAACTGGTGGATCGCGCACTGCTTTTTCTCCGCGGGCAGAAGCGCTTGCCGGATGTCATCCACAGCCATTATGCCGACGCCGGTTATGTCGGCATGCAGCTTTCCCAGCTATTGGGCATCCCTCAGATTCATACCGGGCACTCCCTGGGACGCAGCAAGCAACAACGCCTGCTGGCACAAGGCAGGAAGCCGCAGGCCCTGGAGCGGCAATTCAGCTTCTACCGGCGAATAGCCACAGAGGAAGCCATACTGCAACATGCCAGTCTGGTCATAACCAGCACGCCTCAGGAAAGTGTCGAGCAATACGGGCTGTACACCAACTATCGCCCGGAACGCGCGGTGGTCATTCCGCCGGGAACCGACATATCGCGTTTTTCTCCTCCCAGCCGTCAAAAACCAGTGGAAGCGGAAACTGCGGATCTCATCGATCGCTTTCTCGCGCACCCGCGCAAACCCCTGGTATTGACCATTTGTCGTCCTGAAATTCGAAAAAATCTGGGGGCGCTGGTCGCCGCCTTCGGCAATTCGCCCAAATTGCATGAACAGGCCAATCTCGCTATCGTGGCGGGCAACCGGGACGACATCCGTCAACTGGATGCTGCCCAGAACGAAGTGATGACCGATCTGCTGCTGGATATCGACCGCTACGATTTATGGGGCAAGGTGGCACTGCCCAAGCACCACAAGCCTTCCGACATCGCCGGTTTCTACCGTCTCGCAGCCCAGCGGCGCGGCGTGTTCATCAATCCGGCGCTTACCGAACCCTTCGGCCTTACATTGATCGAAGCGGCTGCCAGCGGACTTCCCATTGTCGCAACAGAAGATGGAGGGCCGCGCGATATTGTAGCGAACTGCAAAAATGGAATACTGGTAAATCCATCGGATACCGGCGCGATCGCGGAAGCGATCGAGTATGCGCTTGCCGACCCTATACGCTGGCGGCGCTGGGCGCGGAATGGCGTTTCAGGGGTAAAAAACCACTACACGTGGGAGGCGCATGTCAGGAGATATCTGCACGTTCTCTCGCGTCTGCTGTATCAGGAGCGCAAGCGCATCCGCCGAAACCTGGCGATATATCAGAGGCAGCCGCGCCCTCTGCCCTTGATCTCGCATATGCTCATCACGGATATAGACAATACGCTGCTCGGCGACCGTGCTGCCCTGCGTCGCTTTCTTGCTATCCTGCGGGCGACGCCGCCCAACCTGGGCTTTGGTGTCGCCACTGGCCGCACGCTGGAAAGCGCCGTGAAAATATTGAAGGAATGGGGCGTACCCTTGCCCGATGTGCTGATTACCGCGGTGGGCAGCGAAATCTATTATGGTCCCGAGCTTCGTCCGGATATCGGGTGGCAAAACCTGATCAAGTATCTATGGCGCCGCGATGCCCTTGAAAACGTATTGGGGAAAGTGCCGGGGCTTACGCTGCAGGCGGGCGAAAATCAGCGCGAATTCAAGCTCAGCTACAACGTGGATGCGGAAAAAATGCCGCCAGTAGCCAAAATCCGCACATTGTTGCGCGAGCAGAATCTGTCAGCACACCTGATCTACTCGCGACAGACTTATCTCGACGTGTTGCCGCTGAGGGCGTCCAAAGGGCGGGCAGTACGTTATCTTGCCTATAAGTGGGGTCTGCCGCTACGCGCGTTTCTGGTCGCGGGGGATTCCGGCAACGATCATGAAATGCTGATTGGTGACACCCTCGGCGTTATAGTCGCCAATCATAGTCCCGAACTCGCAAGCCTGAAAGGGAATGAGCAAATCTATTTTGCCCGGTCCGCATATGCCGACGGCATTGCAGAGGGTATGGCGCATTATGAATTTGGTACTTCCATCATGGAGACTGCAAATGCTGCACAAATTTGAAGCCTGGGCTGCCGATCATCGTGGTGATATGTATACGCTTCTGCGCAGGTGGTTCGAACTGGAAAGGCCACTTTTGCTTCATTCCGACCTGGGAGCGGTTTTTGACGCATTGAGCGCGGAGCATGCGTCTCTGCTTGCCGATTCACAGATACGAGAGGTCGTAGACACTTTGCAGGAAGCGGTGTGCCGGCCGCCAATGGTCTATATGGCGGGCCGTGAGGACGCGGGGTGCTGGTGGTACGCCCGCCTGCATCTGGATCGGCTCATCCCCGAGTCTGTCACCGTGTCGGAATATCTCGCTTTCAAGGAACTGCTGGTAAATCCGGAGGAAGCGAATGAGCCCGTGCTGGAAATTGATTTTGCACCTTTTAATCGCGGTTCTCCCAAGCTCAAGGAAATCCGGTCCATAGGGCAGGGTGTGATTTTTCTCAACAAGCAACTTGCGGGGGGGCTGTTTGGGCAACTGGGGTTGGGGTCGGACAAGCTGCTGCATTTCCTGGCAGTACATTCCATGGACGGGAAGCAGTTGATGCTGGGCGGCAATTTCACCGATGTGCCGGCGCTGCGTTCCGGATTGCGCAGGGCTTTGAGCATGCTTGAGAAGTATCCCGACGATACCGAGTGGAAGGATGTTGCCGAGTCCCTCGGAGGTATCGGTTTTGCACCCGGCTGGGGAAATTGCGTGGGTCGTGTGAGCGAAACGATGAGTTTGCTGGTGGATATTCTGGAAGCGCCCTCTCCCCAAATCCTGGAGAGCTTCCTCGCTCGCATTCCGATGATCTCGAAACTGCTGATTCTGTCTCCCCATGGCTATTTTGGTCAGGATAACGTGCTGGGACTGCCGGACACAGGCGGGCAAGTGGTATACATCCTCGATCAGGTGCGGGCTCTGGAACGGGAGATGAGCGAGCGCCTGATATTGCAGGGAATAGATGCGGCGCCAAAAATCCTGATCGGCACGCGCCTCATTCCCGACGCTGGCGATACACTCTGCCACCAGCCGCTGGAAAAAATCCACGGTACCCAGAATTCATGGATCGTACGGGTGCCGTTTCGAAAAGCGAGCGGCGAAATCGTTCGCCACTGGATTTCCCGGTTCGAGATATGGCCATACCTGGAAAACTTTGCGCATGACATTGAACGCGAAGCACTGGCCCAACTCAGCGGTAGTCCCGATCTGATCATAGGCAACTATTCCGACGGAAATCTTGTTGCCTCGCTGATTTCCAAACGGATCGGCGTAACTCAGTGCAATATTGCGCATGCACTGGAGCAGAGCAAGTATCTGCACTCGGCGTTGTATTGGCGCGAGAACGAAGCTCAGTATCACTTCAACTGCCAATATACCGCCGATCTCATCGCGATGAACAGCGCTGATTTCATCATCACCAGCACCTTTCAGGAAATTGCCGGTACCGAGCAGTCGGTAGGCCAATATGAAACGTACCAGAACTATACGATGCCCGGCTTATACCGGGTGGTGAACGGCATTGACCTTTTCGATCCCAAGTTCAATATCGTTTCGCCAGGCGCGGATGCGGAAGTCTATTTCTCATATCTTGATCGCGAGCGGCGCCTGGATGCCCTGATCCCGGACATCGAGCGTCTTTTGTACGGAGATGATCCGGGCGTGCCCTGCCGCGGTTACTTCGCTGACCCTGCGAAACCTTTGATTTTTACAATGGCCCGCCTGGATACGGTGAAGAATCTTACCGGCCTTGCCGCATGGTTCGGGCAGTGTCAATCCTTATCGGCTGCCGCCAACCTGCTGGTGATCGGCGGGCATATCGATCCAGCAGCCTCCAGTGATGGCGAGGAGCGTGCCGAGATCGAGCACATGCATGCCCTCATGAACGAGTACAAGCTGGAGGGACGCATGCGCTGGCTTGGCACCCGGCTGGAAAAGAATCTTGCCGGTGAGTTATACCGGCACGTGGCGGATCGTCGCGGTATTTTTGTTCAACCGGCGCGATTCGAGGCATTCGGGCTGACCATTATCGAGGCCATGGCCTCCGGCCTGCCTGTATTCGCCACCTGCTATGGCGGTCCGCGCGAAATCATTCAACATGGGATTTCCGGCTACCATTTCGATCCCAACAATGGATTGGCGGCCGCTTCCGCCATGACGGATTTTTTTGCGCGAGCGGCAGCCGATCCAGGTTTCTGGGACAAGGTTTCCCAGAGGGCCCTGCAGAGGGTCGAAGCGCGCTATACCTGGCGTCTCTATGCCGAAAGAATGATGACGCTGTCGCGTATTTACGGTTTCTGGAAATTCGTCAGTAAGCTGGAGCACGAAGAAACCGTGCGTTACCTCAACATGTTCTATCACTTGCAGTTTCGGCCCATGGCAAAGGCGCTTCCCCAATAAAAGGCAGTCATGCTGTCGTTTTTAAAGAGCAAAGACCGTTCCAATGCGCCATGTTGCCAATCGTGAAAGCTTATTTGTTGTTCGGCGATGTTTTCTCTGCTGTCCGCATCACTTGAGAACGATCGGCAGCATGCAGTTTCTGGAATAGATCCAGCAGGCAGTTTTTTACCGTAAAAGTGCTGACTTCCAGTATCGCAGCCGTTTCAGAAACCGTTTTACCCCTCCGGGTCCACTCCATTATCGCGATTTCGCGCGGGCTGAATCCATACTCCTCCGGGTTTAACGGAACCAGGGCACATCGGTTGGTCCGGACCGGTGGCTCGATGCGGCCGAAGGCCGCATCGATGTATGGAAGCAGTATTCCGATGATGTCCTTCAAGGAAGGGGAGGTATTTCTGCTTGAACTGAACATCACGTACAGGCAATCATGCTGCCCGCGTTTGTCGCTGATGCCATGTACCACCATGGAATGCATACCTTGCAGCGCCCCTCCCAGAGGACATTGCAGGAGGCGTTCTTCCATCAGGAAACCATATTCGCCGCTACCAAGAGCGTAAGGGACCTTGCCAAGCTGAACCCAGCGGCGGAACAGTCCCTGGAGCAAGGGCAGCAGTGTCCTTGCATCCGAATTTTCACTCCTCACTTCGAGCAAGGCAGAGACAACGTCATGACACACTGCCTCTGCATCGAAATCTCCCCATGCAGCGAGCATGATCTCGTGCGGCAGGTAGTGCTGCATCTCACCTTGCAGCCACAGCAATAGATCATAGTGACAGCTTACTTCCAGCCATTCCTGGATGATATGGCGATACCGCTCCACGTGTTCCACAGAAGAAGAGGGCGACAGGTTCATCTGGAGTATTCAATTGGAGTTACGGGAGATATCCATTCATACTATATGTAAGCAATATTCATACCGTGAAGTAATTCACTGATTTTAAAGATGAAATTGATATTTGATAGAAGAAATATGAGAAGAATGTAAAGATTGCTGACAAGCGATCAGATCTGTTTAAACTTGTAACCCCGAAGCTCCTGGATTATTTCTACCTACCGCAACCCTGGAATATGGCTTTTCCGTAGCTGGTATTTTCTTGTTGACCACTTTCTTTGTTGATAGAATAAATTGGATTTAGTCTTTGAGAGTTCCTGAACCAGAGCTATTTGTTCCGGAGCCAGGGGAACAGGGCAGGTTGAGAACAGGGCGGGTCACGATTCCTCCCCGGAGAGGGAGAGGCACGTTCTTTTTTATTGCCGATTTTGGCCAGTGCGGAGAAATTCCGTAAAGGAGTATCATGAACAAGAGAGTAAGCGACAAGAGAGTAAACGACAAGAGAGTAATAGCGATGGCATTCTCTATTATTCTGTCATGGCCCGTCTCTGCCTTCTCATTGCAGCAGCCGGAATCACAGTCGCAATCGCAATCACAATCGGCTTCATCCCCGGAACTGCCTCACGGAGACGGGTGGCGGCTTGTCCGCTCAATTCAGCTTGGCAACTCAAAAAACTATATCCATATGGTCCTGATCGATGGCAAGCGGGATATGGATAAGGCGGTTTATGGCGCTGCGCTCAGCAAGATATGCAGATCGGAACCCGATTTCTGCAGAGTCAGATTCTGGAATGAAGAACGTTACGTAGCTGACTCGATTTCGTTTACAGATGCTCAATTCAAAGCGCTGCGGGCCGAATACATATTCAATCGTGCCGGCCAGGTGCAGCAAATGAAATATGCATGCACGGTCGTAACTGACAAGAACCAGTGCTTCTCTCACTGAGGAACACATCGGTACATCCGGAAAAGCGGTGGAGGTTTGCCCACCTGCTGACCCTAAAGAACAGGAAGCTCAGATGACACGCAAATTGATCAGTTCAGGATCCACCTTCGAGCAGGAGATCGGCTACTCCAGGGCTGTGGTTGAGGGTGACTGGATCTTCGTCTCAGGCACGACAGGTTTTGACTACAGCAAGATGACAATTTCGGACGATCTTCTTGAACAGGCTGAGCAATGCTTCAGAAATATCGGTGCTGCTCTGGATGAAGCCGGGGCAAACATGAGAGATATTGTGCGCGTCACCTATATATTGCCTGATGCGGCTGACTTTCCCAAGTGCTGGCCCATATTCCGGAAATATCTCGGGAATGTAAGGCCAGCGGCAATGATGCTGGCTGCCGGCCTCTCGGATCCGCGTATGCGTATCGAGATACAGGCAACCGCAAGGCGCGGCTCAGGAGCATGAAATATTGAAATGATCAAGGAAGCACTTTCGGCTGGCGGAGAGGATGATTAATAACAAACAAGGAGGGGGTAATTGATGGCTGAAAAAACAAACAAGATCTTTATCAGTTTTGCACTCAAGGACAGAAGTGCGCATGATCAGCTTCTGGAGCAATTGAAGGAGCAAACGAAATTTTCCTTTGAGGAGATGCCCGTCAAGCAGTCCTGGGAGCCTTCCTGGAAAGACGAGTGCCGGGAGACGGTGAAGGGATGTGATGGCGTGATTGGCCTGATTACCAAAAACTATGTCAGAGCTGACGGCCAGCAATGGGAACTGCGCTGCGCCTACGATGCGAGAATGCCTGTACTGCTTATTCACGGAGATTCCGACAGGCTCCCCTCCAAATTGCCTGAACCCGTTGGAGACCGTGAGATCGATGCGTGGAACTGGTCGGCAATCTCTTCGTTCCTCGACAGACTATAAGCATTTTTTCCCGAGTTCCCTGAGCACTCCGGACGGTAAAAAACGGATATTGCCGACCGGAGAGCATGTCAGTTTTTCATACACCGCCTCCACAGCACGGGGAAGCCTGGCAGGAGGCGCTCGCAGCTTGCGCTAGACTAATTCGACTGCCGCCTTCGAGGGAAATGAAGCGGGCCGGCCGTTAAGAGTATCGCTGAAGGGTATCGATGCTCCCCATGGAACCGTTCGGTGTGTCGAGAAAACGCTCATTGCAACACGCCCAGGTCTGCTACCCGTTGTTCGATAGTTCGCATCATTTCCTCATAGGCGGGCGCTCCGATTCCCCCAAAGCGTTTTTTGAACTCGGCCTCCGGCATGAACTCCGGCAGGTCGGACCAGGAGGGCATCAAATCCATGTCTTCAATGCCGGAAAGGACGCGATACTGAAGTTGCTGTGCTGATGTCTCGCTTGCCACCGCTTTTTCTCCAAATTTCGTGCCTGCGTGATCCGCAGCAAGATCGTTAAAGGAGAAGCCGCTGCCATGGCGGGAGTCCTCGAATTCCTTGTACAACCCGATTGCATCCGCGAGTGCGGTGTCGGCATAGGCAGCGATAGCGGCAGAAACCATGAAGTGCTTGGCAAAATCATCACGGCCATCCAGTGTTACAGTCTGAGGCTGAGCCCGGGGCCAGGTTGTTTTTCCTGGAAGAATCCGCTTCAGTGAAACACCCAGCACATGTGCCGTGACCACCATAATAAGGGCGCGGTTTTCAGCGCGCGGGTCAGCGTCCGTCGATTGCCCGGCTGCTGCGCGCATGAGCGGTGAAAGTATGTCCGACAGCGATAATTCCTTGTCGCCAGTTCTGCTGCTTTCCACCAGCAGGCGTTGATAACGAAGCAAACGTTCGCGCTCCTCTTCTCCTATGATCGAGGCCTTCATGCCGTGGGAGAGGCCGCCGCGCCAACGGTAAACAATGGTCAATTCATCCGCGGAAACCTTGACCATCCGAACCGAATCCAAACTGGCCCTATATTCCGGACTCTCTCTTAGCCATTCCAGGATCCGGGGTATGAGCATGTCCGCAAGCCCGTCGGGTAACGAAAGTTTGCCGACCTGGATCGACCTGAGCTGTGGCAGATGATCGGTTTCGACTAAAGATGCCTGAAGGTTGAGATATCTATCCGGGTAGCGCCTGAGCGGAGTCTCGGAAAGGGGGATGCTGAGGCGGATCACTGCGCTTCGATGGGCAAGGGTGAGGTGAGCGCTGCCTTTCAGGAGCCTGCGCGCCAGGTAGTTTACGGCCAGATCCGCATCCGCCGGCATTATCCTTGCAGCAGCGAACATTCCCGGGCGTACCCAGTAACGGTGCTTATCCACAATACGCTTTGCGCGTTCTATGTGATCCGGTGTCAGGACGACCTGACGGTTGACGCGTGGACGATCTTCAATGGCGAGTGAGATTACGATGACCAGGATCAGGGAAAAAATCAATAGCAATCCAGCCGAGACAATCAGAAGTTTGCGCATGAAATTTTATTGAAGTGTCCGCTCAGGACAAAGGGCGCAGATGCCATGGTCCGTAATACTGGCATCTGCGCCCTTGTGGATTTACCGGTCCTGTAGGTTTGTCGCGAAAGGATAAGGAAAAACGCCGCGGTTTCGACTGGTGCTCAAATCGCTTTCTCAAAAAAGACGGAACAGATCATAACGGTTCCACATGGCATGTAAACCCGGCGGGCAGGGCAGCGGCATGTCCTGCACGTGGGCGATGATTATCCCGACTTTACCGGGAATGCTCAAGGAGGACTTATCAAAGGGTTTCCATTAATTCGGCGGGGCCAACCAGTCCAAACGTCATATCGGCGGCAACTGGTATCCTGTGACCTTCATGCCATTATGGCCTGACTGGATTCCGGCTTGCTGGATTCAGAGTCAAGCCCGGAACGACGGGATTCATAGTATTTTCCGACTGTATCAATAATACCACCAGTAAGGGCCGTAGAATCCTCCCCAATAGGGTCCGCCATAATAATATCCATATCCATAATATGGACTGAAGCCGTAGCCGGGGCCACTATAAGTGTAAGGCTGATATTGGTAAGCCGGCCATAAATAAATGCCTTTGGAAGAAAGCAGAGGCAGACTTACGTGTTTTTTTCCTATCGTACGCTCGATATCACCTTCGATTGTTCCCGCAGCTGTGATTTCTTTATCCTTTGCATAAACGGCGGGATCCAGAAATTCGGAACTCTTGATCACGAAGCGTCCCTCGCTCTGTTTGTTCAGTTGCGGCCGTCCGGAATAATTGAGGGGATAGGAGAGCACCTGCACCAGAGTGAAGTTTTCTTCATTTTCAACATCAATCACCACGCCTCCCCAACGGACGGAGGTACCCTTATAGCTGTTCGGGTTCTGGCTCACCTCGCCATAACCGACTTTTGCCACTGGTATGTCTCGCACTGCCGCTGGCAATCCGACGCACGCACTCAAGAAGATACAGACGAATAACAGGTATGGTCTCATCTTTTTTCCTTTCATGAAAACACGGCCTATGGATTATTATTTGCCATCTTCGCCTAGAATTGGAATTTCTTAATGGAGCCACTACAAGCATAGTTTAATCTGGGTTAAAAACACGACCCATTATTGACAGGCCGCTTTTGCATACTTTTTCGCGACCGGGCAAGCTGCCGGCGGATTCCCCTGGATTATGCCGCCAGCGTCGTGAGCAGGAAGATGCTTTCCTGAAGCCGGCTTATGCCTCGTTGCTGAAAGCGCGGATTTTCCGCCAGCACATCGGGTTTTGCGAGCAGGCGAATGTCCGCGCGTTTTCCGTAAAGCGCCTCTACCTCGGCTGTGGAAACCGCAAAAGGTGGACCGGACATTTCGGACTGGGGATAATCGAAGGTAACGAGCAGTATCGGGATTGCGGGCGGCAGGATGCGCAGCAGATGGTCTGCGTATGCACGGCGGGTTTCCGGGGGTAGCGCGACCAGGGAGGCACGGTCGTACACTGCTCCCACCTCTGCAAGGTCTTTTTTTTCCAAGTCGAAAAAGTCTCCACACAGGATGCGGATTCCATCCGCATCCCACTGATCGAATTTCTCGCCGACGGTATGGCGAGGAGAATATCCATTTTCCTTGAAGAACGTCTCTATTGCCAGAGGACTTAATTCCACGCCCAGTACGGAAAGATTCTGCCCGCGAAGCCATACCATGTCACGGCTTTTGCCGCAGAGGGGAATGAATATCTGTTTTCCAGACTTTCCAGACACAACCTGTAATTCCGGCCAATACTGACGCAAATACGGATTGATCTCGCCCTGGTGAAAACCGATTTCTTCCTGCCTCCAGCGTTCCAGCCAGTATTCTTTCTTCATTTTCCTGATTTCTCCCGGTTAAGATAAATTTACCCCTGCCGTCGTCCACTTGAACTCGCAAAAGATTAAGCCGACAATATTTCGCCGATATAAAAATCCGCCAAAATCATCCTGTCAATAACTACGAATGTTTCAAAAACTTGCAGCACTTTTCAGGGAATTCGGATTTTTTGCTGGTCTGCTGTACCTGTCAGATCGTTTTCTTGCCGGCATTTCTCCCAGGCTGCGACTGTATTTCTACGACATTATGGTCCAGCCGATTCACAAAGAGCCGCTTATCCCGGAGCGATTAAGCAGGAATTTTGAAATTCGCGAGATCAAACGAGGTGATCCGGAAGTGGAGCTCATGCCGGCTCGGCCGGATATAAAGGAGGCTCGTTTCGAGCAGAATGCAGTCTGTCTTGGCGCTTTCCAGAAGGGGAAATTTATCGGATATATGTGGTTTTGTCCTCATACTTATATAGAGGACGAAGTTCGCTGCATCTTCCTGGTGTCACCCGCAGGCGAAGCAGTCTTCGATTTCGATTTCTACCTTTTTCCTGAATATCGCATGGGCCGGGGATTTATCGGTATGTGGAGCGGAGCCAATCAATATCTTAACGAGCGAGGGATAAAATATACGTTCAGCCGTGTCACCCGGACGAATATCGCCTCGCGCCGGGCGCACAGCCATCTGGGATGGAAATGTGTAGGACGCACTCTGTTCCTGCAGATCGGGCAGCTGCAGTTCATGGCTGCCACTATTTTTCCCTTCCTTCACTTGTCATTTGGGAAGTCCGGGCGTGTTCAGCTAAAATTACGTCCCGATGCTCTGCTGATCCAATAATCCCTCCCTGAAATAAATGTGGAACTCGGGCTCGCCAAGGCAATCGAAAACACCAGAATAAACCAGAATAATCAAGTGCCCGAAGTTGAAGGGTTGAAGGAAGTAACCTCAGGTCTTTTTACGCAGCACCGCGCATGAAGCATCAGACGGGCGAGCGTCAGTAATTCGGGAGAAGCTCCTCTTCATTGCGTGCTGTCATGTTTTTCAGTGCTGAGTTCTCTGCTCCGTGATTCCTGGCAATAGTGAGTCAATGTATCCGGGTGTACACTTCGTTTATTTTATATTGAGAGGCCATATCCATAATCGAGGGTGAACATGAATTTGAATGCAAAGAAAACAACCGCAGCTGTTCAATCTGCTTCCGAAAACCCCAAATTGCGTGTAATGCCCAAACAACTCTTTTCTCGGACTCCTGTTCTTGACGGAGGTAATGCTGCGGCAAAGCGTGAGGAAATACGCGAATACTTTCATTCCACGCTGGATCGTTACGAACAGCTCTTCGAAACATTGCGGGGAGATGCTGCCTACTTCAAAAAACCCATTTCTTTGCGTCATCCGCTCATATTCTATCTCGGCCATACGGCCACCTTCTTTACCAATAAACTGCTGCTCGCGGGCCTGATCACAGAACGTATCGATCCAAAAATGGAATCGATGTTCGCAGTGGGTGTTGATGAAATGAGTTGGGATGACCTGGATACGACGCATTACGATTGGCCTTCTGTCGAAGAGGTGCGAACTTATCGCAGCAGGATGCGGGAAACTGTCGATCGGCTCATCCGTGAAACGCCTCTGACCCTGCCCATTGAATGGGGCAGCCCCTGGTGGACGATCATGATGGGTATCGAACACGAGCGCATTCATCTCGAAACTTCGTCCGTTCTTATCCGGCAGCATGCGCTGGAACATGTCGCTCCCCATCCCGCATGGGAGCCCTACCGTAAATCCGGGGCTGCGCCCGACAATCAGTTGATAAAGGTACCGGAAGGTACCGTGCGGCTTGGCAAGAAAAAAGACGATCCTTTCTACGGATGGGATAACGAATACGGGACCCATATTGCGGACGTTGCAGCCTTCGAAGCCGGCAGATACCTGGTGAGTAATCAGGAATTCCTGGGATTCGTTCAGGCAGACGGCTATGGAACCGAAAGTTACTGGGAGGAGGAAGGGCGCGCCTGGCTGAAGCATGCTGGCGCGAAGCATCCCATCTTCTGGATCCGGCGAGGCACCGAATGGGAGTTGCGTCTCATGACCAAGGAAGTCCCCATGCCCTGGGATTGGCCCGTGGAAGTGAATTATCACGAAGCCAAGGCCTTCTGTAACTGGAAAGTGTCCGTGAGTGGCCAGCCTTATCGTCTCCCGGCCGAAGATGAATGGTACCGGCTCTATGAGGTAGCGGGACTATCCGAGGTTCCGGCTGCCGCACCGGCTGCCGCCAACATTCATCTCGATCATGGTGCCTCCAGCCACCCTGTCAACGAATTTGCTCAGGGCGATTTTTACGATGTGGTCGGGAATGTGTGGCAGTGGACCGAAACGCCTATTTATCCTTTCGACGGCTTTGATGTTCATCCCCACTATGATGATTTCACAACCCCGACCTTCGACGGCAGGCACAACCTCATCAAAGGAGGCTCCTGGATTTCCTGCGGCAATGAATCCCTGAAGAACTCGCGTTACGCGTTCCGGCGACATTTCTTTCAGCACGCGGGTTTTCGCTATGTGGTAGGTGCTGCCCCGGCAATTCAGCATGGCTCGCATTACGAAACCGACAAACTGCTCTCCGAATATGCGGAATTTCATTACGGAGACACCTATTTCGACGTGCCAAACTTTCCGAAAGCGCTGGCCGGGCTCGCTATTGCAGCCATGGGGGACAAGCCGGCGCGCAAGGCGCTCGATCTGGGCTGCGCATCGGGGCGGGCTGCCTTTGAACTGGCGCGGCATTTCGATGAGGTGACAGGAGTCGATTTCTCCGCCCGCTTCATTGGGCAGGGAGTTCAGCTGGCGTCGCAAGGCGTGCTGCGCTATACCCTCGCCGATGAAGGTGATCTGGTCTTTTACCGGGAGCGGACGCTGACTGGACTGGGCCTCGATAACGTCAGGCGCAAAGTGGCGTTTTATCAGGGCGATGCCTGTAATCTCAAGCCGCTCTATACGGGTTATGACCTGATCCTCGCGGCGAATCTCATAGACCGCCTTTATGATCCGGCCAAACTGCTTACATCCATACACACTCGCCTCAATCCCGGCGGTATTCTGCTGATCGCCTCACCTTATACCTGGCTGGAGGAACATACCAAGCGAGAAGCCTGGATCGGCGGATTCAAGCGGGATGGTGAAAGTTTCGGAACGCTCGATGGCCTGAAAGAAGTTCTGGGCGTTCACTTCAAGCTGATTCAGGGACCCACCGAAGTTCCATTTGTCATTCGCGAAACACGCCGTAAATTCCAGCATACGCTCTCGGAAGTAACAATCTGGGAGAGAGTTGCTTGAACAGAAGCGCTTCCATCGGGAACCAGGATTTTGATAAGGAAATCGACCGGACCGGAACAGCCAGCCTGAAGTACGACAAGCGCCAAAGCATGTTTGGCGCAGGGGGAGTGATTCCCCTATGGGTCGCGGACATGGATTTTGCCGCTCCAGTCGCGGTCACCCAGGCCCTTTCCCGGCGTGCCGCCCATCCGGTGTATGGGTACACCGTCTTTCCCGACAGTCTGTATGAGTCGCTGCTTGATTGGCTAAGGCGTCGTCATGGCTGGGAGATCGAGCGAGACTGGATCATGATGTGCCCCGGTGTGGTTCCGTCATTGCATGCCGCCATCATGACCTTTGTGCAACCCGGAGAACCGGTCATCGTGCAGCCGCCGGTATATTTCCCCTTCTTCTCTGCCGTTACCAGTACCGGCAGGCAGCTCGTACAGAATCCGCTGCGGTTGCGGAATGGCCATTATGAGATCGATTACGATCATCTCGAGCAATGTGCGCAAGGCGCGCGTCTCCTGCTGTTATGCTCGCCGCATAATCCCGTCGGCAGGGTGTGGAGCAGGGGAGAACTCGAACGCATTCTGCGGATAGCGGATAAACACGATCTCGTAGTATTTTCCGACGAAATCCACGCTGATCTGGTTTATTCCGAAGCCAGGCATCATATGCTCTCACGGCTGGCGAAAGCCTGGGCCGGAAGCAAGGCGGATGTCATAACAGCTGTCGCCCCCAGCAAGACATTCAATATTCCCGGATTGAATCTTTCCGCTCTCATCGTGCCGGATTCCAGGCATCGGGAAGAGCTTGCGCGGACGTTCGATACGCTGCATGTCAGCGCATCCAACCCTTTCAGCATTGCTGCTTTCGAGGCAGCCTATCGGGAAGGTGAAGTCTGGCTGGATGAATTGCTGGCTTATCTACAGAAAACCCGTGATTTTGTCTCAAAGTATCTGGAGACCCACCTCCCGGAAATCCACCTCATCGACCCCGAAGGCACGTATCTGCTCTGGTTTGATTGTCACGAGCTGATGAACAAACTGGAGATGACTGATATCCAGCTCAGGCATTTTTTTGTGCATGAAGCGGGTATCGGTATGAGTCCGGGCACGTTGTTTGGCGAAGAAGGCAGCGGCTTCATGCGCATGAATATCGGTGCGCCCCGTAGCATCATCGAAGCAGCACTTGAAAACATCAGAAAAGCTGTGGACAAAGCGAAGCAGGGGAACATCTGAGCATATGAATATTCCGGCAGTCCTGTTTTCCCGGGAAAGGAAGCTCCGTTCTTGCTCATGAAACAGCCGCAACAAAGAACAGCCAGACAATAACGAGGGCTGTTTCAATACATGAGCGAAGCACTCAAATCCTGGAGCGGCTGGATAGCGGTCTTCTTTTCCATATGCATCTGGACCGGCTTCATTCTCGTCAGCCGATACGGAGGAACGGGAGCGTTGACAAGCTGGGACATTGCCCTGCTGCGATTCGGCGTAGGCGCTTCGATCGCCGTCTTTTTTTTGCCGCGAATCCTGTTGCCCCCACTGAAGGTAATAGCCCTGTTCTCGCTGTTTGGCGGCATTGGTTACGCCGCAGTGGTATACGCCGCCTTTCGCTGGGCGCCGGCAGCTCATGCTTCCGTACTGCTGCCCGGCACACTGCCTTTTCTGACTGCGATCATTGCGTGGCTGTGGTTCGGCGAAAGATTTACGGGCGAGCGCCAGATGGCGCTGCTTATTGTTTTTGCCGGCATCCTGCTGACCGCCGCCGACTCGCTCTCACCCGGAACACATGTATCTCCCACGCAGATTCTCGGTGACGTGCTATTTCTTTGCGGGTCCTCATTATGGGCGATATTCACGCTGCTGCTTGCGCGCTATCCGATGCCCCCGCTTGCTGCCACTGTAACCACCACCCTGGGCAGCGCTGCAATTTATCTGCCCATTTGGCTGTTATTTCTGCCCAGCAATCTCGCACAGGCCTCTATCCGCGAAATCACCATTCAGGCAGCATATCAGGGCGTGCTGGTCGTCTTTATCGCGATGCTGCTCTATACGTTCGCCGTGCGTCGCCTCGGGTCGCAAACGGTCGCCTTGCTGATGGCATTCGTACCCGTCGTATCCGCATTGGCGGCCGTGCCTGCCCTGGGAGAGTCCTTGTCTCTGCTCACTCTGGCAGGACTGGGGGCGGTTACCGTAGGCGCTGTGCTGGGAGCGCGCCAGGCATAAATACTGGGCGGGGAGTAAATGCTCAGACACAGTAATCCCGATAAGGGCATAATGGTACTATCTGATACTCCCGCTGGCCATACTCGGGTTTCGAGATGGGAAGCCCGGCGTCATCGTTTTTGCAAGCGTGTGAATACTTCTATGAAATGCTCTTGACTCGCTGATGTCACAAGCGGGGCGAAGATGTCTGCTGCTTACCTGGGCGGCCGGAGGCAGAATGCCGTTCGCTATTTTTGAATATCTGATATTGGTTTCCCCCATATATAGAGTAGAGCAATGCCGGAATCCGGGCTTTCGCTGATTTCTCCCGATGACATGCTGTCAGGCGCAGCGGCGCCTGCTCTCCCGGCTGCCTGGATTGCGGCTGTTGAATCCCGGTTTTCCAGTGGAGAAAAGATGGCGGCATGGCTCGAAACTGATCTCAGTGACCGACTGCATTTTGATCCTGGACTTGTAGTCGCCACCAATAGACGTCTGCTCGCCAAGGCGGGAGCGGAGGAGTCGGCAGCGTGGCAGGAGTGGAACTACCAGCCCGGACTGACACTTGTGCGCAGCGATCATGCGGGTGTCGGCAGCCTTGAGCTTTTCGATGAGAGCGCGCTGCTCGCGCGCTGGCGTTACACATTGGGGAGGGATGCTGCGGCCAGCCGGCTCATCGATAATTTCCGCGAGCAACTTCATTATCACTTGACAGGGGAATTTCGTCCTTTACCTGCGCAGGTTCTCTGCCCCAGGTGTCACCGGATACTGGATGTCCCGCTGGCTCCGGGGCAGGAGGAGTGCGAAGCGTGCCGCAAGCAAGTACATGCGCCTCCGTCTACCTGGACCCTGTTACGCTTGTGGCGTTTCGCCAGGCCCTACAAGTGGAGGCTTTTTGCCGGTTTTCTTCTGACGCTCGGCAGCACGGGAGCGGCGATGGTACCTCCGTACCTGACCATGCCGCTGATGGACAACGTACTGATTCCCTACCAGAACGGTAAGCCGATCGATGTTGAACTGGTTGGCTTTTATCTGACCGGATTGCTCGGAGCCGCGTTTGTGGCGTGGGGATTGGGATGGGCACGCACTTACGTGCTCGCACTGGTTTCCGAGCGCATCGGTGCTGATTTGCGCACAGCCACTTTCGAGCATCTTCTCAAACTCTCGCACGCCTATTTCGGCGGCAAGCGCACCGGGGATCTCATGGCGCGTATCGGGTCCGAAACAGATCGTCTCAACATTTTCCTGTCGCTGCACCTGCTCGATTTCGCGACCGATGTGCTGATGATCGGCATGACGACCATTATCCTGGTTTCGATCGAGCCGTGGCTCGCGCTGGTCACCCTGACGCCATTGCCGATCATTGCGTGGCTGATCCATCTGGTTCGCGATAAGTTGCGGACCGGGTTCGAGAAAGTGGATCGCGTTTGGGCCGAGTTGACAAGCGTGCTTGCCGACACCATTCCCGGCGTGCGGGTGGTGAAGGCGTTTGCACAGGAGAAGCGGGAGGCAACCCGCTTTCGCGCCGCCAATGAACGCAATCGGGAAGTCAATGACCGGGTCAACAAAGTCTGGTCGATGTTCACGCCCACCGTCGTGCTGCTGACCGAGATCGGTTTACTGGTGGTGTGGGTTTTCGGTATCTGGCAGGTATCAAAAGATGAAATCACGGTAGGCGTGCTGACGGCTTTTCTCACCTACATCAGTCGCTTCTATGTGCGGCTGGATTCGATGAGCCGTATCGTCTCGTTTACGCAAAAGGCCGCTGCCGGCACCAAACGCATCTTCGAAATTCTGGACCACGTTTCCAGCGTTCCGGAGCCGGCCCACCCTGTCCGCCTGCCTGTCGTAGAGGGGCGCATCGAACTGCGAAATGTCGAGTTCCGCTACGGTACCCGCACCGTCACGCACGACATCAACATAATCATCGAGCCGGGTGAAATGGTCGGTCTGGTGGGGCATAGCGGCTCAGGCAAGAGTACGCTCGTCAATCTGATCTGCCGTTTCTACGATGTGACGGAAGGCGCAATCCTGCTGGATGGCGTGGATATACGCGCGCTTCCGGTCGCGGAATACCGCAAGCATATCGGGCTTGTTCTTCAGGAGCCCTTTTTGTTTTTCGGCACCATTGCCGAGAATATTGCCTACGGCAAACCGAACGCAACCAAGGAGGAAATTGTTGCCGCCGCACGGGCTGCGCATGCGCATGAGTTTATTCTCCGCCTGCCGCACGGCTATGACTCTCTGGTCGGCGAACGGGGGCAGGCGCTCTCGGGCGGAGAGCGGCAACGCATATCGATTGCAAGGGCACTGCTAATCGATCCGCGTATTCTGATCCTGGACGAAGCGACATCCTCCGTGGATACGACCACCGAGAAAGAGATCCAGAAAGCGCTCGAAAACCTGGTACGCGGCCGGACTACCATCGCGATTGCTCACCGGCTCTCCACATTGCGCGATGCCAGCCGGCTTATCGTGCTTGACCGGGGAAGCGTTATCGAAATAGGCAATCATGATGAACTCATGGCGCGTGAAGGACATTATTATCGGCTTTACCAGGCGCAAGTGCGTAATGTGGACACAGAGGACGATCTGCGCGGACTGAGTCCGGAGCCAAGGGCTGAAGGTGGTCGGGAATGACGGAAAAAGTACCCTTGCATTACTCCCTGAGCCGTAATGCCTTCGGGCGACTGGTATTTACCGGAGCGAACGGGGAGGTACGAGAGGGTGTGGTTCCGGTACGGGCTTTTCCCATTACCGCTCCCAGCCGCGGTATCTCGCTGGTCGATACGGATGGTCATGAGCTGGCGTGGATCGAGGGGTTGAGCGACCTTCCCGATGAGACGCGCAGGCATGTTGAAACGGATATTGCCAACCGGGAGTTCATGCCGGAAATCAAACGCATCGAGGCAGTTTCAAGTTTTGCCACCCCCAGCACCTGGCGGGTTGAAACCGACCGCGGCAGTACGTCGTTCGTGCTCAAGGGCGAAGAATACATTCGCCGCCTGACTCCAATCGCTTTGCTGATTACCGACAGCCAGAGCATCAACTTCCTGATACGCGACCGCACGGCGCTCGATCATCACAGCCGAAAGGTGCTTGACCGCTTTCTCTGATTCAAAGCCGCGGTACCGATTCACGCAATTGCAGCCGGAGCACTGTTTCGCAGGTGCGTGCTAAGCAGCTAGGGCATCCCTCCGCAAAGTCTGTCGCTTGCAGGAGACATATAACATTGCGTGATATCAATGGCATATTCTCGCCGTGGACCCGATTGTCGGCAAATGGCGACAAGATAATCTCCTCTCATGCTCCAAATCACTGTTTTGCAAAGATTATTTTAGCTGGCATAATCCATGCTTAATTCCTTGCGGATGGGGGCTCCATACTGAAAGCGAACGCTCGTGAGAAAAATCATTTGCTTTTCATATTAATTTACCTGGTTGTAAACCTATTGTAGTCAGCCGCGTTAGTTCAACCTTAACTTTATTTTTGTGAGAATCTCACTTTATGCTGGCTTACGCAGATACCAGACCTGACTACATAGCGATAAATCGGGATATCAAATTTATTGAAATACGCCACCTCAACGGACCCAATATCTGGAGTGTTCGTCCCGTACTCGAAGCTATTGTCGATATCGGGGAACTCGAGGACTTTCCTTCCGATACAATCCCGGGTTTCTATGAACGTCTGTCTTCCTGGCTTCCTTCGCTCATCGAGCATCGCTGCAGCTATGGAGAGCGGGGCGGATTTCTGCGCCGTTTAAAGGAAGGTACCTGGACCGGCCACATTCTCGAGCACGTTACGCTTGAACTGCAAAATCTGGCAGGAATGCCGGGTGGCTTTGGCCGGGCGCGCGAAACATCCCTCCGCGGCGTCTACAAGGTGGCGGTGAGCGCGTGGCATGAGGATGTCACGCGCAGTGCTCTCGCGGCAGCAAGGGAATTGCTGCTTGCGGCAATGGATTATTCGCCGGGGGGCGAACCTTACGATGTGGGAGGCGCCGTTGCGCATCTGCGGGAGATGGTCGATTCGCTGTGGCTGGGGCCATCCACCGCCTGCATTGTCGAAGCTGCCGCCAGCCGCAACATTCCGGCGATTCGCCTTCTTGCCAGGGGGAATCTGGTACAGTTGGGTTATGGCATTCGAAGCCAGCGCATCTGGACAGCCGAAACGGACCGCACTCCCGCAATTGCAGAAAGCATCTCGCGCGACAAGGATCTGACCAAGGCGCTGCTGCAATCGTGTGGCGTCGCCATCCCCGAAGGCCGCATCGTTCACAGCGCCGAGGATGCATGGGAAGCGGCGCAGGAAATCGGTTTGCCGGTGGTGATCAAACCGTGTGACGGAAATCATGGACGCGGCGTTTTTATCGAGTTGAGCAAGCGTGAAGAAATCGAGGCCGCTTACAGGGTGGCTCTGGAAGAGGGCAGCGGTGTCCTGGTCGAGGGTTACGTTCCCGGTACGGAACACCGCCTGCTGGTGGTCGGAGGCCGTCTCGTCGCCGCAAGTCGGGGTGATTCCGTTTCAGTTACAGGCGATGGGATTTCCACCATAAACGAACTGATCCAGCGGCAGATCAACTCCGATCCCCGTCGGGGGGAAAGTGAAGAGTATCCGCTGAATCCGGTCAGTGTGGATGGGGTAACGATAATGCAGCTCCTGCGGCAAGGTTTCACCAAGGATTCGATACCGCTTGCCGGACAGGAAGTCATCGTTCAGCGTAACGGTAACCATGCTTTCGATGTTACCGACGAGGTGCATCCCAGTACGGCAGCGGCAGCTTCGCTGGCGGCGCGGGTTGTCGGCCTGGATATTGCGGGTATCGATCTTGTCGCCGCGGATATCGCGCGGCCGCTTGCAGAACAGGGAGGCGCCATTGTCGAAGTCAATGCCGGGCCCGGTTTGCTGATGCACATCAAGCCCGCTATTGGTACCCCGCGTCCGGTCGGTGAAGCGATCGTCGAGCACCTCTTCCCAAGTCACGAGGACGGCCGCATTCCGATTGTGGGTATTACGGGCGGTTATGGTACAACCAACCTGGCGCATCTCATTGCTCAACTGCTCGCGCTATCCGGAAAGCAGACAGGTCTGGCATGCAGCGATGGCTTCTATCTCGACCGCAGGCAAGTGAAAAAGGGTGATCAGGCCAACTGGAAGACAGCGCGCAACATTCTCATGAACCGGTCAATCGAGGCGGCGGTTTTTGAAAACGGCAGCGACAGCATGCTGCGCGAGGGATTGGCCTACGATGGCTGTCATGTCGGCGTCATTACCAATGTGGAGTTGACCCGTCATTATGGAAAATATCTCGAAACTCCCAAACAGGTCTTCGACCTGTTGCGTACCCAGGTTGATGTAGTTATGCCCGCAGGTGCGGCAGTGCTCAACGCCAGGGAGCCCATGCTGATGGAAATGGCTCCGCTGTGCAATGGGGAAATTATTTACTTCAGCCTGAATCCCGATCTTCCGGTAATAAAGGAGCATTGTCTACACGGTACCGCCGGTATAAACGGCGTTCAAGGCAAACGTGCGGTAACGGTTCGAGACGGAGAAATTTTCCTTGTTGACGGGTCCGGTGAGCTGCCGCTGAGTAAATTGAACGATGTTCCGGTTACATGTAACGGGCAGGATGTTTTGGAGGTCGAAAATGTACTCGCGGCGGTAGCCGCCGCATGGTCACTCGGTATCGACCTGGCCGTCATACGCGCGGGGATTGGAAACTTTCACGCGTTTAACAAGGCATAAAAAGAATCAGTAAACCTCCGCTGAATAAGAAACGCTAGGAGAACTGCCGATGCAAGTATCACGTCTCCGCGCTTTGCGCGGACCCAATTTGTGGAGCCGTCAGACAGCCATAGAGGCAGTCGTTTCCTGCGACACTCCTGAATCCCTGCCGGGGGATATGCCGGGTTTTCTGGATCGCCTGTACGCACGATTCCCGCAAATCGATCTGCTTCGAGCCGCATCCTGCTCTGAAGCGGAGATGCTTGCACATGTGCTCGAGCGCGCTGCACTCGGACTGGAAGTACAGGTGGGTTGTCCGGTGGCTTTCAGCAAGATCGCCCCGACGCTTGAAGCCGACGTCTATCAGGTCGTCGTGGAATACAGCGAAGAGGCGGTTGGCAGGCTCGCCTTTGATCTGGCTCAAGCCCTGTGCAGCGCGGCTATCGAGGATACCCCCTTCAATCTGGCCGATGCCTTGCAGCACCTGCATGAGCTCTATGAGGACATACGTCTGGGGCCGAGCACCGGGTCAGTAGTGCGGGCGGCGGTTGCCCGCGGCATTCCCTTCCACCGGCTGACTGATGGCAGCATGGTGCAATTCGGCTGGGGCAGCAGGCAGCGGCGTATTCAGGCTGCGGAAACCTGCCTCACCAGCCTGGTAGCCGAGTCGGTTGCGCAGGACAAAGAGCTTACCCGATTCCTGCTGGATGCTGCCGGCGTACCTGTCACACCCGGCAGGCCGGTCACAAGCGCGGAGGACGCATGGGTGGCGACCTGTGAAATAGGCAGTCCTGTTGTCGTCAAGCCTCAGGACGGCAATCAGGGAAGGGGAGTCCGCGTGAATCTGGTGAGCCGCGAACAGGTGGAAGCAGCGTACACCGTTGCAGTTGAAGTCACTGGAAAAGTAATGGTTGAGCGCTATATTCCCGGCCACGACTATCGCATGCTGGTAGTCGGCAACAAGTTGGTCGCCGCCGCGCGCCGGGAGCCACCCCAGGTTGCAGGGGATGGGATTCACACGGTTGGAGAACTGGTGGAGCAGATCAACAGTGATCCGCGACGTGGCGAGGGGCATGCCAACGCGCTTACAAAAATCCATTTGGATGAAATCGCTCTGGCCCACCTTGCAACTCAGGGCCTGACATCGGAATCTGTCCCGCCTGCGGACAGGCGAGTGGTTCTCAGGAATAATGCGAACCTTTCGACCGGCGGAACGGCGACAGATGTTACCGACGAGGTTCATCCGGAATTTGTGGCGCGTATGGGCGAAGCCGCGCAGATGATTGGCCTCGATATCTGTGGAGTGGATGTTGTCTGCGAAAGCGTGTCCAGACCTTTGGAGGGACAAGGCGCCATTATCGAAATCAATGCAGCACCGGGTTTGCGCATGCATTTGCAGCCTTCCTTCGGTAAAGGGCGGGCGGTGGGAGAGGCGATCATTGCAAACATGTTCAAGAAGGGTGATGATGCCCGCATCCCGGTAGTGGCGGTGACAGGCACCAACGGCAAAACGACTACCGTCAGGCTGATTGCCAACATTCTTGATTGTCAGGGTTTGCGTGTCGGCATGACAAGTACGGACGGTGTCTATATCGAGGGGCAGCGTATCGACACCGGCGATTGCAGCGGTCCCAAGAGTGCAAGAAAAGTGCTTCTTCATCCGGATGTGGACGCGGCAGTGCTTGAAACCGCGAGAGGGGGTCTGCTGCGCGAGGGATTGGCTTTCGATCGTTGTGATGTCGCAGTAGTTACCAACATTGGAGTCGGTGATCACCTCGGTCTTTCCTACATCAATACCGTGGAAGATCTGACCGCTGTCAAACGCATCATCGTACAGAATGTGAAGCCCGGAACGGGTGTGGCAGTGCTGAACGCGGCTGATCCGTTTGTGGCAGGCATGGCCGTTCATTGCCCTGGCAAGGTCACTTTTTTTGCGCGCGATCCGGGTAATCCCGTCATTGCGAAGCATCGCGCTCAACGTAAACGTGTCGTTTATGTCGATGGCGACGCAATTATCGCCGCAGAAGGCAATTTCGAATATCGCCTTCCGTTTGCAGGCATCCCTGTGACACAGAATGGCGCGATCGCATTCCAGATTGAAAACGCCATGGCGGCCGTCGCAGCGGGTTGGGCGTTGGGCCTTGACTGGCAGATCGTTCGCGGCGGTCTCGCGAATTTTGTCAGCGACATGCAAACTGCCCCTGGCCGCTTCAATTTCTTCACTCATCGGGGCGCTACACTTATTGCCGACTACGGCCATAATGTCGATGCGATTCGCGCACTTGTAAATGCGATCGACAAGATTCCGGCGAAACGGCGTTCTGTGGTTATCAGCGGTGCCGGCGATCGACGCGATGAGGATATTCGGCTCCAGACGGAAATATTGGGAGATGCTTTCGATGAAGTGGTGCTTTATCAGGATCAGTGCCAGCGCGGACGCGCAAATGGGGAGGTATTGAGCCTGCTGCGGCAGGGCTTGGAAAAGGCGAAACGCACCCGGAAGATCAAGGAAATCTACGGGGAGTTTGGGGCCATTGATGCCGCATTCGACGATCTGAAAGAGGGGGAATTGTGCCTTATTCTCATCGATCAGGTGGACGAGGCGCTGGGATACATCAACAAGCGGGTGGTAGCTGGCTGATAGCGGAGATTATCCATTCCCCGAAGTTCGCGGAACACCTCTCTTGATCCAGTGTTTCAAAGGTTCCTTACTCCGATTTTACGCAAAAACGTCGAGTCTTTCTTCCTCGTTCGCCCGATTCGATTCTGAATTTGGCGAAGGTGTAAACGCGGCTCAGGACACGCTTGTAAGGGTTAATTGCTGGGATGTTGTCATTTCCACATTTGCTCTCGAAATCCGTATTCTTCCGGTGAGAGGTGGGGGGAGCGGTAGCTTCAGCTCATTTGCGGTTGCAATCTGCAAAAATTGAACCTAAACTGAAAATCAAGTCGGTAGAGATACCGGTTTGCCCGGTGCTGAGTTTATGCTGTTCACCTACGAAGGAGAATTCCATGGCTGGAGATAGCGTTTACAAAATAACGGAGATAATCGGAACCAGCACGACTTCCTGGGAAGACGCCGCCAGGAACGCCGTGGAAACAGCATCAAAGACATTGAGAGACTTACGCGTCGCTGAAATAGTGAAACTGGATCTGGTGGTTGAAAACGGCAAGGTGATGGCTTATCGTGCGAGGGTAAGTCTGTCTTTTAAATACGAGACCGGTAAATAACCGCTTTCCGGCATTGTGAGGGAAGGATTTCGTAGGAGTCCATAGAAGTTATGGTGGACATCAGGACGCGGGTGACCCGTGAAATCAGCGGGCGAGGAATAACCGGGACAGCAGCGGAGGCAAAGTAAAAAACACAAAAACAAAGGAGGCACGGAAATTCGCGCCTCCTTTGTTTTTTCTGCCCTGATGAATCGGGTTTATATCGCTGCCGCTGCCTCTTCCTCAAACTGAAGCTTCACCTTGCTATCGGCATCGATATCGACAGTCACTTTGCCGCCATTGGCCAGGCGCCCGAACAGTAACTCATCCGCCAAGGCGCTGCGTATGGTGTCTTGAATGAGACGCGCCATCGGCCGTGCGCCCATGAGGGGATCCACACCGTTCCTGGCAAGATATTCTCTCAGTGCATCGGTGAATATCGCATCCACTTTCTTCTCCTGCAGCTGTGTTTCAAGCTGCATCAGGAATTTATCCACCACGCGCAGAATCACTTCTCTATCCAGCGGTGCGAAGGAAATGATCGCATCCAGCCGATTGCGGAACTCAGGCGTAAACATCCGCTTGATATCGGCCATCTCGTCACCTGTCTGCGCGGCCTTGGTGAAGCCCATGGTAGCCTTGCTCAAGGCTTCCGCTCCAGCATTGGTCGTCATGATGATGACGACATTACGGAAATCCGCCTTGCGACCATTATTATCCGTCAATGTACCGTGATCCATCACCTGCAGCAGGATATTGAAAATATCCGGATGCGCTTTTTCAATTTCATCCAGCAGCAGCACGGAATAGGGCTGCTTGATGATAGCCTCGGTGAGCAAACCACCCTGGTCAAACCCGACATAACCTGGCGGTGCGCCGATCAGACGCGAAACAGCATGCCGTTCCATGTATTCGGACATGTCGAAGCGATGCAGGTGAATGCCAAGAGCATAGGCCAGCTGCCGCGCGACCTCGGTTTTGCCAACTCCGGTCGGGCCGGAAAAAAGAAAAGAACCGACCGGTTTTTGCGGATTGCCCAAACCGCTTCTCGCCATCTTGATCGCCGCGGTCAGCGCATTGATGGCCTTGTCCTGCCCGAACACAACCGCTTTCAGGTCACGGTCAAGCGTCTTCAAGGTGTTGCGGTCATCACTGGAAACATTCTGCGCCGGAATGCGTGCAATCTTGGCAATGATGGCCTCTATCTCATGCTTGCTGATTACCTTGCGCTGTTTCGATTTCGGTAAAACCCGTTGGGCCGCGCCGGCTTCATCGATCACGTCGATTGCTTTATCCGGGAGATGTCGGTCGTTGATAAAGCGGGCTGACAATTCCGCGGCGGTCGTAAGCGCGATAGCGGTATACTTGACACCATGATGGGCCTCATAACGCGCTTTCAAGCCACGTAGTATGGAGACCGTTTCATCCACGCTCGGTTCGGGCACATCAATTTTCTGAAAACGGCGTGAAAGCGCATGATCCTTTTCAAAGATGCCGCGATATTCGCTGTAGGTGGTGGCGCCAATGCATTTCAACTGCCCTGTATTGAGTATGGGCTTCAACAGATTGGAGGCATCCAGCGTACCCCCGGAAGCTGCACCGGCCCCGATCAGGGTATGAATTTCATCGATGAACAGTATGGCATTCGAACTCTCGAGCAACTGTTTGAGAACTGCTTTCAGGCGTTGCTCAAAATCGCCCCGGTATTTGGTGCCCGCCAGCAATGCGCCCATGTCGAGGGCATAGACCTGATGATGCGCAAGGATCTCGGGAACGTCGTTCTCGATGATTCGTCGCGCCAGGCCCTCAGCGATAGCCGTTTTGCCTACCCCTGCTTCCCCTACCAATAACGGGTTGTTCTTGCGCCGGCGGCACAGCGTCTGTATCAGGCGCTCCAGTTCGCGCTCCCGCCCGATCAACGGATCGATCTTGCCTGCCAGCGCCTGCGCGTTGAGGTTGACCGCATAGCTTTCCAGCGCGCCCCCCGCATTCATTTCCTGCTCGGTATCCCCTTCACTTTCGGTTTTGGCGTTGGTTCCCTGCGGGACTTTGCTGATGCCGTGAGAAATATAGTTCACGACATCGAGTCGGGTGACCCCCTTTTGATGAAGAAAATAAACCGCGTGGGAATCCTTTTCGCCAAATATCGCTACCAGTACGTTTGCGCCTGTGACTTCTTTTTTTCCCGAGGACTGCACATGCAGAATCGCGCGCTGGATAACGCGCTGAAATCCAAGAGTAGGCTGCGTATCTACCTCTCCACTCCCTCCCACGGTCGGCGTGTTTTCGGTAACATGCTCAGTCAGCAGCCGGCGTAAATCGTCCATATCAACCGAGCAGGCGCGCAATACCTCTGCGGCAGTCGGATTATCGAGCAGGGCCAGTAACAGATGCTCGACCGTAATGAACTCGTGGCGCTTCTGACGCGATTCCACGAATGCCATATGCAGACTTACCTCTAATTCTTGAGCAATCATTTCAGTTCTCCTCCATCACGCACTGTAGCGGATGCTGATGCTGCCTTGCAAATGCAACTACCTGCTCGACCTTTGTGGAAGCCACATCATTGGGATAAACTCCACATACTCCAGCTCCCTCCATATGGACTTTGAGCATGATCTGTGTCGCCTGTTCTCGATTCTTGGAAAAAAAAGTCTGTAATACAGTCACTACGAAATCCATCGGCGTGAAGTCATCATTCAGCAAAATAACCTTGAACATTGGTGGCGGCTTGAGTTTACTCTTTTTAGCCTCAAGTACAACATCGCCATGATTTCCTGCGGCCATGATCCTGTATTTTTGCCTTCAATTAAAACGGAAATATAACCACTTCCAGTCTTTATATTTGATGATTGCGCTGAAATATTCAAGTATCTTTTAAAAAATTTTCTGCCGCATTTCCACCAAATAACGGAATCCACTACTTGACTTGAACAATGGATTTGCGTAAAACAGCTCTTGGCGTTTGGCTTCAAGTTCTCTGCAGTACCGGTTACAGCCGTTTTGCGGTCTTGAAACTCAAACAGTGTTCGGGTTTCCGGCCCGGTTTTATTTATAGGAAGCAATAATGGCAACTGGTACAGTAAAGTGGTTCAATGACTCAAAGGGTTTTGGCTTCATTACACCCGATGATGGAAGCGAGGATTTATTTGCGCACTTCTCCGCAATCAATATGTCCGGATTCAAAACTCTCAAAGAAGGTCAAAAAGTAACGTTTGAGGTTACCCAGGGTCCGAAAGGCAAGCAAGCATCAAATATTCAGTCTGCTTAAAGATTTCATGCCGGGCGTGCGAGCACGCTGAACAGCATGTGATCCATCACAGAATTATACAAAGCCCCTTGCTGTAAATCGGCAAGGGGCTTTTTCTTGTTTTTCTTTCGAGGATCAGCCGCAAGCTCGGCAGCGCACTTGCGCTTTTATATCCCCGCTTTTATATCCCTTTCCCCTTTCGCATCCTTCAGGTCTCCGGGGGCAGCAGATTTTCAATGCGCCATGTTTTCGACCAGGGCCTGCCCGAATGCCGAACAGGAGACTTTTTGCGCGCCGGGCAGCAGCCGGGCGAAGTCATAAGTCACGGTTTTATCCTGAATGGTTTTTTCCATGGAGCGCGTAATGAGATCAGCGGATTCCGCCCAGCCCATATGCCTTAGCATCATCTCCGCGGATAATATGATTGAGCCTGGATTGACCTGATCCTTGCCGGCATACTTGGGGGCGGTTCCATGGGTTGCCTCGAAAATGGCTATAGAGTCGCTCATGTTTGCGCCGGGGGCGATCCCGATGCCCCCCACTTGGGCAGCCAAGGCATCGGAAATATAATCCCCGTTCAGGTTCAGCGTGGCGATGACATCATATTCCTCCGGCCGCAGCAGAATCTGCTGAAGAAAAGCGTCGGCGATCACATCCTTGACCACTATACCACCTTTGTCCTCGGGCAACTTCATCCATGGTCCGCCATCGAGCAGACTTGCCCCAAACTCTTTTGCTGCAAGCTGGTAGCCCCAGTTCTTGAACGCACCTTCGGTAAATTTCATGATGTTGCCTTTATGCACCAGCGTTACCGAGCGTCGTCCGTTATCTATCGCGTACTGGATTGCCTTGCGCACCAGTCTTTCGGTTCCTTCCCGCGACACGGGTTTTATGCCGATCCCTGCGGTTTGGGGGAAACGTATCTTGGTGACGCCCATGTCGTTCATCAGAAAATCGATGACTTTTTTTGCCCCTTCCGAGCCGGCTTCCCATTCGATACCGGCATAGATGTCTTCCGAGTTCTCACGAAAAATGACCATGTCGGTTTTTTCAGGGTTTTTCAGGGGGCTGGGCACTCCCTGAAAATAGCGGACAGGACGAAGGCATACGTACAGGTCCAGTTCCTGGCGCAAGGCGACATTGATGGAGCGGATCCCGCCTCCCACCGGAGTGGTCAGCGGCCCCTTGATCGAAACCACATACTCTTTCGCCGCCCGCAGGGTTTCCTCGGGCAGCCAGACATTTTCGCCATAAATGCGCGTCGACTTCTCGCCGGCATAGATTTCCATCCAGGAAATCCCGCGTTTGCCTCCATAAGCTTTTTCTACAGCGGAGTCCACCACCTTCCTCATTACCGGCGTAATGTCCACTCCAATCCCGTCACCTTCTATATAGGGTATGACTGGATTGTCCGGCACATTCAGGGAAAAATCCGGGTTCACGCTGATTTTTGAACCTTCCGCTGGTATGCTGATATGCTGATACATGCTATCTCCATTTATTGAGCTGGGCCGGTTCCATAATCCGGAACGAGCCCGAACCGGGTCGGCAAAATCTATACATTTTAACCGCGTTTCAGATAGAAACGCTTGCTTTTGCCCGCGAGCCTTCCCTATATATCCTGAAAAGCGTTTCAGGCGGCAGCAGCAGGATGGCTTCCCTTATAATAAATAAACAGGGGGATGACATTTCGCGTCCGTGTCCGGTTGTATTCACGTTCTGCCATCTGATAATTAAAACGGTTGAAATAACGAAATCATGATCTGGAAACCCAATGTGACGGTTGCAGCAGTGGTGGAGAAAGACGGGCAATATCTTCTGGTGGAAGAGCAAACCAGTAGCGGCCTGTTGTTTAATCAGCCGGCGGGTCATCTGGAGCCGGGCGAATCGATCATTCATGGCGCGATACGGGAAACTCTGGAAGAGACAGGCTACACGTTTGTCCCCCGATCCGTACTCGGCATTTACCACTGGCACTCCCCGGCGGAAGATACGACATTCATACGCTTTGCTTTTTCCGGTTCAGTGAGCGACCACGATTCCGGCCGTAACCTGGATGCGGGGATCGTACGTGCTGGCTGGTTCGGCATCGATGAAATCCGCAGCATGACTTACTGTCACCGCAGTCCGCTTGTCATGAAATGCATCGAAGACCATCTGGCGGGGAAAGGCTGCCCCCTCGACATACTTACTCATCTGGTTTGAAATGAGCAAAGCACGGGTAGTTGTCGGAATGTCCGGCGGTGTGGATTCCTCTGTCGCTGCCTTGTTACTGAAGCAGCAGGGGTATGAAGTAATCGGCCTCTTCATGAAGAACTGGGAAGATGACGACACGGACGAATACTGCTCATCCCGGCAGGATCTGATAGATGCTGCATCAGTGGCGGATGTCATTGGAATTCCCCTCGAAGCGGTAAATTTCTCCACCGAATACAAGGAGCGGGTATTCAGCCATTTTCTTGCCGAATACAAGGCAGGCCGGACACCCAATCCGGACGTGCTGTGCAACGCCGAGATCAAGTTCAAGGCATTCCTGGATCATGCGGCAGGGCTGGGGGCGGATTATATTGCAACAGGCCATTATGCCCAGGTGCGCAACATGGGTGGCGTATTCCAGTTGCTCAAGGGTGAGGATGGAACGAAGGACCAGAGCTATTTTCTCTACCGGCTCAACCAGGCGCAGTTGTCCCGGACACTGTTTCCCATCGGGCATCTTTATAAGCGCGATGTGCGAAGCATCGCGAAAGGCCACGGGTTGCCCAATTTCTCCAAGAAGGACAGCACCGGCATCTGCTTTATCGGTGAACGGCCTTTTCGGGAATTTCTCAACCGTTATTTGCCGAACGATCCGGGCGAGATCCGGACGCTTTCCGGGGATGTCATGGGCAGGCATGCCGGCCTTATGTATTACACCATCGGCCAACGGCAGGGCCTGGGCATAGGCGGAACAAGGGGAGGCGACGGCGAGCCCTGGTTTGTTTCAGGCAAGGACATGAAGCGGAATATCCTGACGGTGGTTCAGGGGCATGGTCATCCCGACCTGCTGAAACCCGCGCTTACCGCAACCGACCTGACATGGGTGAGCGGCAAGATGCCTCGCTGCAACTGGGTGTATGCGGCCAAAATCCGTTATCGCCAGCCGGACGCTCCCTGTTCGATCACTTACCTCGATCGCGATAAATGCGAAATCGAGTTCGCCCAGCCGCAGTGGGCCGTGGCGCCGGGACAGTCCGTAGTGGTGTACGAAAGCAAGGTGTGCCTGGGAGGAGGTGTAATTACCGCTACACGGGATGATTGAGGGGGAAAGCAGATAAAACGGACAGCAGAGGTGGCAGGGATGGGATGGATGGAGGCTGAAAGCCGCAATCCATCACCCATCACCCGAGATTCGATGGATTACGCTTCACCCCGCCCGTCCTACGGCTGCGGGATGTAATAATCGTCATTTCCACGAAAGTTGAAATCCGGATTTATTTCCAGGTAAAAATGAATACCCTCTCCCGCAGGTATGATCTGTCTTATCTGGCAACACCGCTGTCAGTCCCGCGGGGCGGTTTCCATGAACGCAGACCGTTTTTCCAGGCGGTCGGAAAGATCCGCAAGATTGGGAAAATTCTCCCGCCACGTGATCTCCGGAAACCGGAAGGCAAGATAGCCCAGGGCACAGCCTACTGCAATATCTGCCAGTGAATAGGCATTTGAAGGGCCATTTCCTTCGCACCACTTTCTGTCACCGAGTTCCCTTGCCGCCGCCTCCAGGCCTCCCTCAACCTTTTTCTGCTGGCGGGAAATCCACTGTCCGCTTTGCTGCGCCTTGCTGCGCTTGCGTTCCAGGAAAATGGCGGCAGCGGCGTCACAGATCCCGTCCGCCAGCGCTTCCCAGCGCTTTACCGCGATGCGCCGCCGGTTGCCTTCCGGAATCAGACGCGATACGGGATTGACACTGTCGAGATACTCGACGATCACGCGTGAATCGAACACGCTCGTCCCGTCATCCATGATCAGCACCGGCACCTTGCCGAGCGGATTGTAGTCGGGTACCTGGGTGTCATCGTTCCAGGGAACATCCAGTTCGAAGGTATAACCAACGTGCTTTTCGGCGAGGACAATACGTGTCTTGCGTACGTAGGGGCTGGTAAGCGATCCAATAAGCTTCATGGCGAATCTTGAAGAGAGTGGTCAGCGCGCATTATATCGGCTTTCCGCACTGCATGGCATAACGGGACCGAAGCCTACCTGTGTTAAAATTTCGCCGGACACCAAGCTATGAATTCATCCTTTCTCACCGCACTCTCTCCCCTTGATGGCCGCTATCACGGCAAAGTCGACGCGCTGAGGTCCTATTTCAGTGAACTCGCGCTGATCCGTTATCGCGTCCAGCTTGAGATCGAATGGCTCAAGGCATTGAGCCAGGCATCCGTCATTGCCGAAGCACTGCCGTTATCCATAGACACGATTGCGCAGCTCGATGCCCTGATAACGGATTTTTCCGAAAGGGATGGTGAAGCGGTCAAGCTTATCGAGGTCCGCACCAATCATGACGTGAAAGCCGTGGAATACTGGCTTCGCAAGCAGTTAACGGGAAATGCCGAGATTGGCGGAATAGAACAATTCATTCATTTTGCCTGCACTTCCGAGGACATCAACAATCTTTCCCATGGATTGATGCTGATGCACAGCCGCAACGACATCATGTTGCCCGCGCTGGACAGCATCATTGGCAGGCTCGTCCGGCTTGCGCATGAACTGGCCGAAGTGCCCATGCTTGCACGCACGCATGGACAGGCCGCCACCCCGACGACGGTGGGCAAAGAGTTCGCCAACTTCGCCTATCGTCTGCAACGGGGACGCCGGCACCTGGCGCAGGTGACTATTCTCGGAAAAATCAATGGCGCCGTGGGCAATTACAACGCCCATCTGGCAGCCTATCCCGACTTCGCATGGGAGAAATTTGCACAGGATTTTGTGGAAAAACTCGGCCTGGAATTCAATCCCTATACCACCCAGATTGAACCGCACGACACCACGGCCGAACTGTTCGATGCCTATGCCAGGATCAATACGATCCTGCTGGATTTCAACCGCGATATGTGGGGATATATCTCGCTGGCATACTTCAAGCAAAAAACCCGGAAAGATGAAGTCGGTTCCTCAACCATGCCGCACAAGGTCAATCCGATAGACTTCGAAAATTCCGAAGGCAATCTCGGGATTGCCAACACGCTGCTGCGGCACTTGAGCGAGAAACTGCCCATATCGCGCTGGCAGCGCGATCTTACCGACTCCACTGCGCTGCGCAACATGGGTGTGGCATTAGGGCACACTTTACTGGCATATGACTCCTGCAGCAGGGGTCTGGACAAACTGGAAATCAACCCAGGCCGCCTGGAAGAGGATTTGAGAAATGCGTGGGAAGTGCTGGCCGAGCCCATCCAGACTGTGATGCGCCGTTACGGCATGCCGGATTCATACGAGCGGTTGAAAGAGCTGACCCGCGGCAAAGGCGGCATCACTCAGTCAACGCTGCATCAGTTTATCGATGGTCTCACCCTTCCCGATGCGGAAAAAAAACGGTTGCGTGAACTGAGACCCGAAACATACCTGGGGAATGCTGCTGCATTAGCGAGAAAAATCAGTACGGAACCCTGACTCTCGCGTCCTTTCCTTTTCTATCAAGCTGTCCCCTGCACACATCATAGAGCCCCCGAAAATTTTGGGCTTGAAATTCGAGAAACCATCCCGATATGTTTAGGGATAGAAAATCAGGAGAAAGCCATGACAGAAGAAAACCGACCTCAACCAGACCAGCCCGAACTGACCGTTACAAGCGGAAGCGGTGTACAGGAAACCGGGGAAAACAAGGTCAAGACGCCCGAGCAGGAGGGCGAGACCATGCCCAGCCTGGAGCAGTTACTGAAAAAAGCCGAACTCGATGCAGCGGAGCATTATGATGCATGGCTTCGCGCCAAGGCTGAGGGCGAGAACATAAGAAAGCGTGCCCAGATCGATGTCACCAACGCGCACAAATACGCTATTGAAAATTTTTCCACTGAACTGCTTTCGGTCATGGACAGTCTGGATGCCGCACTGGCGGTGGAAAATGCAACCGTCGATAATTTCAAAAGCGGTATGGAATTGACGCTCAAGCAGCTCACTGCGGCTTTCACCAAGTTCAATATCAGGCAGCTCAATCCCCAGGGTGAAAAATTCGATCCGCATTTGCACCAGGCCATGTGCATGGTGGAGTCCGGGCTTCCGCACAATACGGTAGTGCAGGTTATGCAGAAAGGCTACGTGCTGAATGATCGCGTTATCCGGCCGGCGCTGGTTTCGGTTTCGAAGGGAAAAGAGTCTTGAAATCACGATCTTTATCCCCATTTCAGCGGTAACAAGCGAATTGCTCGAAGGATTTATAACAACGGATATCAAGAATCAACTAATACAAGGGATCAATTATGGGAAAAATTATCGGTATCGACCTGGGAACCACTAACTCATGCGTCGCCGTCATGGAGAGCGGCAAGCCCAAGGTAATAGAAAACTCCGAGGGAGCGCGCACTACCCCTTCCATCGTTGCCTATACGGAAGATGGCGAGATTCTGGTAGGCGCCTCTGCCAAACGGCAGGCGGTCACCAATCCGAAAAATACCTTGTTCGCGGTGAAACGCCTGATCGGTCGGCGCTTTAACGAGGAGATGGTGCAAAAGGACATCAAGATGGTGCCTTATACCATCATCAAGGCCGACAACAACGATGCGTGGATTGAGGTGCGCGGCAAGAAAGTCGCGCCGCCCGAAGTGTCGGCGCAAGTGCTCATGAAGATGAAAAAGACGGCGGAGGATTATCTGGGCGAACCCGTGACCGAAGCCGTCATTACCGTTCCGGCTTACTTTAACGATTCCCAGCGGCAGGCCACAAAAGACGCAGGCCGCATCGCGGGACTCGAGGTCAAGCGTATCATCAACGAGCCGACCGCGGCCGCGCTTGCTTTCGGAATGGATAAAAAGGAAGGAGATCGCAAGATTGCCGTGTACGATCTGGGTGGCGGCACATTCGATATCTCCATTATCGAGATCGCAGAAGTCGAAGGCGAGCATCAGTTTGAAGTGCTGGCGACCAATGGCGACACTTTCCTGGGCGGCGAGGATTTCGATGCCCGCATCATCGAGTATCTGGTGGATGAGTTCAAAAAGGAAAACGGCATCGATCTCAAGAAAGATATGCTTGCCTTGCAGCGGCTGAAGGACTCTGCGGAAAAAGCCAAGATCGAACTCTCTTCCAGCCAGCAAACCGATGTCAATCTGCCGTACATCACGGCGGATGCCAGTGGTCCGAAGCATCTTGCGGTAAGAATCACCCGCGCCAAGCTGGAAAGCCTGGTGGAAGATTTGATCACGCGCACAGTGGAGCCCTGCCGTACCGCCATCAAGGATGCGGGTATAAAGGTTTCCGATATCGATGACGTTATCCTGGTGGGTGGTCAGACCCGCATGCCCAAGGTACAGGAAAAGGTCAAGGAAATTTTTGCTAAAGAGCCCCGCAAGGATGTGAACCCTGACGAGGCCGTGGCCGTGGGCGCGGCGATCCAGGGCGGCGTGTTGCAGGGCGCGGTGAAGGATGTGCTGCTGCTGGATGTGACGCCGTTGTCATTGGGTATCGAAACGCTGGGCGGCGTGATGACCAAGCTGATCCAGAAGAACACGACTATCCCGACAAAGGCGCAGCAGGTATTTTCCACTGCGGATGACAATCAGACCGCGGTAACCATTCACGTGCTGCAAGGTGAGCGCGAACTGGCATCCGGCAACAAGAGCCTGGGCCAGTTCAACCTGTCCGATATTCCCCCGGCTCCGCGCGGCATGCCGCAAATCGAGGTGACATTCGATATCGACTCGAACGGCATACTGCATGTGTCGGCCAAGGACAAGGCCACAGGCAAGGAAAGCAAGATCAAGATTCAGGCGAGTTCCGGTTTGTCGGAAGAGGAAGTGCAGCGCATGGTCAAGGATGCCGAAGCCCATGCCGAGGAAGACCATAAGGCGATGGAACTGGTCACGGCGCGCAATCAGTGCGATGCGATGATCCATTCTGTGCAGAAAACCATGAAGGAGCACGGAGATAAACTGGCCGATGAGGAAAAATCCAGGATAGAGGCGGCACTGAAAGAGGCGGAAGATGCGTTGAAGTCCGGCGACAAGGAAACCATCGAAGCCAAAACCCAGGCACTGGCCGAGGCTTCGCATAAACTGGCGGAAAAGATGTATTCACAGGGACAGGGCCCGCAGGCCGGACCCGGTGAGGAACCTTCCGGTCAGAGCGGCGGGACCGAAAAACCTGTCGAAGGAGAAGTTGTCGATGCGGAGTTCGAGGAAGTAAAAAACAAGAAGTAAAGCGGCGAAGCAGCCAAAAAAGTACCAAGAAATCCCAAGCGCAGCGGTGTGGGAAAGGCGCAGCATTCCTTTCCGCATCCTGCGTTTTGGCGTGCCGGAGAGGAAGCTGGTTTAAGCTACCCTGCTGCTCACCGTGCTGCCAAATTTTCAAGAAGACTATATGAGCAAACGCGACTACTACGAAGTGCTGGGCATTAATCGCGACAGCAGCGAGGATGAAATAAAAAAAGCATATCGCAGGCTGGCGATGAAATATCATCCGGATCGCAATCCGGATAGCCCGAAAGCAGAGGAACACTTCAAGGAAGCAAAAGAAGCCTACGAAATACTTTCGGACCCCCGGAAGCGGGCAGCATACGACCAGCATGGCCATGCGGGAGTGGATGCCGGCATGGGCGGCGGCGGAGCCCAGGGATTTGCTGATGCATTTGGCGATATATTCGGTGATCTTTTCGGGGGTCGCAGCGCGCAAGCCAACGTCTATCGCGGGGCGGACCTGCGTTATAACCTGGAAATCTCACTGGAACAGGCAGCACGAGGAACCGAGACGAAGATTCGCATTCCCACCATGGATGCCTGCGGCACCTGCCATGGCAGCGGCGCAAAGCCCGGCACTTCGCCCACCACCTGTCCCACCTGCAATGGCCACGGACAGGTGAGGATGCAACAGGGGTTCTTCTCGATCCAGCAGACGTGTCCCAAGTGTCATGGCAGCGGCAAATTCATTTCCAGCCCATGCAATACCTGCGGCGGTTCCGGTCGCGTCAAGCACCATAAGACGCTATCCGTAAAAATTCCGGCGGGCGTGGATGAAGGCGATCGCATCCGCTTATCGGGAGAAGGCGAATCAGGGGTGAACAATGGTCCTCCAGGGGACTTGTATGTTGTCATTCACCTGACGCCTCATTCGGTCTTTCAGCGCGACCATAACGACCTGCACTGTGAAATGCCCATCAGTTTCACGACCGCGGCGCTGGGGGGTGAGATCGAAATTCCCACGCTGGAAGGGCATGCGAAAATCCGGATACCGGCGGAAACGCAAAGCGGAAAAATCTTCCGGCTGCGCGGCAAAGGAATCAAGGGCGTGCGCAGCAATAATCCGGGCGACCTGTTGTGTCATGTCGTGGTGGAGACGCCGGTCAAGCTTACCTCCCGCCAGAAAGAACTGCTGCAGGAACTGGAAGTGATCAACCAGGAAGATGGCTCGCGTCACAGTCCGCGTGCAAAATCCTGGATGGACAAGGTCCGGGAGTTCTTTGCAGAGTAAGTGCATATATTCGAGCCCATATAAGCTACAGAGTCAATGCGGCTTCCCGCATTGACTGATATCCTTTTCCCTTTGCTGCAGTAGAGACTGCCCCTGTCCGGTTTCACAAAATCGGGCAGTTCTCATAACTATTTGCATTTGCGGGAACACCGGAGTGATGAATTCTGCACCGGATTCACCAAGGTATCGTCGTACCGCAAAAGCGAGTCTCCAGATCTTTTTAATGTAATAACAAACCAACGGATTTTCCGCTTTTGCGGAAATGACGATCAAGGTTTGTCCCAAGGATTCTGCTCTTCCAAAGCGGCTGTCTTTTGCCCATGCGGTTCTCCAGGTTGCCATAATTATTTCCGGACAGTAGTACGCATCCTCATCGCCTCACACAAGCTCATACCCAGCAATTAACGGGATTTTCCCCTTCTTATTCCCGATTTGAATCCGGCGCGGCGGTGCTAGCCTGCCGGAACGCAGTTGTATCGATGTCGCTTCCTTTGGCAGAGGGCTTGGGCACTGCGCTTTCATAATCCAGAAAAAAAACCTGTTGGAAATACCTCATTCTGTCAGCGGCGGGTATCAAACCGGAAGAAGCTGCTTTTGGCATTCCGGCTCCTTGATGGATGGAAATTTCTTCCAGTGTATTGGATTTATTCATTCAAAGCCTATAAGGGGAATTTCAAATGACTTTAATCAAGAAGAATTCTCGCCTGTTTTTACAGGCGAGCTTATACATGCTGACGCTATCCGTGAGCGCAATTCATGCCGCAGATAATCCCTCGTTCTTAAAAGAGAGTACTTCACCAGGCATCGCTGTTTCGACGGCAAACGCCGGCAAGGCACGCATGAGGGTCGACAGCCTGCGTGCAAAAGATGACAAGGTACTCGCCGACGATGACGATTATGCGGATAAAGGACGTGGAAGAGGGGATCGCGAGCCGTTGCCGTTCGATCAGTATCCCAACATTTATAACAATTACGTTCAGCCCATTGCAACCGCGATCGATTATCACAACGGGATGGTCTATCTCTTCAACTATGAAAATGACAAGCTGATCATCCTGGATCCCGCTACGCTCCCTGGCTGGCCCGGAAATGTTCCCTTGCAACACACGGTAGTCATGCCCGAAGGAAACCGGATTTATCTCACTTCCGACAATACGCCGGATCACCCTTCCTACATCATCGCCCTGGGTGTGAATGAAATCAATTGGGATACCCGCTACGCTTCTCTGAGAGTCGATGCGGTGCTGGCGACTGATTCACCCAATAATCCCTCGGAATTACCGTTTGTCACGCCGGTCAACCAGATCCAGGCTGTTCCCAACTGGCTCATAGGCAGGGGAACGCAAATTCACGGTCCGACCCTGTTGCCGTACTCCGATTTTCTCTACTTTACGGAATTTACATCGGACAGGATACGTGTCATCAACCACAAAACCAACCAGTTTGTGAGTTTTGATCCGATCGTCATACCCGGCTACACCGAGCAAACCCATGGGGTTAACTTCAACAAATCGGGCACCATTGGTCTTGGCACAGGTTACTTTTTCGATAACAGCATGATCGATGTATACAAGCCGAACAGGGAAACAGGTGAATTGCAAGCTGTCGGCCAGATCATGCTGGGCGACGAAAAGAGACATGCAGCTTTTACCCATTTCGTATACTGGCTGGATGAGCGGTATGCGGTCACCGCATCGATGCAATTCGACAAAACCTCCCTGACACCCTCCAGCACCCAGCAGATCATTCCGCCAGGCGTGTGGCTGATCGACACCCACCTGGGAACGGCAAAGGAAATAGTCAAGACTGCGCATCACGCCAACAGTCCGGGTGTATTCCGTTCCGCATCGGATATCGCCGTGGTGAATGGCAAGCTCTACATCGCAGAAGAGGACACGCTTGATTTTACATTCGGCAATGATGGCTACATCTCGGTATTCGATTTGACCGACCGCGAAAAACCGAAGTTCATCAAGAGGCTGCGGCCCGGTTTCGAACTTCCGAAAGGATACGCCGTTGCGCATACGATCAGCCCGACACCGGATCACCGTTACTTACTGGTGGCAAGCTGGGTTTCCGGATATGTCCTGAAGATCGATACTGAAACCGACACGGTAGCCAAGGTATGGGGGCCGCGGGATGGTCTTATTAAACCTCATGGCATATTTGCCGCAGGCGGCCTGCGCTGATCCCGGCAATCCCGCCCTTCCTTTATACCTTCGTATTCCGGCCCATCTTCTCCTCGGGGATTCTTCCCGGAGATAGAACAGGGTGGGCCGTTTTCGGAAGCCAACCAGAAGAACCATGATTTGACTATGAAATACATCAGCAAAATCCGCCCGGGAATATACCGGAAATACTTCAGCACTATGCTGGCAATCCTGCTTCTGGCAGCGAGTGCCGGAAGTGAGGCGGCTACAGTTCTCCTGCGCCGCCCGATACCCTTGCTTCCCGAGGCTGCCGCCCGGTTGAAACAGTCACATGCGGGCAAGGACCCCCGGATGTGGCAATTGGTCGTTTTCGGGTTTACGCACTGTAAGGATGTCTGCCCGACGTCGCTCGCCAATCTGTCCATGCTGGTCAAGGCCGGCACTGCCGAGCGGATCAGGCTCGGCGGAATCTTTGTAACAATAGACCCGGACCGGGACAGCAATGCTGCCCTGTCACAGTACATCAAGGTCTTCGGAACCGACCTTGATTATTTGCGACTCGAGGGTGAGGAACTGGAGCGGTTCAAGGCTGCTTTCAGTGTGGAAACCGCCTTCTATACGAAAAATGCCGGAAACATGCAGAATTATCAGGTGGATCATAGCACTACTGCATTTCTGATCGATCCTGCCGGAAATATCAGGGTGATATTCGATGCATTGACGGACGCCACCGATATGGAAGATTTATTCCGCAGGAACAGGACATTGTTTGAGTCATGAGCCGTTCCAATGCGCTGCTCCCGCTACTGCTAATCAGCTCGCTCACTGCATCCGCCATGCAGATCGAGGCTGATCCCCGTACTATCGTATCTTTCATGGATAAAGGGTTGTCTCCGGAACTCGATATTCTATCTGTGACTGCCGATATCTCTCCGGATAATCACCTGGTATTTCAAGTCAAGACCAGGGGAGAAAGAGAGCGGGGAGAAGCCGCCGATCACTTGATGCTGCGCATATTGCACGGGAAAGTCTATGTTTTCCTCATTCCGATAAATAAAGAAAATGGCAATAAGACCCTGATGTATGAGAGTACCCTTCAGCCCGATAACACTGTACTGCCCCACGCATTGAAAACGGCACAAGAGAGTGGTTTGCCTGCTCGTTTGAATACCAGGCGTATAGTCAACGGAGCGGAGTTTATTCTACCTCTCGACTGGATCGACTTCGGCAAAGATTTCGGTTTCGATGCTTACACTGTAAGTGCGCAGGTACAGGGAGATACTCTGGAAATAAGCAGGGTCCATGATCAGGCAGGAAAAGGCCGCAGTGGAAGCAACAAGTTCTCTGCCGTTACCCTGCTCAATAAACTTTGTACGCCCCAGCGGCTGCGATCAAGAGGAGATTAATAGGGGCAGCCAGATTCTTTGAGCCAAAAGTTTTGGGCAGGTCCGAACCCACCTGATCTGTACAATCTCTGCTATTTTTCCCTTCCATTACTTTACTGCCCACTCGCCTCCCAATATCTTCTCCGCCCAGAACAAACCTGAAACCGATTTATTGTCGGTAATTTTCCCTTCCCGGATCCATTCCAGGGCCGCAGGCAGTGACAGGGTAAATACCTCCAGATATTCTCCGTCATCGAGGCTGGCGCCCTCGAAGATGAGTTCCTGCGCGAGGTAGTAGATCAGCTTCTCGTTGGAGTAACCGATGCAGGGATGCAGGGTGGCGAGATAACGCCAGCTTTTCGCTGTATAACCGGTTTCTTCCAGCAGTTCCCGTTGTGCGCACACGAGTGGCTCCTCCCCGGAGTCGATTTTTCCAGCGGGCAATTCGTAAAAATCCCGATGCAGCGGGTAACGGAACTGGCGCTCCAGCACCAGTTCGCCATTGTCGAGCAATGGGATAATGACCACTGCGCCAGGGTGTGCGATGTACTCGCGAATTTTCACTTTGCCGTCGGGGAGGCGTGCATGGTCCTGGTAGACCTGCAGCAGGTCGCCATCAAAAACCTTCTGGCTGCTGACAGTAGTTTCGGTAAGGTCGGGATGTTCAGGCCGGGTTCTGGACATAGGAGCGTACGTCTCTTCATGCAATGGATAGCGATATCTTGTCCGCAATGGATCTGTTGATTCCGCTGCTCGGTGTGTCCGATATCCGCTTTCCTGGGAAATGGTATGCAGGCGATTATACCGCGCGCAGCGGGCCGCTATTCACTCACCTTGCTGCATCAGAAGCCGGGTGGCCGGAAACACTGCGCTGAAGCGGCTGCCATTGCCCGGTTCGCTGGTAATTTCCAGCCTCGCCTGATGGCCGCTGAGCACGTGCTTGACAATGGCAAGACCGAGGCCCGTACCTCCGGTTTCACGCGAGCGGCCGCGATCCACGCGATAGAAACGCTCCGTCAGACGCGAAATGTGTTCCGGTTCGATCCCTATCCCGGTATCCTGCACCGAGAATACGCCTTGCCCGTCCTGAACAGCCCAGCGCAACGTTATATTCCCCCCATCCGGAGTATAGCGGATGGCATTGCTGATCAGGTTGATGAAGGCGCTGCGCAGGTCAAACAGGCTGCCCAGGAGTTTTGCGGCGGTATCGAGCTTGAGCGTGATGCGGTGGTGCCCTGCACTCAGGGATTTCGCTTCCTCATACAGCGTTCGCAACATTTCCGGTATATTGACATGCTCTTCGCGCACCTGGTTTTCCGTATCCTCGAGCCGCGACAGGGTCAACAGATCTTCCACCAGTCTCTGCATGCGTCGCGTCTGCTCGCTCATCAGTTCCAGCGCCCATCTGCGTGTATCAGGATCTGGTTGATTATCGTCCGACAGCGTTTCGAGAAACCCGCCGATGACGGTCAAAGGCGTGCGCAGTTCATGCGAAACGTTGGCGACAAAATCGCGGCGCATGGTCTGGATTCTTTCAAGCTTGGTTATATCACGGCTGAGGAGCAGTTTCTGCTTGTCGCCATAAGGAACGAACTGCAGCGAGAGCATCAACTCGTGCTGCCGCGGCTGTTTGATCACCAGGGGTTCCTTGTAATTCCGCGAGGCGAGATATTCCGCGAACTGGGTTTGGCGCATCAGATGCGTAATATGCTGCCCGGTATCGAGACCGGCATTGATGCGCAGATGCTTTTCGGCCACTGGATTGCACCACTCGATGCGGTCCATTTCATCGAGGATGACCACTCCCTCGGGCATGGCCGAGGTGGCGCGCCGCAGGCGCTCCAAAGCGGCACTGAGGTTTTGGTGGGTCTGTTTTTGATCGCGCATGAGTCGGGCCAGGCGCGCGAATACATCCCCCCATCTGCCGGGGCTGTCGGGCAGCGCAGCTTCTTCACTATGGAGCCATTGATCCAGCCGTTTCAGATTGCGCGAGTGGTGCAGGACCAGCAGGAATAGAACGATGACATAAAGCGTCAGCGCCGCGACTGGGCCGAACACAGTCATCAGTATTCCACTTACGACAGCAATCAGTACGAGACAGGCAAAACGCACCCAGAAACCGGACACGAACGTCAACGTCAGCTGGAGCGATTACGACCAGTCATTCCAGCTTTCATCCCGCGCTCACCGCCTGGCCTGCCGAGAGGCGATAGCCGGACCCTCGTACCGTCTGTACCAATCCATCCTTGTCGACGTTTTCGAGGGCCTTGCGCAGGCGGCGGATATGCACATCGACAGTACGGTCCTCGACGAATACATGATCGCCCCATACCTGGTCGAGCAATTGGGAACGGCTATGTACCCGCTCGGAATGGGTCATGAGATAGTGCAGCAAGCGGAATTCGGTGGGCCCGAGCACGACTTCAGTCTCATCCGCAGTGACGCGATGGGTTGCCGAATCCAGCCGCAGGCCACCGATCTCCACCACGTCGTCGGCGGCTTCGGGAGCGCGCCGCCGCAGTACCGCCTTGATTCTCGCCAGCAGTTCCCGGGGTGAAAAAGGCTTGGTAATGTAATCATCGGCGCCGCTTTCCAGTCCGGTCACCTTGTCGCTCTCGTCCGCGCGAGCGGTGAGCATGATAATGGGAATATCCTTTGTGCGGGCCGCCCTTCGCAGCATGCGGGCAAAATCCGCGCCACTCATCCCGGGCAGCATCCAATCCAGGAGCACCAGGTCGGGCAGCGCCTCATTGATGATTTTCATGGCTTCCTCTGCGTTTTTCGTCGAGGAAACCGTATGCTTGGCCTGCCGGAGACTATATGAGATCAGTTCCTGGATCGCGGGTTCATCTTCCACCACCAGTATCGTTGCTGCCATCAGATCGTTCCTTCTATCGTCAGAATCTTCTCCGTTTTTGATTTTTTCTTATATTTCGATGATATGTAAACAGTATTGCGGTTTTGTGACATTTGCAAGCAGCGAGAGATTCCGAGACAGGCATCGTCCAGCCGGGAGGGCTTCCGGGGGCATCGAGGGGTTCGAACCTCCTGTCGCAGATTCAAAGAATCAGTATGACGCGGTAGTCGTTGACGTTGGTTCGGGTGGGGCCGGTCGTGACCAGATCACCCAGCGCTTCAAAGAATGCATGGGCATTATTACAGGTCAGCAAGGACGAAGGGTTCATGCGCCGCTCGGTGGCGCGCCTGAGGGAGTCCGGCGTGATGAGCGCGCCTGCATTGTTTTCAGTGCCGTCTATGCCGTCGGTATCGCATGCGAGCGCGTAGATGCTTGCCGCACCCTTCAGTTCAATGGCGAGCGACAGCAGGAACTCAGTATTGCGGCCGCCCCGTCCGCCCTTCTTATATCCTTGTTCACTTTCCCGTAATGTGACTGTCGTCTCGCCTCCTGAGATCAGGGCTATCGGCGGCTTCCACGGCTGCCCATGTTGCCGCACCTCCTTCGCCATTGCAGCGAAGACCTTGGCCACCTCGCGTGCTTCCCCGGTAACGGAGTCTCCCAGCACTACAGCCGGAATTCCCTGTGTGCGAAAATATTCCGCCGCTGCCACGAGTGACGCATGCGCCGTTGCAATCACCCGGTTTTCGACCCGGTCGAAAACGGCATCCCCGGGTTTGGGCGTCTCCCTGATTCTGCCTTCCATGCCTGCACGCAACGTTTCCGTCACGGCTGCCGACGCATCGATTTGATAGCGCCGGAGTATGGCGAGCGCATCGGAGAATGTCGTGGGATCAGGTGCGCAGGGGCCGGAAGCAATATGGGTGGGATCATCTCCCGTTACATCTGAAATGCTCAGTGCCAATACCGGAGCGCAGCTTGAAGCCGCCAGCCGCCCGCCTGCTGTCGCGGAGAGATGCTTTCGTACCGTGTTGATTTCCTGGATGGCTGCACCGCTGCGCAGCAGTCGGGTAGTGACATCGCGGAGATCATCGAGCGAGATGCCGGTTACCGGTACCGACAGAAGACTGGAGCCGCCGCCACTCAGCAGGCACAGCAGGAAATCACCCGCTCCCAGTTTTTCTACTTCCGCCAGAATGGCGCGGGCGCCTTGCTCCCCGTTTTTGTCCGGCAGCGGATGGCCTGCTTCTATCAACCGGATTCGTTCGAGGAGCAGGCCGTGACCATAGCGGGTGAGTACGATTCCGCTCAAAGGCATCTCTTGCGGCCAATGGGTTTCCACAGCCTGGGCCATTGCCGCCGCAGCCTTGCCCGCGCCTGCTACCAGGGTCCGTCCCTCGACACGATCCCTGATATGGCTTCTAATGCAGCCCTCATGCTGTTTGACTGCAAGCGCGCGAGATGACACGGAAGCAAGATGTGGCGGTACGACGCGCAGCGGATCGGCAGCGGTGAGCGCAGCGTTGAAACTATCGAGCAGGAGTGCTCTGGGATTCATGGTATTTTCACCTTCCAGCCTCACGTCAGTATTCAGGCGGTCGCGTGAAAATTCTCCAGCATGTCCTTGAGGTGATGTCCGGTAAAGCTCCTTTCATTCGCTGCTATTTCCTCCGGCGGTCCCTGTGCGATGATTTCGCCGCCACCTTCGCCGCCCTCGGGACCGAGATCGATAATCCAGTCCGCTGTCTTGATCACATCCAGGTTGTGTTCGATCACGACCACGGTGTTGCCATGGTTGCGCAATCGATGCAGCACTTGGAGCAGGAGGTCGATATCCTGGAAGTGAAGCCCGGTGGTGGGTTCATCCAGAATGTAAAGTGTACGTCCGGTATCCCGTTTGGAGAGTTCCAGCGACAGCTTCACCCGTTGCGCTTCGCCGCCTGAAAGCGTCGTTGCCGATTGGCCCAGGCTGATGTAACCCAGGCCGACATCCAGCAAGGTCTGGAGCTTGCGCGCCACCACGGGTACGGGACTGAAAAATTCATGCGCTTGCTCTACCGTCATCTGCAGGATTTCATGAATGTTTTTTCCCTTGTATTGAATCTCCAGCGTTTCGCGGTTATAGCGCTTGCCGTGGCAGACATCGCATGATACGTAGATATCGGGGAGAAAGTGCATTTCCACCTTGATCATGCCGTCCCCCTGGCAGGCTTCGCAACGGCCGCCCTTCACATTGAACGAGAACCGCCCCGGTCCATAACCGCGTTCCCGCGCCTGCGGCACACCGGCGAATAACTCCCTGATCGGAGTGAACAACCCGGTATAAGTGGCTGGGTTCGAGCGTGGCGTGCGTCCGATGGGGCTTTGGTCCACGCTGATCACCTTGTCGAAAAACGCCAGTCCTTCCAGATTCTGATAGGGGGCAGGCTCGATTGCGCTGCCATAAAGATGCCGGGCAGCAGCCTGGTAGAGCGTTTCGTTGATGAGCGTGGATTTACCCGAGCCGGATACGCCGGTAACGCAAACGAACAATCCCACCGGCAGGTTCAGGGTGACGTTTTTCAGATTGTTTCCCGAGGCGCCTTCAATCCGCAGCCAACGGTCATTTTTCGGTTCGGTGCGTTTTTCGGGTGTGCTTATGGTCAATTCGCCAGAGAGGTATTTTCCGGTGAGCGAACCGGCATCCCGCTGGATAGCTTCCGGCGTACCCTGAGCGATAATGGCGCCGCCATGCTCACCGGCTCCCGGGCCCATGTCTATCACGTGATCCGCGGTCAGTATGGCATCCTGGTCGTGTTCCACCACGATCACGCTGTTACCAAGATCGCGCAGGTTCTTGAGGGTTTTCAGCAGGCGGCTGTTGTCCCGCTGGTGCAGGCCGATGGAAGGCTCATCGAGCACATACATCACACCGGTGAGGCCTGACCCGATCTGGCTGGCAAGCCGGATGCGCTGGGATTCCCCTCCGGACAAGGTATCGGCGGACCGATCCAGCGACAGGTAATCCAGTCCGACATTGTTGAGAAAGGATATGCGGCTGGAGATTTCCTTGATGATCTTTTCCGCAATGGCAAGCCTATGACCGGTCAACGTCACCTGGTCGAAAAAAACCTTTGCTTCTTTCAACGGCAAGGCGTTGATTTCATATATTGCCATGCCGCCTACATGCACATGGCGTGCTTCCCGCCGCAAGCGCGTCCCAGCGCATTCAGGACAGATCTGGGAATTCAGATATTTCGCCAGCTCCTCGCGTACGGTAACTGAATCGGTTTCCTTGTAGCGCCGTTCCAGGTTGGGGAGGATTCCCTCGAACGTATGCTTGCGATAATTTCTCGATCCGTTTTCGTTCAGATACGAAAACATGATTTTTTCATTGCCGGATCCATTCAGGATGAGGTCCTGAATATGGCTGTTCAACTGCTCGAAAGGCATTTCCAGATCAAAATCGTAATGGCCGGCCAAGCTCGCCAGCAACTGATGATAAAACTGGTTGCGCCTGTCCCATCCCTTGATGGCGCCGGAAGCCAATGACAGATGCGGAAACGCGACGATCCGTCTGGGATCGAAGAAGGTGATTCTGCCGAGGCCATCGCATTTGGGGCAGGCGCCCATCGGGTTGTTGAACGAAAACAGACGCGGTTCGAGTTCGGGCAGCGAATAGCTGCATATCGGACAACTGAACCTGGCCGAAAAAAGATGCTCGGCGCCGGAATCCATCTCTACCGCCAGTGCGCGCCCCTCGGCATGGCGCAGCGCTGTTTCGAACGATTCCGCCAGCCGCTGCTTTGAATCCGGTGAAACCTTGAGTCTGTCGATTACCACCTCGATCGTATGCTTCTGGTTTTTTTGCAGCCTGGGCAGGGCATCGATTTCATATACGTTTCCGTCGACCCGCAGCCGGATGAAGCCCTGCGCGCGCAGTTCATCGATCAAGTCTACCTGCTCGCCCTTGCGGCCCACTACCAGTGGCGCAAGTATCATCAGCCGGGTATCCGGCGGCAGTCGCAGCACATGATCGACCATCTGGGAGACGCTCTGCACAGTCAGCGTGATGCCATGATCGGGACACTGCGGATCTCCTACCCGCGCGAAAAGCAGGCGCAGGTAATCGTGTATTTCAGTGACAGTGCCGACAGTCGAGCGCGGGTTATGCGAAGTCGCTTTCTGCTCTATGGCGATGGCGGGCGATAATCCCTCGATCAGATCGACATCCGGTTTTTCCATCAATTGCAGGAACTGGCGGGCGTATGCCGAAAGCGATTCCACATAACGCCGCTGGCCTTCCGCATAGAGCGTGTCGAACGCCAGCGAAGACTTGCCCGACCCGGACAGGCCGGTAATGACGACAAGCTTGTTGCGCGGCAGATCGAGGTTGATGTTTTTAAGATTGTGCGTGCGCGCACCGCGGATCCTGATGAGTTCCATTGACTCCTTTCGCTGACGGTCCGGCGCCTGCTCATCCATCGGGGCAAGGCTACCTGAGAACCGGCCAAACCTGTTAATATACTCAAGTTTCCGCGTTTTCCCAATCTGATTCATGTCCCCCTCATCGTCTTCCGAGAAACTGTCACCCACAGAGGTACGCGCGATCGCGGGCCTGGCGAGTATTTACGGCCTGCGCATGCTGGGAATGTTCATCATTCTCCCGGTATTCGCGTTTTACGCCGAACATCTGCCGGGAGGCGACAACTACACCCTGGTCGGGATTGCCCTGGGGGCGTACGGGTTGACGCAGGCGATATTGCAGGTTCCGTTCGGTTGGCTGTCTGATCGCTTCGGTCGCAAACCGGTAATTTATGGCGGGCTGCTCCTGTTCGCTTTGGGCAGTTTTGTCGCAGCCGCGGCAACGGACATTTACTGGGTAATCATTGGCCGTGTCATCCAGGGCGCAGGTGCGATTTCGGCGGCGGTGATGGCGCTTGCCGCGGATCTCACACGCGAAGAGCACCGCACCAAGGCAATGGCAGCGATCGGCATGACGATAGGCACTACCTTCGCGCTGTCGCTGGTCATTGCGCCGTCTCTCAACCGCATGATCGGCGTGCCTGGAATTTTTTTGATGACCGGCGTGCTGGTGCTGCTGGCGATGGTCGTGGTTTCGCGCGTGGTTCCCAACCCGACGGACAGCCGGTTTCATTCGGATACGGAAGCATCCGCCGGCCGGTTTTCCAATGTTTTGCGAAATCCGGAACTGTTGCGGCTCGATTTCGGCGTCTTCGCACTGCACGCCGTGCTGATGGCGCTGTGGCTGGTGGTACCGCTATCGCTGCGGCAGGCAGGGCTCGCAGCGGATCATCACTGGCAAATCTATTTTCCCGCGCTGGTCATTTCCATGCTGCTGATCATTCCAGTGATCATCTACAGCGAAAAGAAGGCAAAGCTCAAGCAAGTGTTTGTCATATCCGTGGCTGTGCTGCTGGTAAGCCAGATCCTGCTGGCTTCTACATTCGATTCGATATGGGGCACCGCAGTCGCGCTGCTGGTATTCTTCACCGCCTTCAACATGCTGGAGGCAACCCTGCCTTCGCTCATTTCCAAGATCGCCCCGGTGGGGGCAAAAGGCACTGCCATCGGTGTCTATAGCAGTGTCCAGTTCCTGGGTACGTTTATTGGCGCCAGCGCCGGCGGCTATCTCTATCAACATTACGGAAGTACCGCACTGTTTGCATTTTGTGCCGCGCTCCTCATGTTATGGCTGATATTTGCCGTTACCATGAAGGCGCCCGCAGCTGTCCGTACCAGGATGTATCACGTGCAGGTAATGGATACCGGCGCCGCCCACGGGCTTTCGCAGCGACTTGCGGCGCTGCCGGGTGTGCATGAGGCGCTTGTGCTTGCGGGTGAAGGGGTGGCTTACCTGAAAGTGGATATGCGCGGTTTCGATGAGCAGGGCGTTGCTCAATTACTTGGAGGGGAAGCATAAATGGCATCAGTCAACAAAGTCATACTCATCGGCAACCTCGGCAAGGACCCTGAGACCCGCTATATGCCGAACGGTGACGCGGTAACGAACATCACCGTGGCAACGACCGAGACCTGGAAAGACAAGAACGGTGAAAAGCAGGAAAAAACCGAGTGGCATCGCGTCACCTTCTACCGCAAGCTGGCTGAGATCGCAGGCGAATATCTCAAGAAAGGGCGCTCGGTCTATGTCGAAGGGCGGCTGGAGACGCGCAAGTGGACGGACAAGTCGGGTGTCGAGCGCTATACCACCGATATCATCGCCACCGATATGAAAATGCTCGGCAGCAAACCCGGCGGCGCCAGCTATGAAGCGCCCGATAGAGATGAAGGTGGTTTTGCACCGAGCACATCCGGCAGCAGGGCGCCCGCCAGAAGCAGCACCGGGTTCGATGATATGGATGATGATATTCCGTTCTGACATGGCTTTTCCCGGCATAACTGCAAGATACTGCATGAACGAATCTGCTAAAAATATGACGAAACTGTTTCTTCTCCTTGTTACGCTGTTTATATTTACCGGGGCAGCATTCGCGGCTGTCAATATCAATACCGCTACGCAGGCTGAGCTTGAAACGCTCAAGGGTATTGGTCCGGCCAAGGCCAAGGCGATCATCGAGTATCGCAAGAAGAAGGGATCTTTCAAGTCCGTGGATGATTTGCAGGGCGTAAGCGGCATTGGTCCCGCCACGGTTCAGAAGTTGCGCAAGGATATGACTGTCGGCAGCAGCAGCAGCGGCGGCGCAACAGGCAGGAAGGAGCACAAACCCGTTGCCAGGGAATAATCCTCGTATATGGTGTCGCGTGTTGCGGAATGGATAAAGGCTTGGCCAGCCTGTCCACTCTCCATAGATTACGCTTTCGCCTCATCTCCTAAGGTCACTATGCGTCACTCCGGCACTACTGCGGGAATTCGTTGTGACGTTTCACAAGTCGGGCAGGTCATGTTCAAAACCATAGAAGATTTTGTCGGCAATACACCTCTGGTCAAGCTCAAGCGCCTGCCCGGAAACACTGCCAATGCCATTCTCCTGAAGCTGGAAGGGAACAATCCGGCAGGTTCGGTAAAAGACCGTCCCGCTTTGTCGATGATTACACGCGCGCAGGAGCGCGGGGAAATCAAGCCCGGCGATACGTTGATAGAGGCCACCAGCGGCAACACCGGGATCGCGCTCGCCATGGCGGCGGCAATCATGGGTTACCGCATGGTGCTGGTGATGCCCGAGCATCTCAGCGTGGAGCGCCGGCAATCGATGAAGGCGTACGGGGCGGAAATCATACTGACTTCCAGGGAGGGCAGCATGGAAGAAGCGCGCGACGTGGCCGAGCGCATGCGCGACGAGGGGCGGGGAATCATCCTCGACCAGTTTTCCAGTCCCGATAACCCGCGCGCCCATTACGAAGGCACCGCTCCCGAAATCTGGCGGGATACCGAAGGAAAGATTACTCATCTGGTGAGCAGCATGGGCACGACCGGGACCATCATGGGTTGCTCCCGTTATTTCAGGGAGAAGAAACCCGAGGTCCGGATCATTGGCGTGCAACCGGAAGAAGGTGCCCAGATTCCCGGTATCCGCAAATGGCCGGAAGCCTATCTGCCAAAAATCTATGATTCGAGCCGGGTGGACCGCATCATGCTCGTCTCGCAGGAGGAAGCCGAGGAAATGACGCGGCGCCTCGCATGCGAGGAGGGAATCTTTGCGGGGATTTCATCGGGCGGTGCGCTCGCCGCAGCGCTCAAGGTTTCTGCGGAAACAGAGAATGCAACGATCGTTTCGATCGTTTGCGATCGAGGGGACCGTTATCTTTCCACGGGTGTCTTCCCTGCGTGATGATCGGTTTCAGGGGGTAGGCAGAGTCTGATAGCCCGTAGCAGGGTCCGGCAATAGGACCCAGGATGAACGAAAAATGGCTTGCTCATGATGAAATTCCTCATCAGGATACTGGCAGCGTTCTTCCCCGCAGTGGTATCCGCGCAGGCTGCGTCTCTTGCCCTTTCTGCGGAGGATATCCGCGGCCCGCTTTTCAATATCAACGGAATCCGGATCACCCTCACTGGTGCTCCATCGTCGCCCTCGCTGGGTATGAAGCTGGCCGAGGTGGCGATACAGGGAAAGATCTGGCATAACCTGCATTTTTCCTGTGGCCGATTTCACATGGCCAGGGACGCGATCAATTGTGATAACGGCACGCTGCGGTTGGCGGAGTCCACACCTCTGCCTGTGACATTTCGCTTGTCTGCTCCCGACCAAACTCCTGACGTAAAAATCCTGAATGTGAGAATCAGAAACAGCGCAGGCAAGACAGGCGAGGGGTGGAAGCTGTCGCTTCGCACGGGAAGAGCAGGTTGGGAAGGTACGCTTGTCGCGGCTAACGGAGAGGTCGCGCAGATCGTGCAATTGCTGCCGGTCAGTGAGAATGCCATCCTGCCTTCATCCACGAAAGGGAAAATCAATGGCGCAGCGAAACTGCGGGCTGACCTTGACGGACCTGCTGCCATCGATGCCCATCTGGCAGTGGAGGGTGTGGCCTTCAGCGATGCCAGCGGTTTGCATGCGGGCGAGAATATCAGTATTACCGTTGACGCAAGGGCCAGGCGCACGCCTCGACGAATTCCCGGCCAGAAGACCCATTCATGGGAATGGGAGGCGGATGCGTATTGGCCGCAAGGGGAAGTGTTCTGGCAACCGCTCTATTTCGCTGCCCGTGGCGACCGTTTCAGCGCGCGTGGCGAAGTCGATGACAGCATCCTCCGTCTCCGCACGGGAAAGATTACGCTGGCGGAGATTGGGGAGGTCGGTCTATCCGGCAGCATGGACTGGAGCGCCAGCGCGCTGCACGATTTCGATCTCGACGCGCCATCTCTCCAGATGGCAGGGTTGTACAGCCAGATCGTAAAACCTTTTCTGGTCAACACTTCTTTTTCCGCATTGAAAACCGGTGGACAGGCGGGAGTAAAGTGGCGATTCCGGAATGGTGTGAGCGAAATGCTCGACGTCGATCTGCATGGCGTATCGCTGGAGGACGAGGGCGGACGTTTTGCGCTGCGCGCTATCAATACGCGCATACCCCTGCGCGCAGCTGCGCCGACGCACGCAGCCATTACGATAGGGGGCGGTCACGTAAGCCGGCTACCCGTGGGGCCGGTCCATATCCCCCTGGAGATAACCGGACTGAATGAACCGGGTTTTCGCATACCCCGGATGGAAGCACCCTTGCTGGACGGCAAGCTGACCCTCGAGAACTTCAGCGCCATCAGGCAAGGGCAAGCGCAGGCCTCGCTTCCGGGCTGGCGCTGGCAGTTCAGCGGTGACCTCTCGCCCATATCCATGGAGCAACTCACCCGCGCGCTCGGGATTCAGCCGATGCGCGGCACTCTCTCGGGAAAAATCCCCAAGGTTACATTCGACGGCTCCGCCATTGAAGTGCAGGGCGCCCTGCTTCTCAATGTGTTTGATGGCACGGTGCTGGTATGGAATCTGAAAGCGCTGGAGCCATTCGGTCCCGCACCCTCCCTCATGGCGGATGTCGACATGCGCAATCTCGATCTCGACCTGCTCACCGGCGCATTCTCATTCGGCAATATGGAAGGCCGCATAGATGTGGCCGTGCATGATCTCGAGCTTTTTGACTGGAAGCCGGTGAAATTCGATGCCCGTCTCATGAGCAGCCGGGGCGATTACAGACGCCGCATCAGCCAGCGGGCGGTGCAAAGCATTTCATCACTGGGCGGAGTCGGCGCTGCCGCCGCAATCCAGCGCAGTTTCCTGCGTGTCTTCGATGAATTCGGCTATTCGCAGATCGGGTGGAGCTGTACATTGCGCAATGGCGTCTGCGATATGGGCGGGATAGAATCGGAACCCTTGCCGCATGGATATCTGATCGTCAAAGGCGGTGGAATCCCGGCGATCACAGTGATAGGTTATAATCGCAGGGTGGACTGGCGGGAATTGATAAGTCGTCTTCAACGGATTACGGACGCCAATGCCAGGCCTGTCCTTCAACAGGATAAATAATGAAGAACCTTTTGTTCCAGGCAGCTCTGCTGACCCTGGCCGGCGCAATATCAGCCGCCTGCGTCACCATCAATATTTATTTCCCTGCCGCCGCAGCCGAAAAGGCAGCAGACAAGATAATAGAAGAGGTGTGGCAACTCAAAAAACCTGAAGCGGGTGAAAAGGCCGAGCAACCTGTTTCACCCCCATCTTCTTCCCAACCTGCGGCAGAGTCGCAGCAGCAGCCATAACAGTAAAGGCAAACATCATGGTCAGTTCGATTTTCCGGGCAGCACTGCTGACGCTGTTGTCATTGATGCCGCTTGCCGGGCATACCCAGGCCAATATCGAAATCGATACTCCCGCGATAGCAAGCATCAAGCGGAGCATGCAGCAGCGTCATAGCCAGCTGGAGCCGTATTATTCCAGCGGAGCGATAGGCTTCACGCGCGACGGCCTCATTGCCATGCGGGATGCCAACGCGGTGCCACTGGCGGCGCGACAGTCAGCGAATGGGTTGATCGCAGCGGAAAATCAGGACAGGAACGCGCTTTATCGCGAGATTGCCCGCGCCAATAGTCACCCGGAATGGGAAGCGGATATTCGTTCCACGTTCGGCCAGCGCTGGATCGAACTGGCGCGGAGCGGCTGGTGGTATCAGGGTGCGGGCGGCGGATGGATCAAGAAGTAAGGCGGGTGGCCGGCACGCCCAAAAATTGATGCGCAGGATTTATTTGAACGTCTAGCGTGACTCCCGTACTGGTTTTCGACATCGAGACTGTTCCCGATACAGAGGGATTGCGCAGGCTCTACAATCTTCCCCATGAGCTTCCGGCCGTCGGCATCGCCGAGATGGCGTTTCAGTCGCGCCGCCAGACTATCGGAAGCGATTTTCTTCCCCTGCACCTGCAGAGAGTAGCGGCGATTTCCTGTGCGCTGCGCGACAAGGATGAATTCCGTGTATGGTCTCTGGGGAGTCCGGCGGATTCCGAGGCTGAGCTCATACAGCGTTTCTTCGACGGCATAGAGAAATACAGTCCCCAACTGGTTTCCTGGAACGGGGGCGGGTTCGACCTGCCCGTGCTCCACTACCGCAGTCTCATTCACGGCCTGAAGGCCCGGCGCTACTGGGACATGGGCGATGACGACCGCGATTTCAAATGGAACAACTATCTCAGCCGCTACCATACCCGGCATCTCGACTTGATGGATATTCTGGCGTTGTATCAGCCGCGCGCCAGTGTTCCGCTGGATGAGCTGGCCAAGCTGATGGGTTTTCCGGGAAAGTCGGGGATGGATGGCTCACAGGTCTGGAGCGCTTTCCAGAAAGGCGAGATTGCCGCCATTCGCAATTATTGCGAAACAGACGTGGTGAATACCTACCTCGTATTCCTGCGCTTTCAGCTTATGCGTGGAACCTTCAATAACGAACAGTATCAACGTGAATGCGAACTGGTCCGCTTCACCCTGGGCAAATCTTCCGAGCCGCATTGGCAGGAATTTCTCGAACAGTGGTTCTGTTTGAGCGAAGCTTCTTCATTTCTGGATTAATGGATTAATAGCTGCTGCGGCTGCTCATTCTCCTGCATGGAGATGCGGCAAATTCCGGAAAGTACCCCGTGGGTAGAATATCCAATCCTTCTGAGCCCGTTTCTGATTTCGGACCTGCCGGCTTGAACATGACTGCTCCTGTTCTTATCGAATCCCTGGATCAGGAAGGCCGGGGCGTTGCGCACGCTGAAGGCAAGGTCATTTTCATCGAGGGCGCCCTGCCGGGGGAGGTTGTCACCTATAACGCCTATCGCAGAAAACCCAGCTTCGAGCTTGCCCAGGTCAATCAGATTCTCAAGCCTGCGTTTTCGCGGGTAACGCCGGAATGCAACCATTTCGGCATCTGCGGCGGTTGCAGCATGCAGCATATGGATGTTCGCACCCAGGTGGCGGCAAAACAGCGCGTGCTCGAAGACAATCTCAAGCACATCGGCAAGGTCGCGCCCGAACTGATATTGCCGGCGGTTTATGGATCATCCTGGGGTTACCGCTACCGGGCGCGGCTGTCGGTCCGCTACGTGGCAAAAAAAGGCGGCGTGCTGGTCGGTTTTCATGAAAAGCGCAGCAGCTTCATTGCCGACATGCAGACCTGCAGGATCATGCCGCCGCGCATTTCCGCGCTCATCATGCCATTACGAAAGCTGGCGGAAACCCTGTCCATCCGCGAGCGTCTGCCGCAGATTGAAGTTTCACTGGGCGAGGGCGTGGATGTACTGGTCCTGCGCATTCTTGAACCCCTGACTGTGCAGGATGAAGCCTTGCTCAAGGCTTTTGCCGATCAGCATCAAGTTCAGCTTTTTCTGCAAACCGGCGGTCCTCAAACGGCTTGTCCTTTCTATCCCAAGGACGCGCCGGAATTGAGTTATACCCTGCCGGAATTCGATGTAACCATTCCGTTTCATCCGACTGAGTTCACCCAGGTGAATCCGGCGGTCAATCGCGTACTGGTGCGGCGCGCGCTAAACCTGCTCGATCCCCGCGCGGGAGAGCGCATTGCGGACCTGTTTTGCGGCCTGGGTAATTTCACCCTTCCCATTGCGCGACGCGGCGCGCAAGTCGCAGGCTATGAAGGCAGCGCAGCGCTCGTCTCCCGCGCCCGTCAAAATTCACAACGCAATGGGCTAGGGGATGGTACGCGTTTCACGGAGGCCAACCTGTTTGAAATCGATGAAAGCTGGATGCGGGAGCAGGGGGATTTCGACAAGATGCTGATCGACCCGCCGCGGGAGGGCGCTATCGCCGTGGTGACCGCTCTCGAAGAGAAGCAACCCAAACCGTGGCGCATCGTTTACGTCTCCTGCAATCCCGCCACACTCGCGCGCGACGCGGGCGTGCTAGTGCACAGGAATGGATATGCGTTGAAGGCGGCAGGTGTCATCAACATGTTTCCGCATACCGCGCATGTCGAGTCCATCGCCCTGTTCGAGAAAGCCGGCGGGCAAGCTTGAAAAAAGGCATGAAAAAGGGCGACTGTTCCCAGCCGCCCCGGAGGTATTTCCGGATTCCCCTGGCTTGCTCGCCGGGGCTTGTCCTGTAATTTTATCTATCCTATCGCGCTCGGCGTCAGTCCTTCTCGCCCGACAAAGCCAGCAGCAGATGCAGCAGGCTGGTGAAGAGGTTGTACAGGCTGAGGTAGATGCCCATGGTCGCCATTACGTAGTTGGTTTCTCCACCGTTCACGATGCGGCTTACATCAAACAGAATGAAGCCGGAGAACAGCAGTACCGCGACTGCCGAAATGGCGAGCGAGGCTGCCGGTATGGCAAAGAACAGGTTGGCGACCGACGCGATGATCAGGAGTATCAGTCCCACGAACAGGAAGTTCTGCATGAAGCCGAAATCCTTCTTCGTCACCGTAGCGATGGTGGCCAGCGTGAAGAAGATCGCTCCCGTTCCCGCCGCGGCGGTTGTGATGATTTGCCCGCCATTCTTGAAATGAAGCGCATACTGCAGCATCGGGCCCAGCCACCACCCGGCCACGAAAGTAAACAGGAACAGCAAGCCGATTCCCACCACGCTGTTGCGGGTGGCGCTCACACCGAACAGCAATCCCATCATGATGGCCAGCATCACCAGCGGTCCCATGATAGGCGCTTGCGCGAGGAACGCGAAGTTGGTGCTCATTCCGATCATCGCGCCGATCACCGTTGGAATCATGGTCAGGCCAAGCATCCAGTAGGTATTGCGCAAGACCTTGTTGCGGTCGACTGCAAGTCCGGTTTGCACAGTCGGGCTGGAATATCGAAGTTCAGGTTGCATGACGTCTCCTTGGTTGACGAAACTTTACACGCATAAGACTACTCATCTTTATGGAAAGTTGCAATCCTGTCGTTATTGCGGAGGCGCTGCTGGAAAAACAGGCCCCAAACGAGTATGATTCGCAGGCAGTTTCGGAGGCGTGGCCGAGCGGTTGAAGGCAGCAGTCCGGGAGTCAATGGAAGAGTGGCCGAGCGGTTGAAGGCACCGGTCTTGAAAACCGGCAATGGGCAACCATTCGTGGGTTCGAATCCCACCTCTTCCGCCATCTTCACCTTATAAGTAATTGTATTTAATTGTATTAATTAAATACAATCATTTAGTATATACAAGAAAGTATACACTTATAGCACCACTTTCTCCTAAGTAAGCTAAAATGTCTGATAATAAAAAGAAGCCCGGGCAAACCCGACTAGGCCTTCTGAAAACGGCAGGTTTATTGGCACGTTTGTTCCAGGGAAGTCATCGGTTAGAAATCAGCCAACAGTAACGAACACGAGACCGCCGCCCCCTAACCCTACTAATAAAGGAGGAGGTGGCGGACCAAAAAAGTAAAAGCAGAGTGAGCGACGACCAATATAACTTGCTTTTCGATGTGCGCCGATCAGCACGATACCATGATCGTCGCCGAGCTTTTTTCGAGCAGTTGCATCGCATTAGCGCCACGCTAACTGTATTGCTAGCTGGATCTGTGCTATTTGAGGTTGCGAGGCCAGGGGAAACAGCTTGGTGGATGACGGGGTTAGCTATTATTGCCGCTGTGCTTGCAGCTGTGGATATTGTGATGGGATATGTTGGGCGCGCAACCTTACATAATGAACTAAAAAAGCGCTTTGTCTCTCTCGAGATGGCGATTTTGTCGGGGAAGGACGATCCTGAAACAATAAAACAACATCAAATCGAGCGGTTACGCATCGAAAAGGAGGAGCCACCGATTTTTCGCGCACTCGATCTTCTCTGCCATAATGAACTATGCAAGGCCATGGGATTTACTAGGGAAGGCGATGGCCAAAAGCATTTTGCAAATCTTACTCGTTGGCAGGAACTTACTCGCCACTTTTGGCCTTGGCCAGACTTGAAGTAAATATCAGTTAAGTGGAAAAGCTTCCACAAGCTCTAAAATCAATTATTTCCTCTGATTTACCTGTCCAGTAGCAACTCATCAATTTAAATCGATCGTAGGGCTTCTGGTAGAGCCTTCCTCTCTGCAAAAACAAAACCCGCCGAAGCGGGTTCTGTTTTCCATCTACTCTCTAACTATTCACGCAGCAACTTTCCAATGTCCAGCAGATTCCTCCGCAACAATCTTTTCATTATCTTGCCGATCCGTGTCGTTGATTAATTCAATTGTGTTTTTAATCTCAACATTTCCGCGAACTTGTTCAAGATAGATCAGGCGGATAAAACGGTCTGCTGTTTTTGGAACCTTCCCGGTTTTTTCCCACTTCGCTATAGCTTGATCTGATACCCCCAAAAGAAGACCAAGGCCGCCCTGAGACAGCTCCAATTCCTTTCTCAAGAAACGAAACTCAGTCCCTGTTAGACGCTTCTTGGAACACAATGCCTCTCCAATAACCTTGTGCAGACCTTCCAGATCATAAATGACAACGCTCTCGCCTTGGCTTGTTTTAACCAATTCATAGCCATTTAAAAGCCATACGTTTCTTAATCCAGACTCCTTGTAATAATAGGTCATAGCATCACCGTAATGACGACAACAAAATCCTTTTCGTTAACTTGTTCAATCGCCGCTGATACTTTTATATAATCCCCAGCAATAAAATACCCCAATGTAGCTTGCCAATTACCCTGAATGTTCAAGTGAGCGGGTTCGACAATTGAACCGCCCTCCAGACATTTCTTTATCTCCATCAAAGTAATCTTGCGTTTCCTCATGCGCTTTTTCGCATGTGGTGATAACGCAGGCGACTTGCCTTCCAGTGCCGCACGCAGACGCTTTAAATAGTTAGCGTCGTTAAGAACAAAAGGAAGCGGCGTTATATTTGTTATCACCTATACATTATATAGTTTTATGGGGTAAAATTCAAGAGGTCTTGAAATTCATCTCCTTCAAAGCCCATACTTCTCCGCATAACCCCGTGGTAAAAGTCGCTGCTGATGTCGCGGTTATCGCACTCACGACTCGTCAGGTTTGTGAAGATACTTAGATTGGAACATCTTCGCTGACAAAGGCTCGCCTTAGATAAGCGCTGACATTCGCCGCTCCTATGCGGCAGTGAACGTCCAACCCGCCTTGTGCCGCCCACCACGTTTTTTCTGAGCTGCCTATGCGGCAGTGAACCCGGGCGCTTGCGATTATCCGACTGCCGGGTGTTTCTGAGCTGCCTATGCGGCAGTGAACGTTTACGGTCACGGAACCAAGGTTGCGGGTGCTTTCTGAGCTGCCTATGCGGCAGTGAACCCCTGATCTCTCACCTCAGCCCGTACCCGGCTTTTCTGAGCTGCCTATGCGGCAGTGAACCAACCGGGATTTATCCGACTCCGGTAAACGCATTTCTGAGCTGCCTATGCGGCAGTGAACGTGGCCGAGGGGATCGACATCGTGCAGCGCAGTTTCTGAGCTGCCTATGCGGCAGTGAACCTATTGATACCAGCAATGGCCCGGTATGGAACTTTCTGAGCTGCCTATGCGGCAGTGAACAGAGCGCGGAACTGTTCGCGGGTCTGCGGAATTTTCTGAGCTGCCTATGCGGCAGTGAACTGGTGCCACCCGGGAGATCGTATCGCCCAATTTTTCTGAGCTGCCTATGCGGCAGTGAACCGATGCTGTCAACGGCACGCTGTTCGGCATCATTTTCTGAGCTGCCTATGCGGCAGTGAACAATGTATCAACGATTAATAGGGAGAGCTAAATTTTCTGAGCTGCCTATGCGGCAGTGAACTGGCCAAGGAAATGAAAGAACCGGTCCTCATCTTTCTGAGCTGCCTATGCGGCAGTGAACTTGATGGTCGGATCAAAAGTGACGTTCGCCACTTTCTGAGCTGCCTATGCGGCAGTGAACGATTGTCTTTTTGCGTGCGAGGCGCTTTGGTCGTTTCTGAGCTGCCTATGCGGCAGTGAACGTAACGATAGAACTGTCGATGCCGGTTGATTTTTTCTGAGCTGCCTATGCGGCAGTGAACTCGGCAAGCGTGCCGCTGGTCGCATGCTCGACTTTCTGAGCTGCCTATGCGGCAGTGAACCTAGATGATGAATCCTGCAAACGCTTATCGCTCAATGAGTTTGGGCGGAAAATAGCGTACTCCCCTAAAAATTTAGGAAGAACGTAAGCTGTAGATTTTTAAAGAACTAATCTGGACCCGTAAAGAATGGTCAAAACCAGGGGACTGTGGCGGTTTGGCTCAACCCATAGGTATTGAAATCGCCCGCGATTGCGTGCGACTGGGGTGCCCCATGGTCAATGAACAATCGGAAGGATTGGCCAGTGCTGGTACTGCGCAGTTGCACATAAGGCTGCTTCGCCACCTGCGCCACCTCATCCGGTATGTAATGACGGGCCTGCTGGGCGTCCAGGTCGTGCCGCCGCATCAGCCTTCGGCGCAACCGTTCCGGGCTGCTTTTTACCTGTATGCGCCTCACGATGCGATGTTCGGCAGTCTCTGGCACTTGAGTTAGCGGCGTCAGCGTAACGTGATCACGCATAGCAGTCACCCAACCGCTCGCCATCAAAGCCGAAAGTGCCGCAACATCCCCGTGCAGGCGCAGTCGTGTACCCAGATGGGGTGCTTTTAGGCTAAAACCCGGAAAACTCACGCCAATGCAGGTGCTGTTCTTTGCTGCCAATGCCCGGTGCAGCTTCGCATAAAGCGCATTCATGAGCTGATGGGCGGAAAATTCCGGGTCCGGGCGCACATCAATATCTATGTGGTGCTCCATGGCTCATTCCTTGTCCGCGTCGCCGAATACCCCACCGCGAATCAGGGTGGCCATCACAAAGTGCTGTTGCTCTGTTGCAGGTACCCGGTCTTTGAGCAGCCAGTTATCGAGAAGTGAATAGAAATCCACCTTATCAGTGGGTTTGCGGTATGCCTTGCCCTGTGTAGTGACTGAGCCGTAAGGTTCCACTGGAATGGGGCCATTCTCTTCCGCCCCGGCGTACCAGTCGTCAATCGAGCGCAGGGCATTGCCTATCTTCTGCGAGTGAATGCCCGCAATATTGCTCACAGTGTAAAGCGTCTTGCTCTTGATTGTTTTTGCCTTGTCGAGTATGAGTTCCTGCGAGGGAAACACTTCCTGCCCCGCGCCCACGCGCACAAAAGCAGTGACTTGCAGCAGCACGTGCCGGTTGCTGGCCAAACCGTCTGCAATGAGCGCGGTTAATTGCGCCAGTGCCGGCGCAGCTTCAGTTGGTGCACCGAAGTGGCGAAGCGACAGCGACAAGGCGTCGAAAGTCCAGGACCGGGCGGCCCGCCCATCGACCAGTTGCGCTACATCCACAGAAACTTGTTCGGCCCCGAGGCGGTTACGCCACAGAAAACGGCCATTAGCCAGATTATAGGCATAGCGTTTGGCTAACTCGGAAAAACCGTGCGCGTCCACGTAGCCTTTTACAGTACTTTGCAGTTTGCGCTGGTAGTCGGCGTTGTTGCAGGCGGAGGGAACGCCTGCGCCGCCCAGCACACGCAGGGTGAAGCTTACTTTGAGGGTATCGGTGTCGGCGGGCAGGGCCGCTACGTCAACAGTTTGCAGATTGGGATTTTCAATTGCAGCGTCAAGCTTGGCTGGGTCCTGATCCTTGGTTTTCAGGCGGTTTGAGATGGTGCCGCGCACCGATTTTTCTCTGACGCTTACCGCCGGCCATTCCTGGCTGGCGGTGCGTTTATCCCAGGAGCCGGAGAAAAAAAGGGCATCGGACGGGTCCAGCTTGCGCTCGAATGCAAGCACGGATGCGGTTTTGAGGGCAATGGTTGCCATGGCGAAACTCCTTGAATTTAAGTGGTTTGGGAAACAGGAAAGGACGAAGCCTGGTATTTATTGATGCAGCGGTAGAGGCCACTGACAGGATTGTGGTATGGCTCCCAGAGAAGATCGCTGATATTGGTGAGCCGATGCGGACTGATCCATTGTCCTATCGAATAGACGCTTTCAACAAAGCGGAACGGCAGGTGGGGGTCGCGCGCGCCAGTCACGGCGCCGGGTTCATGCAACTCGGAGAGTGCCGCGAATCCCACCGGAATGGGCACGATCCAGCCGGGGCGACTGTCGGTCAGCCATTCAACGGAGTCCCTTGACTTCTCGTTCACCATTTCCTGCCAAATTGCACGGTGGTTCAGACGCGAGAGATCCAGCCAGGCATCCAGCAGGGTCGCACCGGGTATGGTCTGTTGCAGCTCAGCCAGTCGTGCTTGCAACAGATCGTCGCGCGATACCAGCGCAAAGCCGGGCAGCCAGCGGCGGCTTAACCTGCGGAATTCTTCGCGGCGTGCTTCTGCGGTAGCAGGCACCCGCACCAGTGAGGGCCTTGGAGGGTTGTGGAATTTGCCTGGCAGTGGCGGAATGACGCTGCCGCCCGCGATACGCATACTTGCGAGTACATCGCCGATATGCTCAGCGAGCTGAGCGAGTTCCGCCTCACCTCGTGGTTCCGGCGTCAGTTCCACCTCGAATACCAGGGTGATGTCGAGATGGACACGGCCTTCTTCTGCAATGGCGGCAGTGCGCCCGTCTTGCAACAGCGGATTGCGCGTCAGGTGAAAACTGCGGGTATAGCCGGTTCGGGTCACCTGGGGCTCAAAGCCATGGCAAACTACCCCCACACCATAAAACGCGATTCCTGCGCTCGGTCCCAGGCGCCTTTTCAGTGCGGTCATCAGGCCGGTGAAGGCCGTAATGGCCGGAAATCCCCAGGTCATGGGGCTGGAAATGGCGTTGGCATTTTGTATGCGCAGTCGCGGCAGTACCAGCAGCGCCTCATCCGATGTTTGCTCAGTTGTCATAGCGCCCCTCCCGTTCTTCGGCCTTGATCTGTTCGTATATCCGGTTGCGCCATTCCAGAAACTCCGGGTCGCCCACGGGTAGCGGGTCACGCAGTTGTGCATTAAGCCAGTTAGCAAACAGTGCGCTCACGCACTCGACGGTATCGGCAGGCAGTGGCAGGGCCGCCGACGCCAAAGCCCTTTCGACGCCTTTCGGATCCAGCCAGTGTTTTATAGCGTTGGAAAGATGACACTCGGGCGCCTGGCTCCAGCCCGGCGACAGGGGGCGCAGTTCGGCGCGAAATTGCAGAAACTCGTCGATGATGCCATCGATCCACTCCGCGCGTTGCTTCCGAGTCTCCTGGTTGCGTGTTGGATCGGACTTCAGGAACGCAAGCAACGCTTTCATCATTCGTCGTACCTCTGAGCGCCGGCTGAAGCGGGGAAACATTGAATCGGAGCCCAGCAGTGGCTTCACGTCGATCGAGCGCCACGTAGGCGGCAGCGAGGCGAACAAAAGATTGTCGCCACGTCGCTCGCTGTTGAGCTGGCTGATGTTCTGCGGCTTGGTGCCGCCAAGTTTTTGAATGGCAAGATCAGGATATTCCCGCACCGCCCGGACGCTGTATTTACTTTCTTTTTTGGCTTGACGCGCCGCTATGGCTTCTTCGCCGAAGCGATCGTCCTGCACCGTTTGATAGACGCGATGCGCCAGTGAGCTGGCGTACAGCGGTGCGAGCAGGTGGAAACCATCATCGTCATGCGGGTCATCGCCTACCGGCCAATAAAGTTGCTTGGCGAGAGTGTGCGAGGCCAGGCGGTCCGGCCGCTCGGCCAACCCGGCAAATGCACTGATCCAGGCTTGTGCTTGCGCTGGATCATCGCTCAACGCCGTCGCCAGATCGACATCACGCGCCATGGACAAGGCCAGTAGGCTGCAACCCTCATGTTCCAGTTTGAGGAACTTGTACACGTCGAGCGCGGCTGCGTTGCCAACCACATCGCTTGTAAATTCATTCCCCAGGCAGTGGCTACCCAAAACTGTCAGGACTGGCTGAACGTCCGGCGGGCTGTACAGGCTGGTGCCCTTCGCATCGGGATGAATTGGCTTGAGCGAATGCGTTACTGCCTGAATCTGGCTGACGCGGCGCGCTGCGTCTTCCAACCAGTTTTTCGGAATGAACTGCTGATGAAGCTCGGCACGCTTGGGGTCATCGCCTTTGAGTTTATCGAGCTTGTCATTAAGCCGTTTTTTCAGAAAGCCGACAATGAGCGCTCGCAATTCGGCAACTCGCAGCGTAACGGTATTTTCCATCCACCCTCCTTTTTACCGTAGCAATTATTATCCATTATATGTTTATTTTAAAATCTATATTATAACAGCGCACATTCTAGCCCCGTGGATTACATCTTTCAACAAGGAACTGATGTAAACTTTAAAAACTGCTGAAAAGCAGCTCAGAAAATTATTTGTTTTTTTTAATCCTCCACTGCCGCATAGGCAGGGGCTGATTCCCACGTCGGCTTTTTTTACAACCTTGCTTTCGTGAATCCCAGCGCCGGATGAAAACGCCAGCCGTCGTGGTCATTCTTGTTCTGTGGCAAGGTCACGGTTCCGTATCTATCGGCGCAATCGGCTAAGGACATGTCAATTTCATCCGCCAGTTCCATCAATGCCTGCAAGTAGTCGGTCTGGCCCCAGGGCGCGATGCGCCGTCCCTGCAAAGAAAGCGATTTGAGGCTGAAACGTCGGACGGAGATGGCAAAACCCGACGCAAGGCCGGGCCAAAGTCCTACGATGGCACTTCTGTAGTTCGTTGCCGAGCTGGGTGTCCCGATTCAGCTCTACGTGATGTTCGGCGAGTCGGACCGCGCTATGTCTGTCCGCACCGGCAGCCGCGCAATCTCGCGTCCGGCCTTTTCCTCCGCGAGGCGGATTTCATAAGCGCTTTGCAGGTTGGGCCAGAATTGCGACTCAGTGCCGAACCAGTGCGCGAAGGGCAGGGCAGTGTCGCCAGTAACGGCGCGCTTGCCCGCGATAATCTGGCTGATGCGGTTCGGCGGCACGTCGATCTGCCGCGCAAACCCGGTTGGCGTAATATTCAGTTCGTCCAGTTCGTCCTTGAGGATTTCGCCGGGGTGAACGGCTCTCATGAACATGGCTGATCTCCTTTCCTCAGTGATAGTCCACGATTTCAACATTGCTCGGCCCGGTCTGGCCGTCCGGCCGCTCGAAACAGATGCGCCATTGCTGATTGATACTCCGTACCCTTCTTCAGGTGAAGCAATTTATCGATGATTCGCGCCGGTGGACGATCGCTTGATGCAGAAAAGGGTGCAAGGATATACCCAGGAGAGGATAAAAGGAGATAAAGTAGAGGTTGAGATATTTTATCCGGGGGAATATATGCAGAACCTGAATTTGAAGTTATGGGCAGTTGTTTTTTTCCTGCTTCCGCTTTCATTTCTCTCCGGTTGCGCGGCAGTGGCGGTAACGGGGGCAGCTGCGGGCAGTGGATATGCGGTAGCCGAGGACAGGCGTACAAGCGGCACCATGATGCAGGATGAGAGCATCGAGTTCAAGAGCAACGGGAGGATCAAGGACAAATTTGGCCGCAAGGTTCACGTGGAGGTTACGAGCTTCAATGGTAAGGTACTGCTGACCGGCCAGGCGGCATCTACGAAAGTTAAAAATGAGGTTGGAGACATTGTGAAGGCGGTGGAAGGCGTGCGCGACGTCACCAATGAAATTGCGGTCGGTGAGATCAAGCCGCTCACCGCGCGCACCTATGACGCCTGGATTACATCCAAGGTCAAGGCGAAGTTCGTGAATGAGGGATTATTCCAGGCCAATCATGTCAAAGTCGTGACCGAGGATGGAGTGGTTTATCTGATGGGAATGGTGGACCGGGAGGAAGCGCAAAGCGCGGTGAAGATTGCGAGATCCACGGATGGCGTCCAGAAAGTTGTCGAAGTGTTCGAGTATTCGAATTAATATTTGAGTTTTTTAATCGATCTGGAATACTGTCCGACCCAATCCCTTTGGGGGCGCTCAATGCATCATGGCGATGAGTTCTTGGCTTCCGTATCGGGGAGGCGAAAAGGCTAACCAGGCTTCTTGTCGATCTTGTCCGTCCCGGTTTTAGCTTCGCGTGGACGGCGTGCAGCTGGCTTTTTCTCTTCCTTGATTCCTGGTTTTTTCGGTACTGCTTGATCTGCCGGATTGCCGGCAGCCTGTGCGGTTTCTGTCCCGGGCGCAGGAATTGCCGGCAGCAAATCTGCTTTCTTTTCCCCGGTCTTTCGACGGCTTTTTCTTGGATGACGCGTTTCATCCAGGGAGTTGACTCCGTCGAGCGGCACTGAGGGTGCCGCAATCTCAAGTGAGGCAGGAACAGGCGGCGATGCTTCCACTGCTGCGTTGCTCTCGGCCGCCGCGTTGTTCTCGACCGCTGCGCTGCTGCTGCGATAAACGTAGGTGCCCGATTTCTCGTCACGGCCCAATTCAAGCAGGCCCCGGGCTTGCGCCTCTTCAAGCAGATTACCGAAAGCACGAAAGCCATAATAGGATTCGTTAAAGCCAGGCTTGCGACGCTTGATCGCCTGTTTGAGCGTGGATGCCCAGATTTTTCCGCTGTCACCGCGCTCGGATACCAGGGCGTCGAAGGTCTCCACTGCCATGCTGATTGCCTGGCTCTTGCGGGTTTCGAGCTCCTCTCCCGGGCGCTTTCCCTCCGCAGGCGCATGCTTCACCGCAGGCTGCGCTTCTGGTGTATCGCGTTTTACCGCGGTACGCTCGATTTCACGTACCAGATCGTCATAAAAAATGAATTCGTCGCAGTTGGCTATCAACAGGTCAGAAGTTGATTTCTTGACTCCGACACCGATTACTTGCTTCGCGTTCTCGCGCAACTTGGAAACGAGTGGCGAGAAATCGGAATCGCCACTGATAATGACGAACGTGTTCACATGCGATTTCGTATAACAAAGATCGAGCGCATCCACCACCAGGCGGATGTCGGCTGAGTTTTTCCCGGACTGACGAATGTGCGGGATCTCGATCAATTCGAAATTTGCTTCGTGCAGCGCAGTTTTAAAGGTCTTATAGCGATCCCAGTCGCAATAAGCCTTTTTTATGACAATGCTGCCCTTCAGCAACAATCGCTCCAGCACCGGCTTGATATCGAACTTCTCGTATTTCGCATCACGCACGCCAAGAGCGACATTTTCGAAGTCACAAAATACCGCCATGCTGACATTTTCCTGAAGTGTGGCCATAAGGTTTATTCCCTATCAATAATGGAGGTCAGGGTGATTTCCCCTTTCCGTGTTCGACATGTTCGAAATCCTGTATCAGTTCCCCGATATGCCTTACCGCTTCGAGAGGCAGGGGGGGTAGATAGGCAGGGCCAGCACTTGCTCGGCAAGATGTTCGGCCAGCGGCAGCGAGACACCGGCGTGCGATTCTTATCGCAAATTTTGTAGTTGACGGAAAAAGTACAGGTGCGAATGGCTTCAACGATGATGTGTATGAGGACTGATTGTCCGAATTCTGCGGAGCGCATCGGCAGTCCATCATCCGTCATCTCCGCGAAAATCACGCGCACATCTCCGGTCCCGGAGCGGCAGTGATTTGCACTTTCAGCAAAGCGTGCAGGATGCTCCTTTCCCACGCTCTGGAACGGGCTTGCTGCCGCAAAGGAGCCGGACGCGGAGGATCCAGACGCGACTCCGGACGTCGTCTCCGGGCTGATGGGGAGGTAGTACGGTGGGGTGGAGTGATTCCGGCCTCAGAAGCGCCGGATGTGCTCGCGGTTCTCGAATCGCCGTTTTCAGAAACGGTTACGTTGATTTTCCTATTGTTTGCTTCCTGTACTTCACGAATATAGCGTGCAACAACGTCAGGGGTAGGGCCTATCTCCAGTGCCCGGCCATGCTTGAGATAAAGAGTGCGTTCACATAAGGCGCTCACTGTTCCCACATCATGGCTGACAAACAGAATGGTAGTGCCGCGTTCCTGCATCCGCTTCAATGTCACCATGCACTTTGCCTGAAATTCCATGTCTCCTACTGCCAGCGCTTCATCTATGATCAGTATCTCCGGCTCGACCGAGATGGCGACGGCGAATGCAAGACGCACATACATTCCGCTTGAGTACGTCTTTACCGGTTGATCGAGGAAATCGCCAATGTCGGCATAAGCGGCGATGCGCTCGTAGCGCTGTCTGATCTCTCCAGGGTTCAATCCCGCAATCGATGCCGCCATATGGATATTCTCGCGGCCGGTAAATTCCCCGTTGAAGCCGGCTCCCAGCTCAAGCAAAGCCGACACCTTGCCTTTGATATATATTTCGCCCTGGGTGGGTGTCAGTGTTCCGGCGATCAGTTGCAACAGCGTGCTTTTCCCGGATCCGTTCGAACCGATGATTCCGAAGGTTTCTCCACGACGGATCTCAAAGGAAATGCTGTCCAGCGCCCGGAATTCCCGATACAGTTCCTTCCGGTTACCCCACAAGCCTTGCAGCAGCCGATCCTGCGAACGGCCATAAATGCGATAGGTCTTTGACAGGCCCGATACGCGAAGCGCAATATCTGCGCTATTGATATCATCAGTTGCCATTGACGGAGAGGAGGCCACGGAGGAGTTTGCATCCTGTTTCGGCTGTGAGTTCTCTCGGGGACTGTCATTGCAAAGTTCCGTCGAGGTCTTGTTTTGGCACATCAAACGCTTCGGATGGGATGGGGAAGTATGGCATGTATGTAATGCATGCCAGGAATTATCTTAGCTGAGAACCCGGATTCCTGCTACTGAGGTTGAAGTGTCCGAGCACCCGCAGTATCGGCGATCGCGCAGGTTAATGCTTACAATGCAGGACTGATTCATGAAGGAAGCCACTATCCACCCGACAGCTATTGTCCATCCTGGTGCACAACTTGGCATGGGCGTCACCATCGGTGCGGTCAACCGTTCTGTCAGTGGAAGAAGAAGCGGCTGTGGTTGCGTTTCGCAGGCATACCCTGTTGCCCCTGGATGATTGTCTCTATGCCTTGCAGGCAAGCATTCCGCATCTGACACGCTCAAGCCTGCATCGCTGCCTGCAGCGTCATGGCATCTCCAGGCTGCCCCAGCTCGAAGAAGGCAAGACACGAAGCAAGTTCAAGCAATATCCGATCGGCTATTTCCATATCGACATTGCCGAGGTACAGACGGAAGAAGGCAGGCTCTATCTATTTGTTGCCATCGATCGCACCAGCAAGTTCGTCTATGCCGAGCTGCAAACACAATCGGACCGAACAGTGGCGGCGGCATTCCTACGCAGCCTGATCAAAGTTGTTCCTTACAAAATACACACCATCCTGACCGATAACGGCATCCAGTTCTGCCATTCACCCCGTTACCGCAATGGCCCAACAGCCAAATACATCACCCACATGTTCGATCTATGCTGCCGTGAGCATGGCATCGAACATCGCACCACAAAGGTCAATCATCCCTGGTGGGGTGGTAACCGGTCCCAAACCGCGTTGAAAGAACGCGAAACCGGGGGCTTGGCGAGTTGCAGATTGCTGAGAATTCCAGTAAAAAGCAGGGCTTGACAGGCCGATTTCACGGACTTTTCGGCAGTTTTACCGCATCCACGGCTGGCCAGTGAAGGCGCCTCAACCTCGCGGGCTGTGCAGCCAGTTCAATTCCCATTCACGGAATCGAATCCGCGTCCGTCAATGCCCATGAAGCACCTTCCACGCCGCGTACTCAGACGGTCGTAAACCGTAGCGCGCCAACACACCGTCGTGCAGCCGCCGGAGCTCTTCGATGATCAGTGCCTGCACGTCTGGCTGCTGTTGTTCTGGAATATGCTCTGTCACGGATCGTTGAATGCAGGAGAGCGGGTCAAGTTCCGGATGCGTAATGACCTCGCGGATGATCTGTTTGATGAAGTCACGCCAAGCCAATCGAAGGGGGTCGGGCTCCGCAAGATCTTGCTTGATGGCCAGATATTCCTGCGTCGAGCGTTCATAGGCCCAGACGTACAGGTCGCGCAGCAACTCCACTCTGGTCATTTCGTACACGCCGAGGGTGGCGCGGCTGTAGGCCTGCTCCGGCACGTCCAGAAAAGTCAGCGGACACAGGTTGGCGCGGAACAACGGCAAATTCGCGGCCAGTCGCGAGGTGCGCTTATTGATGTCGGCAAAGGGCTGCAGGTAAGGCAAGTGCACCATCATGAAGAAGGACTGCTCGAACGGGTCACGAATCTGGCTGGCCTTGCCTAGCAGTGCATCCAGCGCGTCTTCGATTTGCTGTGGCGTGGACAGCGGGCGATAGACGCTTCTTCCAATATCGACGGCGTGCTGACGGATTCGCCCCTCATCTGCTGGGTTGGGCAGCAAGTTTTCCGCCAGGGCGCTGTGCAGATTCATCAATGTGTAGCGATTGAACTCGGCACTACCGATGTTCTCGACCAGCAGTTCGATCGCCGTCTTGTGGTTCAGAATCATCTGCGTTTCGATGGCGGCCTTGCCACGTGCGGCCTTGCCGTGCTCAATGAGTTCACGCGTGTCGAGCCGGGAGTAGGTGTTGCCTTCCAGGTGACTCGACGCCCAAGACAAGTCGATCAGCAACCGGTTCAGAATGGTGCGACTGTAGGTGCCTGCAGGCTCGTCAACGTCAGTGGTTTTGCCCATCTTGTGCAATTGACGGCGCAGCGATTCGGACAAATACCAAGTTTCATTGGGGTGGTAGGAATCCAAAAAATCACGCTGGTAGCCCACGGGCTTGCGCGCTTCCGGAGGCTGGTCGATATAGGCAAGGATGTCTTGGCTGTCGGCAGACAACGGAATAAAGGGGGGGAATCTATCGGCACTGACGACCAGTGCGTCGGTGCCAGTTTGGGCGCCAGCACCAAAGTAGCGTCGGGCCCTGCCTTCACCCCGCGCAGTAACTTCGCCACTTTCAATCAGCTTCGCGATCAGGCGCTGTGCTGTTCGCCGGGCAATGTCCGGGTGCCCGGTCAGGAGTTCAGCCAGTGTCAATCCGTTCTCGGATGCCCGGATGCTGTTCAGTAAGTCAGTGGTGGATGACATGGCAGTGTTGGCGCCGTTTGGGATGCTGGTGGCGCAATTATGGCGCAGTTTATCAAACTGCGCCATTCCTGAGCGCAGATGTAACGCAGTTCATGGCAACCCGCGCCACATGGAGGCAGAGACTGGAGCTACCGGTGCGCAATGGAACCCAATAACACGCCCGTTTACACCCAATTTGGCGCGGTTCCCGAAACTGCGCCACGGCAGAGCCATGTCCAAACGCAGCAGATTGCTAAATTGCTACTCGTTGGCGCGATGCGGAGATTGTTTCGCCTAATCTCCGCAAAACATGCGGGCAATAAATTTGCGCTGCGATATCGCTTGGCTCGCGGGCGGAACAGCGCCTTCATGGACTCCTGCCAACTCATTCGCAAGGAGACCAAGATGGAAATCGTGCACTTCAATCAACGCCAGCTCGCCGCTCGCTGGAACATCAGCGAGGCAACCCTTGAACGCTGGCGCAGCGAGGGCATCGGCCCCAAGTTTCTGAAGCTCTGCGGCCGCGTCCTCTATCGGCAAGTCGACATCGAAGCCTACGAAGAATCGCCTTGCGACTTCGACCAAGACCGCCACCCCAGTTGCCCAAGTCGGCGAACGATGACCGGCATCGCGGATTTGTCAAAAGTCCGCAGTCCGCAAGCGCGGACAGCACTATCAGTTCCTTCCAAATCAACAACTTGGCAGCGAGCCATTGAGGGCTCCTGCTGGTTCGTGTGGAAGGATTCGGAGAGATGCGGTGCAACGGCGGACATCAGGTCACCTGCATACGCGGTACGGCTATGCGAGGATCGACCTCCCAGTTGCTGAAGAGCTGCTCGGTTCCAAGACTCTCTTGGGGAATCCAGTGATCCGAAGCCCAGAGTGCACAAATCTGATCATTCAATTCTGGCAGCCATCGCTGAGTGGCATTTTCATCGCCGCTTACTCTGATGACATTGCCGCGCCGATTTCCACGCTCAAGCGCAAACCGATATAGATCGATGGCTGGGCAAACGAAGGCCTCATTCGTTTCATTGAACCGAAGGGGTATCAAAATGCCAGCAGGATCGAGGTCACCAAAGTACAGAGCTCGGTCCGCGCGACACTCTCGGATTGCTTCTTGAAGAGCCGGTCCAGTGGAACAAAAAGCTTTTCCGGCTCCATAAACGATCGCGGCATACCGACGGACCTGGACGTTCCATTCAGCCAGGCTCCAGTAGGTGTGGTGATTCTCAACGACAAGTACCGGCTGACCCGGTGCGTCGGCCGCCCGGTAAGGTAGCGGATGCGGCACCAGGAACGCGCCGATTGAAGCGAGAGGCAAGCGCCCGGAAAAGAGAGCGCTTTCTCTGACCCGAAGATCCAAGTACTTTTCGTCACCGAAGATCTCCAATGATCGCTCTCGCAGAGGGACTCTCAGGAATTTGCCGCGCCTGCGAAGCAGCCAGTCATTGATCGCTTTGGCAGTAAAGAGTTCGCTCACGGTCAAATCTGTCCAGAAACCAAGCTCCGGAAGCCATGATACGCGCGACCAGTCATCAGAGGTCTGCACCCCAATCTGGTTCACGAGGGTCACAAACTTCGGCATAGGTGGATTACCGAACTGCTCGAAGCTGCCCCGGGCAGGCAATACGAGATTTCCCTGTACTTCCAACTCCCTCAGAGCAGCCAGCAACAGCGCGTCCCGCTCGGGATGCTGAAGTTGTTCGGGGTTGGCATGCAGCCAGTGGCGGCGAAGATCTGCCAGCGCCACACGCTTTCGGCGACAGGCTCGAAGGGTCTGGAGAAACACGTCGCTCATACTTCTGCCACCTCTGTTTCTGCCAGATCCTCAAATGCGGCGGACACCATCTCGATATGTGACCGGTTGGTCTTGCTGTTTGACCCAGACTTTCTAAGGCGGATCACGCGCCGGAATCCGGACAGAATGTTGTAGTTGGCATTTGCCGTAAAGAAGACCAGTTGCACACCGATCTCTTTGGCCAGTAACCGTTGCGCGTCGATGAGCGCGCGGGTTTGAACCTTGGCGAATGGATTGTCGAGGATCAGCGGGCCTCCGCCGCCGCGCTTGGCACGCGCCTGGGTATCCGCACGCAACTGGCTAATGAGTAGGTACAGGAACATGGCGATTACTGTGCCTTGCCCCTTCGAACCTTTAAGATCTCCGGCGAGCTGATACTGGTAGGCCTCGTTCTGCTCCATCTTCAGCACTTGCAAGCCCAGTTCCTGGCGGCCGCTGATAGCAACCAGACACTGAGCGTCGAGATCGGCATGGTCTTGGCGCAGGCATGATTCAGCAGGCCGATACCCTCGTAGGTCAGGTTGTAGAGTTCACCGACGCAGTTCTCGAAATCTGGTTTCATCCCATCCAAGGTGTCTCGGGTTGCGCTAATCCGATCCTCAATCAGCGCAGCAATCCGGACACGGTCCGAGCGGGCGGGCTCAAACTCGCTATCTGCGACATCGCGCGCCAGCTCAGGCTCGACGTCACTGAGTTCCTTGGATGTTGCGGCTTTGGTGAGAACCCGGAATGCCTCGCGCGCTTTGCCTCGCAGCGTGTCCACCTGGTGGTTTTGCTCACGGAATTTCGATATCAGTTCATTGGCAAACGCGGCCACCTCATCAGGAATGGTGATCGGTTCGGTCTCGAGCGTGTCACACGGCACGGCTGTCTTCGCGTCATCTTCCAGGCGATCGGTCGTGGGGAAAAATACGGCGCTGATTGCTAGATGAGCCATCACCAGCGCAACTTTTTGTTCGCCGCTGAGGTGTTGACGCAGGTCAGCCAAGCGCAGGGAGAATCGGCTTTCTCGGCTCGACGGGGCGATGATCAGGCCACGCTCGCTCACATCCAGGATCACCAATTCCAAGCCGATCGCCGCTTCTTGCACGGCTTCCGAAAAGGTTCCATCGGCGCGGTACTTGCCCAGCAGCTCGCGATACTCGACATCGTTCGCTGGCGAGAGGCCCAAGTGGAGAGCCTTGTAGAGTAAGCGGGTCGCCTCACGTTGTGGTCCAGTCATGCCGCCCCTTTGGATCGAAGCGCAGGTTGTCTCCCTGCGCAATATCGGAAATGAATGAGCCGTCAGATTGCGCCCGCATGCTCGGAAACAGGCTTTCACTGTCCGGAAAGCTGCGGTACAGCGCGTAGGCGATGCATTGCCGCTCGAGTTCCTCGAAGCCCTCATCCTCAGCGGCGACGAGCAATTCATCGAGCTTCCAACTACTGCCCAACGAGAACTTGCCTTGCAACCATTGGTGCACCCGCTCGGCAACGTCCTCGGGGAATGGGTCCAGGTAAATCTTGAAAGGAACCACTTCCCCTGCGTCATCCTCGTCATCGACTTCGTCCACCACAATGCGACGCTCCAGTAGCAGTGCCAATAGATTGGATAGATCGGGGGCTTTCGGCACAACGGCGGGATATAGGCTAAGCAACAGCTCGTTAGCGCCTTTGGCGAGGTGTTCTGTGGAGCATCGCATCGCGGCCGGCAACAGCCTCGCTTCGAGGTTGGGGAGTCCCGAAAGTTTGCGTGCCCGGAACGCGGTGGCCTGGGCATCCATGAACTTGTCGCCAGCCCCGGTGACTTCCAACTGAAGCTGAGCCCGCACAGTGCTCGCGCTCCTGAGCACATCGTGGAGTCGAATGAGCTGCTCACGGGCGCGGACGTCGTCGACCTGAATGAGTTGCTCGCGCACTGATTCCTCCATGCGCCGGTCTTCTTCTTGTCGCGCATGGATATGGGTACGGGCTTCAGTGAGGCGGGACCCGATGTCGCGTGTCCAAACGACCGAACCCGGTGCCCTCCAGGCCTGATTGATGAAATCCCGCAGCTGCTGACGATGTTCGATGGAGAGCATGCGGGCGCGGCGTGCGAATTCGTAAGCCTGATCGAATCGGCCGCGCTCGATCAGCAACTGGAGCATGCGCTCGACGAGAATTTGCTGATCCTCGACCTCGAGATCGAGCATCCCCATCAAAACCAGGTAGCCCTCGGCCGTGGGCCGATACCGATAGGTATCTTCAAGATCCGGCTCGTAGGTCGTGAGCCGGAAGCGCACCGCTCGGGTTTCTGCGGTGGGGGCGTGGAAATAGTCGTAGGCGTGCTCCTGGTAGTTGTTCGACGCGTTGTCGAGGGAATCAAGGACGATTTCAGCCACGCGATTACGCTGTGCCGCCGTCAAAGCAGGCCTCATGTGCGCAACAACCTGCGACAGATACTGCTGAACTTCTGCGAGCGTGTATCCCACGGCGACGGCCGTGCCTTCCATCATGTACGCCAGCGCTGCAAGGCTGAGGTAATGCGTGTCGAGTCCGTCGAGCAGGTTCCCACCGCTGCCGTCTGAAAACTTGTTTTTCGTGAGCTCCAGCTGAAACAGGGGGCGCATCAACAGCAGATTCCGTTGCTGTGGCGCGAGGTCGATCAGACCGTCTGCCAATTGGCCGGATGGTTTGCCGTGGTCGATATCGTTTGCAGACGCGCTCATGAGGGCACCAATTAATCAGAGTTCCATAGAGCGTCGTCGTCCTGGGTCTGGAGCCAGAAATCATCGAACAGCGCGAGCTTAGCCTCATCAACAGTCGCGTACGTCCTCGGTCCAAATCGGTCCCCGATCTTGTAGCCCCAGCGTTTTGCCTTCGTTGGGTAGACCACCAGGTTGTAGCCCTCGACGTTGAGGAAGCTGTTGCCCTTCGCGGAGATCCGCCACTTCCGGTGCAGCCAGCGCGTTCGCCGCGCTGCCCGGTTCCGAAGGCGGTTTTCTCGCACCCGGGGGCCGGTATAGTCGTCGCTCATCTTCTCAGCGCAGACACACCCGACCTCGAACTGATCTTCCAGATCCGGGTGCTCCATGATGTGGACGTACCGGATCTTCTCGTTTCCGCACATCTGGCAGGTCGCGTAGTCGGTATCGTCAGCAGGCTCGCCGTCGGCCCGAAGGTCGACGACGTCCACGCAGTGCCGCCCCTTGTGGGGCACGCCCGGCTGATCCCAACAGCTTCCACTCATGGTCGTGCTCCTTCGGGTCAGTCCAGTTCGGTATGGCGCGCGTACAGTTCGTCGAAAACGGACTCAAGTGGGGCGTGAACGCCCCTGACGCCCGCGACCACCTTCGCTGCCCAGTCGAAGTACGCCTGTTTGCGTTCCGCCGGCCAATCGGTGGGCGGTGAAGCCAGGATGTCCCGCAGGTTGCAAATCTTGTCGGCCAACTTCACCAGCTTGGCCTCGGGAGAGATATATCGCGCATGCTCGATCTGGCGCTGTTTGCGGACATGCTTCTCCAGCGATTTGTCGTCGGTCCTCCAACACAATGCTGGCGACCGCCTTGCCGAACATGTCTTCGAGCTCGGCGGCGGACGTCTCGGTGTCCTCAATCGTGTCGTGCAGCAGGGCAGCGCAGAGCACGCTCGGATCGGACACGTTGCCTTCGTTAGCGAGCACATTGGCCAGGGCGATCGGGTGGTTGATGTAAGGCGATGCGTCCGCGTCCTTGCGCCGCTGATTCCGGTGCTTGTCTGCGGCGAAGGCGACTGCCTTCACGAACGTGCCCAGTTGGCTTCCAGTGTTCTCCATGTGCTACCCCCTTGTTGCGATCTATCGCGTCTTGGTGGCGGGCCCTTCTATAAGCGCGACCACCGCATCCTCTTTCCCGGTCGTGATCAAGCAAGGCCCATAGTGCCCGGCACTTGGCCAGCGCGTCGCCTGAGGCGTCTTCCAGTTGCTTGATCAGGTCCAGTTCCACTTCGGCGCGCTGCTTCGCCTTGCGCCCGCCGTACTCCTCGACGAGGTGGTCGCCGGCCACATTCATGGCCTTGATGAGAGCATCCTCATCCGTCCTGATGCCTTGCCAGAAAAACCGGTTGGTCATGGCTTCGCGGGGAAACTCCGCAATCCTCTTCAGTAGCGCGAACGCTTGCCCCCAGGGCGACGACCATTCCGACTTCTGCGACGGATTGAACGCCACGGGCGAGTACGCCACCTTCGGAATCAGCTTGTCGGCCTTGGTTCGATCCAGGCGGGTCTTGAGCTCATCCAGGATATTGGTGACGGCGTTGTCCGGGATCTTCCCGCCCGGGTGATAGGCCTCGTACATCCGCTGCGCGTCGCTGCGGATGCGTTCGCGTTGCGATGCCAAAAAGGCCTGGATGTCGTCGCCCAAGGTCTGACTGAGCAGCTTCTTCGCGTCGTCGTTGGCCGCTGTCAGTGCTGCCTCAAAGAGGGGGATCGCCTGCTTGGGCATCCAGCGCGCCCCATCGGCCAGCGCGAACGAATAGCGAGGCAGCAGCTCGCCAGACTCCGGATCGACCGTCGCCCGCACAGGCGGCTCGGTGGCCGATTCGTGTGCGAGGCAGCGCCGTCGGTAGTCTTCCCACAGGCGCGCGGCCTCGATGTCGCCTTCTGGCAGCACCAGGTTCGGCATAGACGTCGCAACATCCGGCCGCAGCGGCCCTGCAATACCCCACAGGTAGTCGAACCACTTGCGGCAGGCCTCGAAGGTCGCCGCTGTGACGACCGATGCGAGGTTCGCTTGCGAGGGTGATGCCGGCGCAAAGCCCATGTTCTCGGTTGGCACGACCGAAACCGCTGCATCACCATCCGGGCCGCAAAGGCACAACAGGTTCGACGAGCGGTCAAGCAGCGACGCCTCAGGAAACACCTTGAACGCAGCCCGGTCGCAGTGACGCTCGACCAATCTGAGCAGGTCGTGAAGATCCACCTTCGATGTCCGGCACGTCGGGTGGATGCTGATGACCAGCCGCAGTTTGGTTTCGGTGCTGTCAGCGAGGTACCCCTCCATCCAGTTCACGGCCTTCGCGTCGATCGCGGACACGACGCCGAACACGCTGAGTGCCGCCCGTTCAAAGGGCAGCGCCGTCTCGTAGTTGTCGACCCCGGAGCTGACGCGGGGCTCCGGCCAGACGAAGGGCATCTGCGGGACGATAGGCTTGCTCACGAGTCCTCCTTTGGCGGCTCGGTCAAGCGGCGCCTGGGTGTCGCGACCGATTTGTAAGTTCGCCATTCATCATCACAATGCGACGGATAACGATTTAATTTCATACGATAGACTCATTCTAGAGCATCCTATATACTTTTCGCAATGACACCAACCAGACGTCGTTAACCCGAATGAGCAACCCCAGGATGTCGAACGAACAGCTCGCAGAACTCACCCAGCCCCAGCGCGACCGCCTCGCGTTCATGGAGTTGCGTGTGCGTTTCATTGGGGAGATCCGCCGCCAGGACTTGGTGGCACGTTTCGGCATCCAGTCGGCAGCGGCCAGCCGGGATCTGGCGCTCTACAAAGAGCTGGCCCCAGGCAACATCGACTACGACTCCAAGGCCAAGACCTACGTCTTGGGTCCAGACTTCCGGGCGGTCTTCGACTTTCCTCCTGAGCGGGTGCTGTCCTGGTTGACCCAGGGCTTCGGAGATGGCGAACCGATGCGGCTCAAGGCTTGGGTGGCCAGCGAAAGCCCGTCGCGGCTGACGCATCCGGACCTGGATGTTCTGGCCTGCGTGACCCGGGCGATCCACCAGGAATGCCCTCTCACGATCGAGTACCACTCCATATCTAACGGCCGCGCCGAACGCCAGATCGTGCCGTTCGCGCTGATCGACAACGGTCTGAGGTGGCATGTCCGGGCCTTCGACCGGAAGTCGCAGGAGTTCCGGGATTTCGTCATCACCCGGATCAAACGCCCCGCGGTGCTCAAGGATCAGCCCGTCGCGCCCCACGAGATGAGCGATCAAGACATTCAGTGGACTCGCATCGTCGAACTGGAGTTGGTGCCACACCCAGACCAGCCACGACCAGAAATCACCGAGATGGACTACAGCATGCAGGGTGGTGTGCTGCGGATGAAGCTGCGGGCTGCCACCGCCGGGTACATCCTGCGCCAGTGGAGTGTGGATTGCTCACCGGATCACAGCCTGCGTGGGCCGGAGTACAGGCTGTGGCTGAAGGACTACCTGGCGATTTATGGAGTCAAAAACGCAATCCTGGCTCCCGGGTATAGATCACAAGAACAAGAGCCTGCAGAGACGGAGGTCGACTAATGATTGATGTTCTCCGTTCGCTTTGGCCAAGGATAGAAAAATGCCAGTCGTGAAAATGGAATCTACTGCGCTCACTTCGGCCTTGGAGCAGCTGCGGCTCAAGCTCTTAGACCTTACTGGCCGAAACCGCCTGATCAATTTCAAGCATACGGCAGGCAAGTCGCTTCAGTTTGTTGAGGGCCACCCCTCCGCCATCTATCAGAAGCTGGTCGAAGCGAACAACAAGGCTAGCATCAGTGTTCTCGGACTTCCTGAGCCAGCTAAAGGGGACTGGGTTGAACGCAACGGTCGCCTGCAACGCCCTGAGCCACGAGACTGGGCCAAGTCTGAGGGCATATCAACCACCTACGACATTTCAGGTGCAGGAAAGGACTCAGACGCGTCGAATGTCCGGGCCCTGATGTACCCGGACGATCTGGCCAAGCACTGCCGCAAGATCGAGCGCGAGGCCACGCTGGCGATTGAAGAAACCGGTGCGAACATGCTGTTTTTGGTATTGGGGTTCTTGGAGTTCCCCGACCAACGAGACAGCGACAAGACATTCACGGCACCCTTGATCAGTATCCCGGTGTCGTTGCAAAAGAAAGAAGTTGCAGGCATCCAGCAGCTTTCGCTCCAATACACGGGCGACGACATCGCGGAAAACCTTTCACTTCGGGAAAAGCTGCGCAATGACTTTGGGCTGGCACTGCCTGAGCTTTCCGAAGATCAGATAGACGTCAACGGCTACTTCGCCGAGATTCAGGCGATCATCAATAAGCAGCCGGGTTTCGCCCTTAAACACCGTGTTTCCCTGTGCCTGCTCAGCTTCAGCAACATGCTACTGGTTCGGGATCTAGACCCAACCAAATGGCCTCAAAACGGCGAAGAAAACACCCTCATTGACCATGTCACCGGCAAATGTAAATTGATACAGGCTGGCAAGTAAGAATTGATACACCTTGATATAGGGATAATTGCTGCTTTTTGAGCGGCGATGGTTTCATACGAGGAGTATATGCAAATCAAGATACTGCACAAGCAGGGCAAAAGCCTTCGTTCCATTGCGTGCGAAGTTGGCTGCTCGGTCAACACGGTACGCAAGTACCTGGCCGAGGATGCGGCACCTG
>Ga0209941_1000132_pt1 | contig 143391 bp, 121 predicted proteins | sample ThiBiot_300_plan_FD_183945 | JGI IMG/M metagenome (GOLD analysis project Ga0209941, IMG submission 183945) | Wastewater bioreactor microbial communities from Cape Town, South Africa - Thiocy_solids_1 (SPAdes) | ecosystem: Engineered > Bioremediation > Thiocyanate > Unclassified | place: South...
TCACCCCGTAGTCGCCGGGGAAGGCGGCCTGGTCCATGCGGTAGCTGATGATGCCGGCGTCATGCTGGCGCCCCATCTCCTGCTGCGCCGCGATCACCGCCTGCAGCTGCGCCTGCATGCGCTGCATGCTGCCCAGCAGCTGGCCCGGCTCGTCACGCGAGGTCTGGGCGATGGCGTTGTCCAGGCGTCCGCCGGCGATGGCATCGGCGACGGCCGTGGCCTTGCGCAGCGGCAGCACGATGCGGCTGCCGATCACCCAGCTCAGCGCGAACACCAGCAGCACCAGCACGCCGCCGGCGACCGTCATGATGCCGGTGAAGCGCAGCGCCTGGGACTGCACGTCGTCCATGTAGACGCCGGTGGAGACCACCCAGTTCCAGGGCTTGTACATGCCGGCATAGGCGAGCTTGGGTATCGGCTTGCTCTGGCCGGGCTTGGGCCATGCGTAGCCGACGTAGCCGCCGCCGCTCTTGGCCGCCTCGACCTGGTCGTGGTACATGCGCACGCCATCCTCGCTGCGGAAATCGGCCATGTCCTTGCCGACCAGGTCCTTGCGGAACGGATGCATCAGCACCACGTAGTCGGCGCTGTAGATATTGAAGTAGCTGGAGTCGCCCTTGGTGCGCATGGCTTCCAGTGCGGCCATGGCCTCGGACTGCGCGCGCTCCAGCGGCAGGGTGCCGTCCTTGGCGCGGGCCGCGTAGTGGTCCAGCACGCCATAGGCCAGTTCCACGTCGCTCTGCAGCGCGACCTTGCGGGTCTCGTAGAGATCCACGTACTGCATGCGCGCCGCGACCACCGCCAGCGTGACCACGCCGACGGCGATGATGACCGTGAGCAGATTGAGCTTGGCGCGCACGGTGATGTTGGAGATGAAGCTCGACCAGGTACGGAGAATGTTCATGCGCGATAGGGAATGTGGGGGAATGGCGGCCGCGACGTGGAGCGCGGCGTCGGGGCTTCACTTGTGGATATCGGCCAGGTGCCGCGCAAGTTGAGCGATGCCGGTGTGGGGGCGCGGCGCTGGCCTGCGCCGCCGGCCAGCGTGGGCGACGGCCGACAGCAGAACCCCGGCATGCGCCGGGGTTCTGTGGGGTGGATCAGAATTCCTGCCAGTCCGAATCAACGGCCTCGGCGACGGCCACGCGGGCCGTGGCGCGTGGCCTCGGCTGCGGCGTGTTGGCCACCGCTGCTGCCGGCGCTGCGTTGGCGACCGCCACCGGCGCCACCTTGGCCGCGGCGGCCGGTGCGTCGTTCGCATCGAGGCGGAACAGCGACACCGCTTCGGCCAGGTGCGCGGCCTGTTCTTCCATGGAACGCGCGGCGGCGGTGGCTTCCTCCACCAGCGCGGCGTTCTGCTGGGTGGTCTCGTCCATCTGGGTGACGGTCTGGTTGACCTGCTCGATGCCGGCACTCTGTTCCTGCGAGGCCGCGGAGATCTCGGCCATGATGTCGGTCACGCGCTGCACGGAGCTGACGATCTCGCCCATGGTGCTGCCGGCGCGACGCACCAGCTGCGAACCTTCGCCGACCTTGCCGACCGAATCCTGGATGAGCTCCTTGATCTCCTTGGCGGCCCCGGCCGAACGCTGCGCCAGGGTGCGTACTTCCGAGGCGACCACGGCGAAGCCGCGGCCCTGTTCGCCGGCGCGGGCGGCTTCCACCGCGGCGTTGAGCGCCAGGATGTTGGTCTGGAAGGCGATGCCGTCGATGACGCTGATGATGTCGGCGATCTTCTTCGACGAGGCTTCGATGGCCGACATGGTGGTGACCACCTGGCCGACCACCTGGCCGCCCTGCGAGGCGACGCCGGCCGCACCCTGGGCCAGCTGGTTGGCCTGGCGGGCGTGCTCGGCGTTCTGGCGCACGGTGGAGGTCAGTTCCTCCATCGAGGCGGCGGTTTCCTCCAGGTTGGCGGCCTGCTGCTCGGTGCGGCGCGACAGGTCGTTGTTGCCCGACGCGATCTCGCCGGCCGCGGAATTGATCGCGGCGGTGGACTGCTTGATGCGGCCGACAATGGCGGTCAGCTGCTCGGTGGTGGCGTTGGCGTCGTCGCGCATTCTGGCGAACACACCCTGGAAATCGCCCTGCATGCGCACGGTCAGGTCGCCCTGCGACAGTGCCGACAGCAGGCCGGAGATCTGCGCCAGGCTGGTGGCGTTGGCATCGAGCAGGCTGTTGAGCTGGCGCGCCAGTTCCAGGAAGAAGCCGTCCTTGCCCTCGGTACCGATGCGGCCGCTGAGGTCGCCCGCGGCGGCGGCGTCGATCACCTGCGCCACCTCGCGTTCCACCATGGCTTCGGTGGTGCGGTCGCGCCATTCGACGACATGGCCGACCACGCTGCCGGCGTCGTCGCGGATGGCCGAGATGGTCTGCGCGAACTGGGCATCGCCGTAACGCATCTCGCGCGAGGCCACGCCGGTGCGCTGCAGCGCGTCGAGCACGCCGTGGTCCATCTCGCCGCGGAACTCCAGTGCGGTCACGTGCTGGCCGACCAGCGGACGCGAGGCATCGTAATGGTCCAGTGCGGCCCTGACGTCGTCGGCGTAACGCTCCAGCGTATGCGCCAGCGCCCGGTTGGCATAGACGATCTGCAGGTCGTTGTTGGTCAGGTAGACGCCGGTGGAGGAGTAATCCAGCGCGGTACGGATGCGCAGGTTCTCGGCGGCCACGGCCTGGTCGCGCTCGATGCGCTCGCGCAGGTCGCGCTGCATGCGCTGCATGGCGCGCAGCAGCTCGCCGACTTCATCGGCGCGGCGGGTGTCGATGGTGCCGTCGAGCTTGCCGCTGGCGATCTCGTTGGCCACGTCCACCGCACCGCGCATCGAACCGACCAGCGAGCGCGCGAACAGCCAGGCCAGCAGCAGGCCGGCGCCGACGCCGACCAGCACCGCGATCACGGTGACGACGACGGAGGTGGAATAGGTGTCGGCGGCACGGTCGCTGGCGGCCATAGCGCGGGCGTTCTCGTCGGACGACAGTGCGTCCAGCGAAGCATAGGCCTTGCGATGCAGGTCGCGGGTTTCGCCAACGAAGGTGTCGATGGCGTCGTCGGGCAGGTCGAGCTCCAGCAGCTCGGCCACCGAATCGTAGGATTTCTTGGCGGCTTCCCAGTCGGCGACGAAGGTGTCGAGCAGCTTGCGCTGCTGCGGATTGTCCACCAGCTCCGAATACTTCGCGATGGATTCGTCGATGTGCTTGCGCAGCTCGGTGGCGCGGGTCCTGGCCTCGGCCTTCACCTCGGTGCTGGCGCGGATCAGGCTCTGGTAGGAGGCGTTGCGGTACTCGCTGACCATGCCGGCCAGCTCGCCGCCGGTGCGCAGGCCCGCCATGCGCTTGTCCGCGATCTCGGTGGTGACGCCATCCAGCGAGTGCAGGCCGCGGTACGCCACGATGCCCTGGATCAGCATCACGAGCAGGACGACGCCGAAGGTGAGCATCAGCTTCGGCATCAGGTTGAGGTTCTTGATCCACTGCATGGGTGCACGGTCTCCTGCTGCGTTCCCCGGCATGGATGCACCGGGACCGCGCCGGCCGGGCCAGCGCGGCATCGACGGGATGGATTACTTGATGTTGGCCAGCTTCAGGCTCGACGGCGAGGTGACTTCGATCTCGGCGCGCGAGGAATCGCGCTGGATCTTGCCGATCGCGCACACGGTCTTGCCCTCAAGCGTCATCAGGTCGAAGCCGAAGTTGCCGCGCGCCGAGCCCGGGATGCGCGCCGAGAAGGTATGGCGCGGGAACGCGCCGCCCATGTGCAGGAACGTCGGCTGGCCTTCGGAGCCTTCGGCGTAGCGGGCCTTCTCGACTTTGCCGCAGACCATGCCGTCCTTGCCGGCGAAGCGGGACGCGCTCTCCGGCGGGATCATCTCGTCGGCGGCGGCGACCAGGGAGACGCTTGCCAGCAGGGCCGCGGACATCAGCGAAATGAAGGGCTTGGACATCTTTTTCTCCGGATTGGGTTGCACCGGCAAACAGCCGGCCATGCGCTGGGTATCGGCCGGCGCTGGCGATGATTGATAGGCCGTGCCTGGAAGTGTGATGCGTGCCACGCTTTGTCAGGCGGCGACTTCTTCAGTGGCCGCGGCCTGGCCGAGGTCGGCGGTGTCGAGCAGGGTCTCGATGTCCAGCAGGATCAGCATGCGCTCGTCCTGGGTGCCGATGCCCGAGATGAAGCGGGTGTCCACCGCGGCACCGAACTCCGGCTTGGGGCGGATCTGCTCGGCGCTCAGCGGGATCACGTCCGAGACGCTGTCCACGACGATGCCGACCACGCGGTCTTCGACGTTGAGCACGATCATCACGGTGAAGGCGTCGTAGCGGGCTTCGTCCAGGCGCAGCTTCAGGCGCAGGTCGATGACCGGCACGATGGTGCCGCGCAGGTTGATCACGCCCTTGATGTAATCCGGGGCGTCGGGCACGCGGGTGACCGCGTCGTAGCCGCGGATTTCCTGCACTTTGAGGATGTCCACCCCGTAGTGCTCGTTGCCGAGCGTGAAGCTGAGGTACTCGCCGCCGGAAGTGGCAGCGTGGGCGCTGGTGTCGTTCATCTGGGGTCCTGATCCTGGCGGCATGCGGCTGCGGAGATGCGTCCCCCGGTGTATCGGCAATGGCCGCCGGAACTTTAGGCGCCCCCTAGGCGCCGCCGTTCTTGCGCGCCTTGCGCTCGCGGTCGACCCGGAAGATGTAGCGCTGGATGGCGGCATCGGCGCCGCGTGGCAGGTCCTCGAAGCGCAGGCCCACGCGCTGCTGCTCCATGCCGTTGGCCTGCTTGCGCACCAGCTGGCTGCAGACCACCAGGCTGACCGCGATCGGGGCCGAGTCGGGCAGCTGCAGTTCGCAGCCGGCCAGCCGCTGCTGCAGGCGCAGCAGGTTCAGGTCGGGCGGCAGCAGCACGGCGATGCCGCCGGCGCTGATGTCGACCACGCGCCAGCGCAGCGGGTCCGCGCCCTGCGGGTCGGGGAACACGCACCAGGGCGAATCGCCGACCGGGGTCTCCAGCCGGTACAGCTCGCGGCGCTGCAGGTGGTAGGCATCTTCCGGCAATGCGAGGCGGAACGCGGTGCGCCCATCCTCGACCAGCACCTGCGGGTGTTCCAGGCGGAACCGCACCATGACCCGGTCCACCTGCGCGAAGCACAGCAGGTGGGAGGCTTCGCCGACGCTGCGGTTGACCGCCGGCAGCGGGCTGCCGTCGAGCAGCAGGGTGTCCTCGTCCACCTCCAGCACCGCGCTGGGATAGGACTGCTCGTGGCCATCGGGATGGACCGCGATCGTGGCGCGCTGGTCGATCATCGCCTGCAGCAGCAGGCGGATCTGGCGCGGATTGCGAACCATGTACTTCTCGTCGGCATACAGGCTGCCGTCGAAGGAGGAAGGGGCGGATTCCGTCGGTTCGCGCTCTGACATGATCTCTGGAACAGGGAGGGCGGTGGCCTGGAGGCAACAGCATACCGGCAGGGTACCTCCGTGTATCGGCCCCATCGCGTGGCTCTTTAGCGCCGGGGCGATGGCGCCGGCGCGATCGGCCGGTGCCGGCGGCTCAGAATTCCTGCCAGTTGCCGCCGTCGGCGGGGGCGGGACGTGGACGCGCCGATGGTTGCGATTTCACCGCCGTCACCCCCTTGAGTGCCGGGCGCGCCGGAGGCGTGGCACGGGCCGTCGTGGTGCGGAACATCGATACCGCCGTGGCCAGGGCGTTGGCCTGGTTCTCCATGGTGCGCGCGGCGGCGGTGGCTTCCTCCACCAGCGCGGCGTTCTGCTGGGTGGTCTCGTCCATCTGGGTGACGGTCTGGTTGACCTGTTCGATGCCGGCGCTCTGTTCCTGCGAGGCGGCGGAGATCTCGGCCATGATGTCGGTCACCCGCTGCACTGAACTGACGATCTCGCCCATGGTGCTGCCGGCCTGGTGCACCAGCGCCGAGCCTTCGGCGACCTTGTCCACCGAGTTTTCGATCAGTTCCTTGATCTCCTTGGCGGCCCCGGCCGAACGCTGCGCCAGGGTGCGCACTTCCGAGGCGACCACGGCGAAGCCGCGGCCCTGCTCGCCGGCGCGGGCGGCTTCCACCGCGGCGTTGAGCGCCAGGATGTTGGTCTGGAAGGCGATGCCGTCGATGACGCTGATGATGTCGGCGATCTTCTTCGACGAGGCCTCGATGTCGGCCATGGTGGTGACCACCTGGCCGACCACTTCGCCGCCCTGCGAGGCGACCCCGGCCGCACCCTGCGCCAGCTGGTTGGCCTGGCGGGCGTGCTCGGCGTTCTGGCGCACGGTGGAGGTCAGCTCTTCCATCGAGGCGGCGGTTTCCTCGAGGTTGGCGGCCTGCTGTTCGGTGCGGCGCGACAGGTCGTTGTTGCCGACGGAGATCTCCGCCGCGGCGCGGTGGATGCTGGATGCCGCGGTCTGGATGCGGTCGATGATGCCGGTGAGCTGGATGACCGTGGCGTTGGCGTCGTCGCGCATGTCGGCGAAGGTGCCGCGGTAGTCGCCCTCCATCTGCACGGTGAGATCCCCCTGCGAGAGTGCGCGCAGCACGCCGGATACCTGTTCGACGCTGCTGCCGATGGCCGCCAGCAGGCCATTGAGCTGTCCGGAAATCTGCAGCAGGAAGCCGCTCTTGTCCTCCAGCCGGATGCGGCCGGAGAGGTCCCCGTGCGACGCGGCCACGATGATGTCGCTGACTTCCTTCTCGATCTGTACTTCGAGGGTACGGTCGTCCCATTCCACCACGTAGCCGATGCGCCGCCCCTCGGCGTCGGTCACCGGGTTGATGATCTGGCGCATGACATGCCCGCCGACCGTGATCTGCGCGCGGTGGGTGCCGTGCAGCTCGCCGAGCAGCTTGCGCTGGTGCGGCGGGTGCCTGTGGAAGATGTCGATGTTGCTGCCGATCAGCGTCTGCATGTCGAAGTGTGGCAGGTCGCGGCGCATGTCCTGTTCGGCCCTGCCCAGCATCTCCATCAGCGGCCGGTTGGCATAGATGATGGTGAGGCCGGCGTCGGCGATCATCACGCTGGTGGTGACATCGTCCAGCGCGGTGCGGATGCGCAGGTCCTCGGCGGCACGGGCGCGGTCCTGCCCGGCACGGGTCTTGAGCTGCACGATCATCTCGCCGATCGCGGTGTACATCTGCCCGATCTCGTCGCGCGAACGGTAGTCCACGCGCACGTCCAGCTCGCCGTGCGAAACTGCCTGGATCGCACCGAGCGCACCGGACAGCGGGCGCAGGATCGAGCGGGCGATCAGCCAGCACGCCAACAGCGCCGACAACAGCACCAGCACGCCGGCCAGGATCAGTACCCTGCCGAAGCTCCAGGCGCGCGCGGCGATGTCGTCGGTATATTCGCCGCTGCCGATGATCCAGCCCCAGCGCTTGTGCAGGCCGACGTAGGAAATCTTCTGCACCGGGCGATCGACGCCGGGCTTGGGCCAGGTGTAGTCGAGAAAGCCGCCGCCGTTGCGCTGCGCAAGCCTGACCATCTCGACGAAGATCTTCTTGCCGTCGGCACTGGTGGCGTCGCTGAGGTCCTTGCCGTTCAGCGCGGTCTGGTACGGGTGCATCAGCATCGTGGGGTGTTCGTCGTTCACCCACAGGTAGTCGCTGCCGTCGGCGCTGCGCAGGGACTCGATGGCCGCCAGCGCCTGGCGGCGGGCCGCGTCCTCGTCCAGTTCGCCGGCGGCGGCGCGGTCGGCATAGCGGTTGGCCAGCGCCAGCGCCGCTTCCACGCGGGTGTGCAGGGCGTTGCGCTCGTTGCGCAGCAGTTCGTCGTGGTTGCGCTGGGCCGTGACCAGGCACAGGGCGATGATCCCGGCTGCCAGGATCGCGAGCATCAGTACGAATTTCCGACGCAGCGGCAGGTCGCTGAAGATGCGCAGGGCGGGATGGGTGTTCATGCGTCTGTTTCCTTTTCCGTCACCGTGCATGGAAGAACAGGCCCTGCGCCCCGTGCCATGACATGGCCGCCTGCCTTCCCGTGGTATCGGCGCCACGTCCCGCGGCTGCAGCGCGGGTGACGGGAGCGTTGCATTTCCATGACCGCATGCGGGATTGCAGTGCGATCAGGATCACGGAACAGGCGGTGCGCGGGATGACGCGCCGCCCGGCGGTACGCCCCGTCCCCCTGCGGGGCAGGCGCCGACGGGCCCCGCCGGTCAGGGCCCGTCGGCGTTGGATCAGAACTCCTGCCAGTCGTCGCCGTCGGCCAGTGCCGCCTCGGCCCTGCGTGCGCCCGCGGGCGCCGGGCGCCGCGGCGTCGCCGCGGGACGGGTGTCGTCGCGCCGGGGAGCCGGAGGCGTGCCGGCGGAGGCACGGGCCGGCGGCGCGGCGGCATCGTCGAGCTGGAACAGGGCGACCGCTGCCGCCAGCTGGTTGGCCTGTTCCTCCATCGAGCGCGCGGCGGCGGTGGCTTCCTCCACCAGCGCGGCGTTCTGCTGGGTGGTCTCGTCCATCTGCATCACGGTCTGGTTGACCTGCTCGATGCCGGCGCTCTGTTCCTGCGAGGCGGCGGAGATCTCGGCCATGATGTCGGTCACCCGCTGCACCGAGGTCACGATCTCGCCCATGGTGCTGCCGGCCTGGTGCACCAGCGCCGAACCTTCGGCGACCTTGTCCACCGAGTTCCCGATCAGTTCCTTGATCTCCTTGGCGGCCCCGGCCGAACGCTGCGCCAGGGTGCGTACTTCCGAGGCGACCACGGCGAAGCCGCGGCCCTGTTCGCCGGCGCGGGCGGCTTCCACCGCGGCGTTGAGCGCCAGGATGTTGGTCTGGAAGGCGATGCCGTCGATGACGCTGATGATGTCGGCGATCTTCTTCGACGAGGCCTCGATGTCGGCCATGGTGGTGACCACCTGGCCGACCACCTGGCCGCCCTGCGAGGCGACCCCGGCCGCGCCCTGCGCCAGCTGGTTGGCCTGGCGGGCGTGTTCGGCGTTCTGGCGCACGGTGGAGGTCAGTTCCTCCATCGAGGCGGCGGTTTCCTCCAGGTTGGCGGCCTGCTGCTCGGTGCGGCGCGAGAGGTCGTTGTTGCCGGTGGCGATCTCCGAGGCGGCCAGGTTGATGCTGGAGGCGGCCTGCTGGATGCGGCCGACGATCGAGGTCAGCTGCGCGACGGTGGCGTTGGCATCGTCGCGCATCCTGGCGAACACGCCCTGGAAATCACCCTGCATGCGCGCGGTCAGGTCGCCGCGGGCGATGGCCTGCAGCAGGGCGGAAACGTCGGACAGGTTGCCGTCGGTGGTTTCCATCAGGCGGTTGAGCCCGGCCACCATCTCGCGGAAGTCGTGCTCGAAGCGGGCGGTGTCGCCGCGCACGCTGAAATCACCTGCGGCGGCGGCACCGGCCAGGCGCCTGATCTCGGCGTTGATCGCCGACAGGCTGGCCTTGGTTTCGTCCATGGCGCGGGTGATGGCGGCCTTTTCGCCGGGCAGGCGGTCCATGTCCACCGACAGGTCGCCATGCGCGTAGCGCTGCATCACTTCCACGATCCGCCCGGTCACGTCCAGGTGGCTGGACACCAGCTGGTTGGTGCCGGCGACCATCACCCCGTAGTCGCCGGGGAAGCGGGAGGCGTCGATGCGGTGGCTCACGCTGCCGGCGTCATGGCGCGCGGCCATCTCGCCCTGGGCATGGATCACCGCCCGGATCTGGTCGCGCATGTGCGACTGCGCCCGCAGCAGCTGGCCGAGTTCGTCGTTGCGGCGCGCGGGGATGGTGGTGTCGAGCTTGCCTTGGGCGACGTCGGCGGACACGCGCACGGCCTCGGCCAGCGGGCGCAGCACCATCGCCCGCAGCAGCAGCCACAGGCCGGCACAGAGCGAGGCGGCGGCGAGCAGCCCGACCAGGGCCACCAGCTCCAGCAGCGAGCGCGCCTGCGCGGTGAGCAGGTCGCGCGGCACCATCACCCCCAGCGCGAAGCGACGGTCGCTCTTGCCGATGCGCAGCGGCGCATAGACCTGCACCATCCCGTTCCCGTCGGCCTGGAAGTTGCTGTAGAGCTTGTCCTCGGCGACGGCCGCCAGGATCGCCCGGGTGGTGTCGTCGTCGCGGGTCTTGCCGACGTTGGCCGCATCGGGCGAGGCCACCACCATGCCCATCGGCGACAGCAGTTCGGTACGGCCCTGGCCCATCGGCCGGAGCTGGGCGATGCGCTCCTGCAGGGCGGAAAGCTCGAAGTCGGAGGTGACCACGCCCAGCACCTTGTCGCCGTCCATGATCGGGATGGCGATGGTGGTCAGCATCAGCGTCTTGCCGCCGACCTCGTAGGGATACGGCTCGATGATGACCGGCTTCTTCAGCGTCCGCGGGGTCACGTACCAGGCACCGAGCTTGGGGTCCTCGTAATCGCGCAGCGGCTCGCTGACCAGCTCGCCGCCGACCCGCGCCCAATAGCTCATGAAGCGGCCGGTGGCGTCGTGTTCCGGGGCATCGACGAACTGCGCGTCGTTGCCGTCGAACGCATCCGGCTCCCACAGGACGCACATGCCGGCACGCTCGGGATGCAGTTCCATCTGCTGCCTGAAGGTCTGCGAGATGGCGGCGCGGCTGATCTGCCCGCGCTGGGTCCCCAGGTTCTCGGCCAGCGTCTGCACCGCGTCGTAGGTCTGGCTCATCTCGGTGGAAAGATGCTGGGCCTCGTAGCGAGCCAGGTTCTCCAGGGTGGCCTGCGAGGAGGCCAGCAGTGCGCGGCTGCTCTTCCAGTAGCTGATGGCGGCGGTGAGGCCGAAGGCCGCCAGGGCGATCAGGGCGATGCCCAGCATCAGGCGGGTGGCGACGCTGCTCTTGCGTTCGCTGGAGATGGAACGGGGGGGCGTGGCGGACATGGATGGACCGATGAGGACGGAATCCCCAGCTTCATCGGTCGGTGACGGCGGTTCTTGAGGGCCTGCGCTGCCGTCCGTCGGAAAATCCGCGCCAGGCCGCCGGCTTCATTCGAAGCCGGCGGCGGCTTGTTGCGTGGATCCGCTCAGAACTCCTGCCAGTCGCCGGCATCGGCGATGATCGTCGAATCGATCGCGCGGGGGGCGGGCGCCAGCTTCGGCACCGGGGCCTTGGGCGCGGCGGCAGCGCGCCGGGGCGCCGGCTGTGCACTGGCCGGCGTCGCCGCGGCATCGTCGAGGTGGAACAGGGCGACCGCCTCGGACAGGTGCGCGGCCTGTTCTTCCATCGAGCGCGCGGCGGCGGTGGCTTCCTCCACCAGCGCGGCGTTCTGCTGGGTGGTTTCGTCCATCTGCATCACGGTCTGGTTGACCTGCTCGATGCCGGCCGTCTGTTCCTGCGAGGCGGCGGAGATCTCGGCCATGATGTCGGTCACCCGCTGCACCGAACTGACGATCTCGCCCATGGTGCTGCCGGCCTGGTGCACCAGCGCCGAGCCTTCGGCGACCTTGTCCACCGAGTTTTCGATCAGTTCCTTGATCTCCTTGGCGGCCCCGGCCGAACGCTGCGCCAGGGTGCGCACTTCCGAGGCGACCACGGCGAAGCCGCGGCCCTGCTCGCCGGCGCGGGCGGCTTCCACCGCGGCGTTGAGCGCCAGGATGTTGGTCTGGAAGGCGATGCCGTCGATGACGCTGATGATGTCGGCGATCTTCTTCGACGAGGCCTCGATGTCGGTCATGGTGGTGACCACCTGGCTGACCACCTGGCCGCCCTGCGAGGCGACCCCGGCCGCACCCTGCGCCAGCTGGTTGGCCTGGCGGGCGTGCTCGGCGTTCTGGCGCACGGTGGAGGTCAGCTCCTCCATCGAGGCGGCGGTTTCCTCCAGGTTCGCCGCCTGCTGCTCGGTGCGGCGCGACAGGTCGTTGTTGCCGGTGGCGATCTCCGAGGCGGCCAGGTTGATGCTCGATGCCGACTGCTGGATGCGGCCGACGATCGAGGTCAGCTGCGCGACGGTGGCGTTGGCGTCGTCGCGGATGCGCGCGAATACGCCCTGGTAGCTGCCCTCCATGCGCGTCGTCAGGTCGCCGCGCGACAGCGCGCCGAGCAGGGTGGAGACCTGGCCGACGCTGCTCGCGAAGCTGTCCAGCAGGCCGTTCAACTGTTCCGACAACTGCAGCAGGAAGCCGCTCTTGCCTTCCAGCATGATCCGCCCGGAAAGCTCGCCGTTGGCGGCGGCGGCGACGATGCCGCTGACCTCGCGCTCGACCTGCACTTCGGCGGTGCGGTCGTCCCACTCCACCACGTAACCCAGGCGACGGCCGTCGCCGTCGGTCACCGGATTGATGATCTGGCGCATGACGTGGTTGCCGACGGTGATCTGCGCGCGATGGGTGCCGTGCAGCTCGCCGAGCAGCTTGCGCTGGTGCGGCGGATGCTTGTGGAACACATCGATGTTGCTGCCGATCAGCGTCTTCATGTCGAAGTTCGGCAGGTCGCGGCGCATGTCCTGCTCGGCCTTGCCGAGCATCTGGAACAGCGGCCGGTTGGCGTAGATGATGGTGAGGTCGGCATCGGCGATCATCACGCTGGTGGTGACGTCGTCGAGCGCGGAACGGATGCGCAGGTTCTCGGCGGCGAGGGCGGCATCGCGCTCGATGCGCTCGCGCAGGTTGCCCTGCATGGTCTGCATGGAGCGCATCAGGGTGCCGATCTCGTCCTGGCGCGTGGTATCGATGCGGCCGTCGAGCTTGCCGTGGGCGATGTCGTTGGCGACGCCGGCGGCGGCGGCCAGCGGCAGCACCACCTGGCGACGCAGCAGCACGAACAGCGCCGTGCACAGCGCCAGCGCCGCCAGCAGGCCTACCGCGGCGACGATGTACAGCAGCACGTCCGCCTGCCGGGTCAGCAGCGACTGCGGGACGATCACGCCGAGGGCGAAGTGCTGGGCGGCATCGCCCACCTTGATCGGCACGTACACCGCGACATTGCCGTCGGCGTCGGGCTCGAATGCTTCGGCGACCTCGCCCTTGGCGATGCGCGCGAGCAGGGCGCCGGTGGCCGCATCCTGGCGCTGGGTGCCGATCCCGGCCGGGTCGCGGCTGGCCAGTACGCGGCCGGCCGGCGACAGCAGTTCGACGTGGCCTTCGCCCATCGGCGACAGCCGCGACAGGTGCTCCTGCAGCGAAGACAGGGCGAAGTCCACCGTCACCACGCCGAGGAAGCGCTCCTGTTCGACGATCGGGATCGACAGGGTCGTCATCAGCACCTGCTTGCCGTTGATCGTGTAGCTGTACGGCTCGACCAGCGTGGGCTGGCGGCTTTCGCGTGGCTTGAGATACCAGTCGCCATCGCCCGCCACGTCATAGCCGCGCAGGGCCTCGGTGACGGGTTTTCCGTCGGCCCAGGCCCAGTAGCTCATGAAGCGGCCGCTCGAATCGTGTCCCTCGTCGTCCGCATGCGCGGCATCGGCGCCATCGAACGCGTCCGGCTCCCACAGCGTGCTGACCCCGACCCACTCCGGGTGCGCGAGCAGCTGCTGCTTGAGCAGCGCCGATACCGCCTGGCGGGTCAGGATGCCTTGTTGCTGCTGCAGGCGCAGGGTGCCGGCCAGGGTAGTGGCGGTGTCGTAGGCCTCGCCCAGCCCGGCCGAGACCCGCTGCGCCTCGAGGCCGGCCAGGTTGCGCATTGCATCCTGCGACGACGAGAGCAGGGCGCGGCTGCTCTTCCAGTAGCTGATCGCGGCGGTGACACCGAAGGAAATCAACGCGATCAGCGCCACGCCCAGCATCAGGCGGGTGACGATGCTGGAACCGGAACGGGGATGGGACACAGCTCTCTCCTGCGGCCATGCGCCCCTGGATATCGGGACACCGGCTCATGACTTTGGTAAGAAGGGGCGGCGCGGATGTTGGATCACCGCCCCTGTAATGCCGGCGCGCAGCCCATAGGGGGCTACGCGACGGATGCCTCAGAACGCCTGCACGCCGCCGGCCGCCAGGCCGATGCCGCGCCCGGCGGCCACGGCCGGGGCGTGGGCGTGGGCGGCGACCCGGGTGGCTGCCGGTGCGATGGCCGCCAGCCGGAACTGCGAGACGGCCTCGCTCAGCTGCTGCGCCTGTTCCTCCATGGCACGCGCGGCGGCGGTGGCTTCCTCCACCAGCGCGGCGTTCTGCTGGGTGGTCTCGTCCATCTGGGTGACGGTCTGGTTGACCTGTTCGATGCCGGCGCTCTGTTCCTGCGAGGCGGCGGAGATCTCGGCCATGATGTCGGTCACCCGCTGCACTGAACTGACGATCTCGCCCATGGTGCTGCCGGCCTGGTGCACCAGCGCCGAGCCTTCGGCGACCTTGTCCACCGAGTTTTCGATCAGTTCCTTGATCTCCTTGGCGGCCCCGGCCGAACGCTGCGCCAGGGTGCGCACTTCCGAGGCGACCACGGCGAAGCCGCGGCCCTGCTCGCCGGCGCGGGCGGCTTCCACCGCGGCGTTGAGCGCCAGGATGTTGGTCTGGAAGGCGATGCCGTCGATGACGCTGATGATGTCGGCGATCTTCTTCGACGAGGCCTCGATGTCGGCCATGGTGGTGACCACCTGGCCGACCACCTGGCCGCCCTGCGAGGCGACCCCGGCCGCGCCCTGCGCCAGCTGGTTGGCCTGGCGGGCGTGTTCGGCGTTCTGGCGCACGGTGGAGGTCAGTTCCTCCATCGAGGCGGCGGTTTCCTCCAGGTTGGCGGCCTGCTGCTCGGTGCGGCGCGAGAGGTCGTTGTTGCCGGTGGCGATCTCCGAGGCGGCCAGGTTGATGCTGGAGGCGGCCTGCTGGATGCGGCCGACGATCGAGGTCAGCTGCGCGACGGTGGCGTTGGCGTCGTCGCGCATCCTGGCGAACACGCCCTGGAAATCACCCTGCATGCGCGCGGTCAGGTCGCCGCGGGCGATGGCCTGCAGCAGGCTGGAGGTCTGCGCCAGGCTGTGGTCGGTGGCCTCCATCATCGCGTTGAGGTTGTGCACCATCTGCCGGAAATCATGCTCGAAGCGCTGCTCGTCACCGCGCTGGCTGAAATCGCCCTCGGCCGCGGCGCCGCTCAGGCGGCGGATCTCGCTGCTGATGGCGGTGAGGTTGCGCTTGATGGTGGCCATGGTCTCGGTGATTTCGGCCTTCTCGCCGGGCAGCGGCGGCATGTCGCGGCTCAGGTCGCCCACGGCATAGCGCTGGGCCAGCTCGATCACCTGCATCTTCACGCCGATGTGGTTGCCGACCAGCTGGTTGGTGCCGGCGACCATCACCCCGTAGTCGCCGGGGAAGGCGGCCTGGTCCATGCGGTAGCTGATGATGCCGGCGTCATGCTGGCGCCCCATCTCCTGCTGCGCCGCGATCACCGCCTGCAGCTGCGCCTGCATGCGCTGCATCGAGGACAGCAGTTTGCCGACTTCGTCGCGGCGCGAGGCGTCGATGCGGCGGTCGAGCTTGCCCGCGGCGACATCGTCGGCCACGCGCACCGCCTCGCCCAGCGGCTGTACGATCGAGCGGATGATGGCCCAGCCCAGCAGGGCGGCCAGCACCAGCGACAGCGCCATGCCGGCGGCCACCGCCATCAACGAACGCTGGTAGGCCTGCCTGGACGCGGCCACATCCCTGGCCAGCTGCTCCTGGTTGTACTGCGACATCAGCTTGAGCTGGTCGAACAGCAGGCGGCGCAGCTTGCGCGATTCGTCCGAGGAGATGTTCCGGGCGGTGTCGAAATCGTCGGCGGCAATGGCCGCGGCAATGCGCTCGTGCGCGGTGAAGTACGCCGCACGGTGCTCCTTGAGTTTCTCGTACATCGCCTGTTCTTCCGGCGTGTAGTCGGTATCGATGTCGTCGTAGGCCTTCTCGGCGGCCTCGATCAGGCCGCGCGTGTCGGCCAGGCGCTTGTCGTAGTCGGCCAGCTGCTCGGGGTTGCCCTGGTAGTTCAGCTGCGCCTGCTCATAGGTGCGGAACTCGCCGAGCTGCGCGCGCATCTCGCCCAGTTGCTGGACCGCCGGCATCCAGTTGTTGTTGATCTGCTCGATCTGGGTGTTGGCGAGCATCATCCGCCACAGCGAGAAGCCCCCCATCAGCAGGGTGATCATGCAGGTGATGCAGAAAGCGAGGACAAGCTTCCGCGTGATCGAAAGGTTCTGGAACCATTTCATCGCAGATATCTCCAGTGACAGGCTCAGCGACAGGCAGGCCCGGCGCACCTGCGCGACGTCATCAATTTGGAATGGCCGCGGCGGGAGGCCCGCACCCTGGGGTGCACATTTGCGGTATCGGCGCCGGCGTCCGCTTCTTGACGCCTGTGCGGTCGCCCGGCAGCGGAATCCCGACAGGCGGCGGACCGGTACCTGCCGGTGCCGTCAGAAATGCAGCTGCGCGCGCAGCTGCACCCCCTCGGGCTGCCAGTGCCGGGGCCCGCGCCGCGCATCGGCGTGGACGTAGTTGGCCTGGAACTTCAGGTGGTTGCCGAGGTACCAGTTGGCGCCCACGGTCCAGTTGTGTTCGCGGCCGCCACGGATCAGGCCGTCGTCCAGGTCGATGCGGCTGTAGCGTGCCAGCAGCTCGATGGCGCCGCGCTTGCCGGCCGGGCGCGGATTGGCGACGTTGCCGCCGCTGTAGGTGCGCGATTCGCCGGTAAGCAGCCAGCTGCCGGCCAGGTACCAGCCGTCGCCACGGTAGTGCGGCAGGGCGTGGCGGCGGGTGGTCTGCTGCAGGTATTCGCCCTGCAGCGACCACGGGCCTTCGATCCACAGCGCCTCCAGGCCGCGGCGGTCGATGCGTTCGACCTCGCGCAGGGTGCCCGAGTCGACCAGCCGCAGCGAAGTCAGCGACGCTTCCGGCCTGGCGCGCCAGCGCACGCTCGGCGCGAGCTCCACGCCGAGGCCATTGGTTTCGGCGTCGGGACGTTCGCGGGTGCTGGATACGCCCAGGTGCAGCACGTGCGAGGGCTGTTTGCGCGGGGTCCAGGCCAGCCGCGCGGCCACGCTGTCGCCGCGGTTGTTGCCCTGCAGGTCGTGGCTGTAGGCGCCGGCGTTGAACAGCCAGCGCGGCCGCTCCAGGGCCCAGTCCACGCCGATGCGGCGGCCCTCGTAGAACGCCTGTGTCGGCAGTGCGTTCTCCATGAAGGCGCCGCTGCGAGTGGCGGTATTGCCCTCGAAGCCCAGCGGCAGCTTCATCTGGCCGATGCGCCATTTGCCGAAGTCGTGGCCGGTCAGGCCCTTGCTCTCCAGGCGCAGTGCCACGTCCATCCAGGTGTCGGACTGGAAGTCGTAGGACGCGGTGAAGTCGTACAGGCCCTTGCGCTTGATGGCGAGGCCGAATTCCTTGCGGCGCCAGTCCTGGTCATCGTCCAGGGCAGCGCCGTCGGCGTCGAAGCGGTTGATGTCCCAGGCGAAGTTGCCGGTGAGGGTGGCTTCGGTGCCATCGGCCAGCGCCAGTCGCGGGGGCCATGCGTCGGCCTGCGTGCCGGCCAGGGCCGGAGCGGCGAGGGTGAGCAGGGCGAGCGGGGCTAGGCGGTGCATGCGGATGTCCTGGAGCGAGGGGGCGGCACGCCGGGGCGTGGGCCGGGTTCGGTGTGGCGCCCCCGGTCCTGCGGCAGGAGGGCGCGCGTAGTGGTTGCACGGGGGAACGGGCGACAGCGGGGTCGCCCGGGCATGCCGGCGGCAGGCGCCGGTGCGGCGTGCCTGCCGTGGGCACGGCCTGTGCGGGATGAAACGGTGGTGGCCCCCGCCGCGAATGGCGAGGGCGCCGGGTCAGGCGGCCTGCGGCAGGCGCAGCGAGCGCACCAGGCCGCCGACATCGACGATCAGCGCGACCCGGCCATCGCCGAGGATGGTGGCCCCGGAAACGCCGCCGATGCGGCGGTAGTTGTTCTCGATGTTCTTGACCACGACCTGCTGCTGGCCGAGCAGTTCGTCCACTTCCAGGGCGATCTTCTGGCCGTCGCCCTCGACCACCACCACCAACGGGTCGGCATGGCTGTCCCGGCAGTAGCCGTAGTACTGGCCCAGCGACAGGATCGGCAGGTACTCGCCGCGCACGCGCAGCACACGGCCTTCGCCGGCCATGGTGCGGATGTCTTCGGCCTTGGGCTGCAGCGCCTCGAGCACGTAGGCCAGCGGCAGGATCAGGGTCTCGCCGGCGACCGACACGGTCATGCCGTCGAGGATGGCCAGGGTCAGCGGCAGGCGGATCAGCACCCGGGTCCCGGCGCCGGTCTGGCTTTCCAGCTGCACTTCGCCGCCGAGCGCCTGGATGTTGCGGCGGACCACGTCCATGCCCACGCCGCGGCCGGACAGGTCGGTGACCGCATCGGCGGTGGAGAAGCCGGGCTGGAAGATCAGGTCCCAGACCTGGGTATCGGTCGGGTTGTCGGGAATCGCCAGGCCGCGTTCGTGGGCCTTGGCCAGGATCTTGTCGCGGTTCAGGCCGCGCCCGTCGTCGCTGACCTCGATGACGATGTGCCCGCCCTGGTGCGAGGCGGCCAGGGTGATGGTGCCCATCTCGTCCTTGCCGGCCTGGCGGCGTACGTCGGGCATTTCCAGGCCGTGGTCGATCGAGTTGCGCACCAGGTGCACCAGCGGGTCGGCGATCTTCTCGATCAGGCCCTTGTCCAGTTCGGTGCCTTCGCCGATGGTGCGCAGCCGGACCTGCTTGCCCAGGCGCGAGGACAGGTCGCGCACCAGCCGCGGGAAGCGGCGGAACACCGCGTCCACCGGCAGCATGCGCACGCCGATCACCGCTTCCTGCAGGTCGCGGGTATTGCGTTCGAGCAGGTCCAGGCCGGCCAGCAGGCGTTCGGCGTGCGACGGGTCCAGGCCGCCGGAGACCTGCTTGAGCATGGCTTGGGTGATGACCAGCTCGCCGACCAGGTTGATCAGCGCATCGACCTTGTCGACGCTGACGCGGATCGAGCTTTCGGCCTCGTGCGTGGCGCCCGCCGCAGTGGCCGTGGCGGCGGCCGGGCGTGCGCCCGTGGCGACCTCGACGGCCACTTCCTGTGCCGCGGTCGGGGCGTGGGTGGCCAGGCTCGGCGGGGCGATGATCGGCTGGATGTCCAGCTCGCAGTCGTCCACGACCCAGGCGAAGGTATCTTCGATCTTGCTGCGCGGGATGCGTCCGGTCAGGTCCAGGTCCCAGGCGATGTAGGCTTCCAGCGGGTCCATCTGCTCGAACCCGGGCAGGCGCTGCATGCGCGCCTCGACCTGCAGCGGGCCGAGGGTTTCCAGCTCGCGGATGATGCGCAGCGGATCGTTGCCGCTCATGAACAGCGAGGGCGCCGGGACGAAGCCGATCTGCCAGCCTTCCGGTTCGGCCGCGGGGTGTTCCTGGCGGGCCGCGACCGGCGCGGCGGCGGTGCCGGAGAGCACCGCTTCCAGGCGCGCCTTGACCGCGGCGACCGCGGCCGGGTCGGCGGCCTGGCCGTGTTCGGCCTCGCGCAGCAGTGCGCGCAGCACGTCCACCGAGGACAGCATGGCATCGACCGCGGCGCTTTCCAGCACCCGCTTGCCGGCACGCAGCTCGTCCAGCAGCGTCTCCAGCACGTGGGTCAGGCCGGCGATGGCCTCGAAGCCGAAGGTGCCGGCGCCGCCCTTGATCGAATGCGCGGCGCGGAACACCGAGTTGATGATTTCCGGATCCTGCTGCCCGTCCTCCAGTGCCAGCAGCCCGGCCTCCATGGCGTCCAGCCCTTCGCGGCTTTCCTCGAAGAAGGTGGCGTGGAAACGTTGCAGGTCCATGCTCATCGGCGCGCTATCCGGTCGGGGTTCGGGGCGGTGGGAGGGCGATCAGCCCAGGACTTTCTGGACGGTGGCGACCAGCTGTTCCGGGTTGAACGGCTTGACCAGCCAGCCGGTCGCGCCGGCGGCCTTGCCCTCGGACTTCTTGTCGGCGGCCGACTCGGTGGTCAGCATCAGCATCGGGGTGAACTTGTAGTCCGGCAGCTGGCGCAGTTCGCGGATGAGCGCGATGCCGTCCATGTTGGGCATGTTCACGTCGGTGACCACCGCATTGAACTTGGCGCCCTTGGCGCGGCCCAGGGCAATGGCGCCGTCTTCGGCCTCCTCCACGGAAAAGCCGGCCGAGGTGAGGGCGAAGGCCACCATCTGGCGCATCGACGCCGAGTCGTCCACCACCAGGATTCGAGCGCTCATGCAACGTTCTCCACAGAATTCGATTTGTCAGGGGTTGCGTCCAGACCCAGGGTCTGGAGGACGCCGAGCAGGCGCGCGGCGTCGCGGAAGGTGTCGGTAGCGTCGTCGAAGACGGTGGCATGGCCGGCCTGGCGGCGGGCCAGGACGAAGGCACACAGCACCTGGATGGCGGCCGTATGCACCCGGCCCACCTGGCTGGCATCCACGCGCAACGCGCCGCTCTGGCCCAGGTGCGGGGTCAGGTGTTGCTTCAGGTCGCTGGTGGACTCGATGCCCAGGTCCTGCGCCAGTGCCACAGTGCTCATCGTTGCTCCGGAGAGACGGTACTGGACCAGTTAACGGCAGTGCCTGGGCGATCTTTAAGGGGCGGGATCAAATGCGCGTGAATCCGTGAACTGGCGCACGGAACGCGGCCTGCGCCGGGCACGGGCTCAGCGCCGGGCGGCATGCCGTTTCAGCGCTCGCACTGCAGCAGTTCGGACGCATCGAGCAGGATCATCGGCTGCTGGCCGATGCGGGCCACGCCGCGGAACAGGGTGTTGGAGATCTGGCAGATGCGCGCGGTATCGGGCGGCTCGATCTGCGACTCGGTCAGGTTGGCCACGTCCTCCACCGCGGACACCCGCAGGCCCAGCACCTCGCCCTTTTCCTCGAGCACCACGATGCGGGTCTGGCTGCCTTCGCCCACCGCGGCGAAGCCCAGGTGCAGGCCCAGGTCGATCACCGGTACCACCTGGCCGCGCAGGTTCATGATGCCGAGCATCGAGGCGGCGGTGCCGCGCAGGCCCAGCAGCGGTACCGGCAGCACCACTTCCTGCACCTTGAGCAGCTCCAGCGCATAGGCCTGGGTGCCGCAGCGCAGGCGCAGCCAGCGCGAGGTGCGTTCGCTGGCCCGGCGCTGCGGCCGTTGTGGCTCGCGTGCCTGCGCCTGCAGTGCGGCCCAGACATTGTCGCCGTCGGCCACTGCCGGCGGCGCGGCTTCGTCGACCGCCGGTGCGGCGGCGCTGCGTGCAGGGGCCCGCGCAGGGGCAGGCGCGGGGGCCGGCACCGGCGCTGCCACAGCGGGCACGACAACCGGCGTCACCGGGCTGGCCGCCGTGGCCGCAGGCGCTGCCGGGGCGGGGGTGGCAGGGAGCGGCGGCGGCGGGACGGCATCTGGCGCGACCGACGCCGTCGCAGCCGCGCGGGCGGGCGCTGCCGGCACCTGTATCGGCGCCGGTGCGGGCATCGCGTCGAGCAATAGTTCGCCCAGATAGTCGTCCAGCACGTCGGTGCCGTTCATGCCGCGCGCTCCAGTTGCGCGGCGTCTTCGGCACGCAGCCATTCGAGTGCGCGGCGGTAGGCCGACAGGCCGCGCCCCGGGTAGGCGTCGTCATGCGCCGGGGCGGTGAGGGTGGCCGGCGTGCTGATCCGGGTATCGATCGGAATCGCGTCTTCCCAGACGCGCTCGCCATGCCGGTCCTGCATCTGCCTGAGGGTTTCGTTGCCGGTCCGGGTACGGCGGTCGAACAGGGTCGGCAGGATCGACACCGGCAGCGGCCGGCCGCGCGAGCGCTCGACCATCTGCCCGGTGCGCACCATGCCTTCCAGCCCGTGCAGCGCCAGCGGTTCGGCCTGGGTGGGAATGATCAGGCGGTCGGCGGCGGCCAGCGCGTTGATCATCAGCAGGCCCAGGGTCGGCGCGCAGTCGAGCAGGATGTAGTCGTGGCGCTGCCCGTGCTGGGCCAGCGCGTGCTGCAGGGCCAGGCCCAGGCCCGGCTGGTTGGCGCTGCGCCGTTCCAGGGTGGCCAGCGCGGCCTGCGCGCACAGGTAGTCCAGTCCGGGGATGGCGCTGTCGCGGGCCAGCGCGGCGATCTCGCCGGGCGGGGTGGCGAACAGTTCCAGCACACCCGGCGGCGGCGGATCCAGCGGCACGCCGAAGGCCCGGGTCAGCGAGGCATGCGGGTCGAGGTCGATCAGCAGCACGCGCTGGCCGAGCGCGGCCAGGCCGCGGCCCAGCGCCAGTGTCGTGGTGGTCTTGCCGACGCCGCCCTTCTGGTTGGCAATGGCCCAGATACGCATCAGTGCACTCCTTCTATTGCTGCCGGCAATGCCGGTCCGGACGTGCGCGCGGGCGCCTCGGCGCCGGCGGCATCGCGGGTGGGTTGTGCGGCGCCGACCGTGGTCGCGCCGTCGGCCAGCGCGTCGGCGCTGGCGGCCGAATCGGCCAGGATGATGACCATGACCCGGCGGTTGCGGTTGCGGCCCTCGGCCTGCGCGTTGCTCTCGCGCGGGCGGAACTCGCCGTAGCCCATCATCGCCAGCCGCTGCGGCTGCACGCCGTGGTCGGCGAACAGGTGAACCACGCTGGCCGCACGTGCCGCCGACAGTTCCCAGTTGGACGGGTACTGCGCGGTGGCGATCGGCATGGTGTCGGTATGGCCTTCCACGCGCACGCCGTTGGGCACGTCCTGCAGCACGTCGGCCAGCTTGCCCAGGGTCTGCCGCGCCTGCGCGTCCAGTGCCGCCGAACCGGTGGCGAACAGGATGTCGCTGTTGATCTCGACCTCGATCCACAGTTCGGTGCGGCGCACGGTGATCACGCCCTGGTCGACCAGCGGCGCCAGCGCCCGGGTCAGCTTCTCGGCGATCTGCCCGAGCTGGCGTTCGGCGCGCTGCAGCTGCTCGCGGTCGCGCAGCGATACCGGGCGCGTCATCTGCGACGCCATCGACGGCAGCCGGGTCGGGTCGGAGACCGCGCCGCCGGTCATGCTGGGGGCGCGGATCACCGCCGGCGTGTCGTGGCCGCCGCCCTGCAGCTGCTGGTGGCCGACCTGGACCTGGGTGATGGTGCGCGGCGCGCCGCCGAAGGCGGTGGTCAGGGCATCGGCCATTACCCGGTACTTGCCTTCGTTGAGCGAGGAAATGGCGTACATCACCACGAAGAAAGCCAGCAGCAGCGTCATCAGGTCGGCATAGGGGATGGCCCATGCCTCGTGGTTGGCGTGCTCTTCGTGGGACCTGCGGCGTGCCATGGTTCAGCCCACGAAGCCGGCCAGGCTGGTTTCGATGTTGCGCGGATTCTCGCCATGGGCGATGGCGATCAGTCCTTCGATGATCATCTCGCGCTCGCGGCTGTTGTGCGCGATCACGCTCTTGAGCTTGGCCGCGACCGGCAGGAACAGCAGGTTGGCCGAGGCGATGCCGTAGATGGTGGCGGTGAACGCGGCGGCGATGCCGTGGCCGAGCTTGCTCGGGTCGGCCAGGTTCTTCATCACCGCGATCAGGCCCAGCACCGCGCCGATGATGCCCAGGGTCGGGGCATAGATGCCCATGCCCTCGAACACCTTGGCCGCGGCCAGGTCGCGGTGTTCCTGGCCGCTGAGTTCGATTTCCAGCATGTGCCGGATCGCGTCGGGCTCCACGCCGTCCACCACCAGCTGCAGGCCCTTGCGCAGGAACGGGTCGTCCTGCATTTCCACCTGCGGCTCCAGCCCGAGCAGGCCCTGGCGGCGGGCGATGTTGCTCCACTCCACGATCTGCCGGATCAGTGCCTGGCGGTCGCTGGCCGGCGGCTGCACCACCCAGCGCACGATCCTGAAGGCGTGGCGGAAGATCGCCGGCGAAGTGTGCAGCAGGATCGCCGCCACGGTGCCGACGATGACGATCACGAATGCCGCCGGCGACCACAGCGAGGACAGGCCGGCTCCCTTGAGTATGCTGCCACCCACCAGCGAGGCCAGTGCGAGGAAGAGTCCGATGATGCTGAGTCTGTCCATTTAACGAATATCGGCGCGTGCGCGGGGTACTTGAACGGTAGGGGCGGGGGTCCCTTCGCGAGGGACGCCGGGCGGACTTCTGCGGTGGCGGGGCGCGGCCGCGCCCCATGCGCCGGTGCCGGCGGGGCAGGTGGGCTTACTCCTGGCTGCGCAGCCCGTCCACGTCCAGGATCAGCGCCATGCGGCCGTCGCCGATCAGGGTGGCGCCGGCATAGCCCTTCAGCCCGCGCAGCGCCTTGGGCAGCGGCTTGATCACCACTTCCTCGCGGCCGCGCACCTGGTCCACGACCAGGCCGAAGCGGGCCTCGCCGATCTGCAGCACCACGATGGTGAGCAGGGTCGACTGCGCCGGTTCCACGTCCAGCCACTGGCGCAGGTCCACCAGCGCCAGCGTGTGCGACTTGCGATCGAGCACGGCGCGGCCGTCGAACCAGCCCAGCGAGGTGCGCGGTGCGTGCAGCACTTCCATCACCCGTGCCAGCGGCAGCGCGTAGATGTCCTCGCCGGCCTGCACCAGCAGGGTCGGCAGGATCGCCAGGGTCAGCGGCACGCGGATCAGGAAGCGGCTGCCGCGGCCCAGTTCCGACTGGATCTGGATCTGCCCGCTCAGTTCGCGGATGCGCGACTGCACCACGTCCATGCCGACGCCGCGGCCGGAAATATCGGTGACCTGCTGCTTGGTCGAGAAGCCGGGCAGGAACACCAGGTGCAGGCATTCCTCGCTGCTCAGCCGTGCCGCCGCCTCCGGGTCCAGCAGGCCCTTCTCGCGGGCCTTGGCGCGCAGCCGCTCGGGATCGATGCCGGCGCCGTCGTCCTGCACCTCGATGCTGACGTAGTCGCCTTCCTGCTGCGCCGACAGCCGCACCCGGCCCATGCGCGGCTTGCCCTGCGCTTCGCGCAGGTCGGGCATTTCCACGCCATGGTCGATGGCGTTGCGGACCAGGTGCACCAGCGGATCGGCCAGCGCCTCGACCAGGTTGCGGTCGAGTTCGGTCTCGGCGCCGATCAGTTCCAGGTCCACTTCCTTCTTCAGGCTGCGGGCGACGTCGCGGGCGACCTTGGGAAAGCGCGAGAACACCTTGCCGACCGGCTGCATGCGGGTGCGCATCACCGCCGACTGCAGGCGCGCGGTGGCGATGTCCAGGGTGGACACGGCACGGTCGAGTTCTTCGTCCTTCAGCCGTGCGCGCAGGGTCTTGAGCCGGTTGCGCGAGAGCACCAGTTCGCCGATCAGGTTGACGATGGCATCCAGGCGCTTGGTGTCCACGCGCACGGTCTGTTCCGGCTCGACCGCAGCCTTGGCCGCGGCCGGTACCGGGGGGGCCGCGCGTGCCGGGGCGGCCGGAGCCGGTGCCGGGGGCACGGCGGCTGCGGCGGCCGGCAGTGTACGGGCGCCGGGAGCGGCGCCGGCATGCAGGGTGTCGAGCAGGGCCTCGAATTCGTCCTCGCTGATCAGGTCGTCGCCGCCCCGGGCCGGTGCGGCCGGGCGGGCGGTGGCCGCGACGGGGCGGGTGCCGGGGGCGGCGCCGCCATGCAGCTGGTCGAGCAGGCTCTCGAACTCGTCCTCGGTGATCAGGTCGCCGCCCGTGCGGCTGGCGGCGGGCGCGGTGTTGGCCGCTGCCGGGCGGGTGCCGGGAGCGGCGCCGCCGTGCAGCTGGTCGAGCAGGTTCTCGAATTCGTCTTCGGTGATCAGGTCGCCGGCCGGCGCCGCGACCGGCGCCGCGGGGGCCGGGGTCGCATCGACGTCGAACAGCGCGATCAGCGACGGCGGCGCGTGCTGCGGATCGGTGCCGGCCGACACCGCGTCGAGCATCGCCTGCAGCCAGTCCAGCGACTGCTGCGCGGCGTCGAAGTGGTGCGCCTGCAGTACCGCCTTGCCCGAGCGCGCCATGCCCAGGGTTTCCTCGGCGGCGTGGCACAGCTCGACCATGGCGTTGATGCCGAGGAAGCCGGCGCCGCCCTTGAGCGTGTGGAAGCCGCGGAACACCGCGTTGAGCTGGTCGTTGTCCTGGGGCGACTGCTCCAGGGCGACCAGCTGTTCGCCGAGGCGATCCAGGATTTCCTGGGCCTCGATGATGAAATCGGCGGCGATGTCGTCGGCGAAGGCGCTCATGGCATCACAGCCCCAGGTTGGAGAGCAGGTCGTCGGCGTCGTTCTGGCTGACGGCGTGGCGGTCGATGCCTTCCAGCGCCGGGCCGGCAAGGCCGCGACCGCGCGCCTCGTCTTCCGGTGGCGGCAGGCCGAGCGCGCCGAAACCCTCGTGCACGCGGCGCACGATGCCGACCACGCGGCGGATGATCTGGCCGGTCAGGTCCTGGTAGCTCTGGGTCAGGGCGATCTCGGTGAGGTTGTGGCGGATGCGCTCCAGCGCCTGCTCGTGTTCGATCGCCGGCACGCTGCCCTCGCGCAGCCCGCTGACCAGCTCGCGGCACTGCTCGGCCAGGTCCAGGGTGCGGTGGGTCGCTTTTTCGGTCATCTCCACCACGTGGTCCAGGCGCGCGCAGGCATCGTCCAGCTCGCCGGCCTCGGTGGGGACCGTCGGCAGCTCGCCCAGGGCCTGGCCCAGCTCGCGCGCAAGGCGCCCCAGCCCGGCCATCATCGGCTGCGTGCGCAGCGCGGCCAGCGCGTCGATTTCACGGCGCCAGCCGTTCTCGTCGCCGCCTTCCAGCGCTGCCAGCGCGTCCTGCAGGTGCTGCACCAGGACCGATTTCTCGCTCGGAGTTCCGCTGGACATGGTCATCAGGCGCTCGCTGCCAGCCGCTCGAAGATCTTGCCCAGCTTCTCTTCCAGGGTCTGCGCGGTGAACGGCTTGATGATGTAGCCGTTCACGCCACACTGCGCGGCCTCGATGATCTGCTCGCGCTTGGCCTCGGCGGTGACCATCAGCACCGGCAGGGTCTTGAGCCTGGCATCGGCGCGGATCGCCTTGAGCAGTTCGATGCCGGTCATCACCGGCATGTTCCAGTCGGTGATCACGAAATCGAACGGCTGGCTGTTCAACAGCGCCAGCGCGGCATGCCCGTCCTCGGCTTCGGCGGTGTTGGTGAAGCCCAGGTCGCCCAGCAGGTTCTTGACGATGCGCCGCATGGTCGAGAAGTCGTCGACGATCAGGATCCGCATGTTCTTGTTCAAAAGGTGTTCCTCTTCATGGTTCGACGAGGCCGGCGTCGGCCGCCTCGAAAATCTTCAGCCGGCCACGCAGCCGCAGCATGGCCTGGCCGTGGATCTGGCACACGCGCGACTCGCTGACCCCGAGCACCGCGCCGATCTCCTTCAGGTTCAGCTCCTGCTCGTAGTACAGCGACAGCACCAGCTGTTCGCGCTCGGGCAGCTGGCCGATGGCCTTGCCCAGTTCCTCGCCGAACTGGCTGCGCTCGAGCACCTGTTGCGGGGTCGGGCCGCCGGTGGCCGGCGTGTCCAGCTCGCCCTGGTCCTCGATCCGCGATTCCAGGCTCAGCACCTGGCCGCGCGCGGCGTCCTCGATCAGCCGCATGTACTCGGGCAGCGGCATGTCCATGGCCTGCGCCACCTCGGTCGCGCTGGCGGCGCGGCCGGTGCTCTGTTCGATGCGGCGGATGGTGGCGGCGGCATCGCGGGTGCGGCGATGCACCGAGCGCGGCACCCAGTCGCCACGGCGGATCTCGTCGATCATCGAGCCGCGGATGCGGATCGAGGCGTAGGTCTCGAACGAGGCGCCCTGTTCGGCGTCGTAGCTGCGCGAGGCTTCGATCAGGCCCATCATGCCGGCCTGGATCAGGTCGTCGATCTCGACGCTGGCCGGCAGGCGCGCCGCCAGGTGGTGGGCGATGCGCCGCACCAGGTCCGAATGGCGGGCGATGCAGTCGTTGGCGCTGGCGCGCTGGACTTCGCGGTAATGGGCGGCCGGGTTCATGTCGCCACCCCGCGCTGGATGATGCGCTCCAGGAAGAACTCGACGCCGCCGCGCGGCTCGGTCGGCGCCTGCCAGCGGGCGGTGCGGCGGGCGATCTCCTGCAGCGCCAGCGCCGCCGGCGCCGACGGGTACAGCTTGACCACCGGCTGCTGGCGCTGCACCGACAGGCGCAGCCAGTCGTCCTGCGGCACGCAGCCCAGGTAGTTGAGCGAGACGTCGGTCAGGAACTTCTCGCACACCCGCACCAGCTTCTCGTACAGCATGCGGCCTTCGTTGGGGTCGCGGGCCATGTTGGCCACGACCTGGATCCGGTCGACCCCGCGCTCGCGCGAGAGCACCTTGATCAGCGCGTAGGCGTCGGTGATCGAGGCCGGCTCGTCGCAGACCACCACCACGGTGTCCTGCGCGGCCTGGCAGAAGGTCAACACGCTGTCGGTGATGCCGGCGGCGGTGTCGATGATCATCACGTCCAGGTCGCGTTCCAGCTCGGAGAACACGTTGACCAGGCCGACGTGCTCGGCCGGCTGCAGTTCGGCCATGTGCCGGCGGCCGGACGCGGCCGGGACCACCAGCAGGCCGTCGGGGCCTTCGATGATGACGTCCTCCAGCGTGCAGCGCCCGGCGACCAGGTCGGCCAGGGTGTGCTTGGGCTGCAGGCCGAGGATGACGTCGATGTTGGCCAGGCCGAGGTCGGCGTCCAGCAGCAGCGTGCGCTTGCCCATGCCGGCCAGCGCCACGGCCAGGTTGGCCGAGACGTTGGTCTTGCCCACGCCGCCCTTGCCGCCGGTCACCGCGATGGTGCGCACGGGGCCCGCGGGCTGGCGGCGGGTGGCCGACAGCGGGAAGGCATTGGTCAGCTTGGCGTACTCACGCGACGGCATGGTTCAACTCCGGGTTGCAGGGCATATCGGCCGCGCGGCGCAAATCTTCAAGGCGAAGCACCAGATTGGCCGCCGAGGCGCGGTGCAGGTCTTCCGGCACGTCCTGTCCGTCGGTCACCCAGGTGATCGGCAGGCGATGGTCCACGGCCACCGAAAGGGCCGAGCCGAAGCGGCCGGTCTCGTCCAGCTTGGTCAGTACCAGGCCCTGCGGGTTGGCCGCGCCGAAGCGGCGCACCACCTCGTCCATGTCCTGGAAGCTGGTGTTGGCCGGCAGCACCAGCAGGGTGCGGATCTGGCCGGCGGCGCGCAGCCACTGCAGCTGCGCGGTCAGGGCGCGGTCGCGCTGGCCCAGTCCGGCGGTGTCGATCAGCACCAGCTTGTAGTCGGCCAGGCGCTCCAGCAGCTGGTTGAGGTTGGTGCCGCTGCTGGCTTCGTGCACGGCGATGCCGAGCTGGCGGCCGAAGCCGTACAACTGCTCGCGGGCGCCGATGCGCTGGGTGTCGGTGGTGACCAGGGCCACGTCGCGGGCGGCATGGGCTTCGGCGAAGCGCGAGGCCAGCTTGGCGATGGTGGTGGTCTTGCCGGCGCCGGTCGGGCCGACCAGGGCGATGACCCCGCCGGCCTCGATCGGGTCGACCGGGGCGATCGGCAGCTTCTTGGAGATCAGGCCCAGCATCAGCCCGCGGGCGCGTGCCGGGTCGATATCGGCCGGCATCTGCACCGCCACGTCGCGGGCCAGGCCGGCGTCGAAGCCGTACTCGTCCATCAGGTCCAGGGCGTTGGCGCGCACCGGGCTGCCGCGCAGGCGTTCGTCGGTGAAGCGGTTCATTTCGCGCTCGATAAGCTGGCGCATGCCGGCCACTTCCTGGCGCAGCTCGGCCAGCTGGCGGTCGTCGCGCGGCGCCGCGGCCACCACGCTCAGCACGGGCGCGGCGACGGCCGCGTCCACGGCCGGTGCCGGAACATTGACGGTGGCTGCGGCCGGGGGGGCGACGGGCGCTGCCGGTTCGGCCGGCAGTGCCGGTGCGACGGCATCCGGCATGGCGGGCGGGACGATGGCCGCCTCGATCCGTGCGGCCGCCGCGGCCACCTGCCGGGCCGGAGCCTCCGGTGGCGGATCGATCGCGAAGTGGGCGCGGTTGCCGGCGGCGGGCGCCGCTGCCGGTGCGGCGACGGCGAAGCCCTCAGGGCGGAATGCCGGCACTACCGGCGCATCGTCCGGCACCGCCGGGAAGGTCGCGAAGATCTGTTCCGGCAGCGCGGGCTGGCGTGCGACGGCGGGGGCAGGGGCGTGGGCGGGCTGCGGCTTGAGCAGCGAGGAGAAGCGGCTGCCCGGGGCCAGCTCGACGCTGCTGTCGATGGAGCGGCCGGTGGCGCCGACCGCCGAGCGGGCGAGGGCGGCAACGGCCGAGGCGGTGGCCACCACCGGTTCCGGCTCCGGGGTCTTGCGGCGGGTCACCGCGGCGATGATCGCCTCGGCGGCGCTGCGCGGCTTGGGCGCCGGCGGCGGTGCCGGGCGGGCGGCTTCCAGGGCGCGCTGCACGACGCTTTCGTCGTAGTGGGCGGCCGCCACGATCTCGACGCCTTCCTCGATCCGGCGATTGGACAGGATGACGGCGTCGGGGCCATGTTCCTTGCGCACCAGGTTCATGGCGGTGCGCATGTCGGCGGCGACGAAACGTTTGATCTTCATGCTGGAGTACCGGGAATTCGTGTGCGGGTGCGACGCGGGAGCAGTGGCGTTGGCGGTGTCGTGCATGGCGGTGCGTGCTCCTCGTCCTTCGTGTGTGGCGGTGGCCGGCCAGGTGTCCGTTCTTTGACGTCGTCCTGCGCCGCCGCCGGTTTCCAGGCTGTCCTCAGCTGATCGTGCCGACCAGCTTCAGGCGCTTGTCTTCCGGTACCTCGCTGTAGGCCAGCACCGACAGCGAGGGGACGCTGTGGCGGACCATCCGCGCGAGGGCGGCGCGGACCGGGCCCGGTACCAGCACCACGGCCGGCTCGTTCCGCGCCTCCTGCTTGCCGACACATTCGGCAAGACTCTGGTGGAGGCGCTCGGCGAGACCGGGTTCCAGCGCGGCACCGTTGCCCTGCGTGGATTCCTGCAAGACCCGTTCCAGTTGCGGGTTCAGGGTGAACACCGGCAGTTCCGGCGACATGCCGGCGATCTCCTGCACGATGAACCGGCCCAGCGCGTTGCGCACCGCCACGGTCAGCGCGGTCGGGTCCTGGCTGAGCGGGGCGTTCTCGACCAGCGCCTCGGCGATCTTGCGCAGCTGCCGGATCGGAATGCGCTCGATCAGCAGGTTCTGCAGCACCCGCGCCACCACCGAGATCGGCAGCGCCTTGGGGGTCAGGTCCTCGACCAGCTTGGGCGCGCTCTTGGCCAGGGTCGCCAGCAGCTGCTGCACTTCCTCGTGGCCCAGCAGTTCCGGCGCGTGCTCGCGGATCAGGTGCGACAGGTGGGTGGCGACCACCGTGGCCGGATCGACCACGGTGTAGCCCAGCGACTCGGCATGGGCGCGCTGGTGCGGCTGGATCCAGGTGGCGTCCAGGCCGAAGGCCGGGTCCTTGCCGGGAATGCCGTCCAGCTGGCCCATCGCGCTGCCGGGGTCCAGTGCCAGCTCGCGGTCGGGATGGATCTCGGCGCTGGCGACCGGCACGCCGTGGATCAGCACCCGGTAGGTGGTGGGCGCCAGCTCGAGGTTGTCGCGGATGTGCACCGACGGGATCAGGAAGCCCACGTCCTGGGTGAGCTTGCGGCGCACGCCCTTGATGCGTGCCATCAGTTCGCCGCCCTGGGCCTTGTCCACCAGCGGGATCAGCCGGTAACCGACCTCCAGCCCCAGCGGGTCGACCGGGCGCAGTTCGTCCCAGCTCAGTTCGGCGGTCGGCGCCGGCTGCGCGCCGAGCAGGCCGGGGATCTCGCCGGCGGCGGCCGCGCCGGCCTCGGCGCTGGCGGCCGCGGCGGCAGCCGTGTCGCGCTTCCACAGTTTCCAGGCCAGGAAGCCGAGGATCGACGCCAGCACCAGGAACGCCAGGTTGGGCATGCCCGGGACCAGCCCGACCAGGCCGATGATGGCCGCGGCGATGGCCAGCGCCCGGTACTGGCCGAATACCTGGCCCATCATGGCCTGGCTCATGTCCTGGGCGCGCGAGGCGCGCGTCACCAGCATCGCCACCGCGCTGGACACCAGCAGCGCCGGCAGCTGCGCCACCAGGCCGTCGCCGATGGACAGCAGGGTGTAGGTGGAGGCTGCGTCGGCGAACGGCATGCCGTGCTGGAGCACGCCCACCGCCAGGCCGCCGAGCAGGTTGATGAACAGGATCAGGATGCCGGCGATGGCGTCGCCGCGGATGAACTTGCTGGCGCCGTCCATCGCACCGTAGAAGTCGGCTTCCTCGCGCACTTCCTCGCGCCGCGCCTTGGCTTCCTCGCGGGTCAGCAGACCGGCGTTGAGGTCGGCGTCGATCGCCATCTGCTTGCCGGGCATGGCGTCGAGGATGAAGCGCGCGGTCACTTCCGACACGCGTCCGGCGCCCTTGGTGATGACCACGAAGTTGATGATGGTCAGGATCGCGAACACCACGATGCCGACCGCGTAGTTGCCGCCGATCACGAACTCGCCGAACGAGGCGATGACCTTGCCCGCCGCCTCGTGGCCGTTCTGGCCGTTGAGCAGGATGACGCGGGTGGAGGCCACGTTCAGCGCCAGCCGCAGCATGGTGGTGACCAGCAGCACGATCGGGAAGATGGTGAAGTCCAGCGGCCGCTTCACGTACACCACCGCCAGCAGCACCATCAGCGAAATGGCGATGTTGAAGGTGAACAGCGCGTCCAGCACCGGTGCGGCCAGCGGCACCACCACCATCGCCAGCAGCGCCAGCACGATCAGCGGCGCGCCGAACCCCTGGCGGATCGCGTCGAGCAGGCGGCGCGCGGTGGCGGGCATGGGCTGGGCGCTCATGGGCGGGCCCCCTTGCCGAACTCGTCGATGTCGATGGCCGGCTGCTGCGGCATCGGCCCGCCGCGCCAGGTGCGCAGCTGGTAGACGTAGGACAGGATCTGGGCGACGGCCGAATACAGTCTCACGGGGATTTCCTTGCCGAGTTGGCTTTCCCTATACAAGGCGCGTGCCAGCGGCGGTGCCGAGACGATGGCCACGCGGTTGCCGTCGGCGACCTGGCGGATCCGCAGGGCCAGCTCGTCCACGCCGCGGGCCACCACGGTCGGCGCGTTCATGCGCCCGGCCTCGTACTTGAGCGCCACCGCATAGTGGGTCGGGTTGACCACGACCACGTCGGCACCGGGAACGGCCTCCATCATCCGCCGCTGCGAGAGCTGCATCTGCATCTGGCGGATGCGGCCCTTGACCTCGGGGCTGCCCTCGCTTTCCTTCATCTCGCGGCGGACCTCGTCGCGGGTCATCTTCAGCTTGCGCAGCCAGTTCCAGTGCTGGTACGGCGCATCGATCGCGGCCAGCAGCAGCAGCGCCCCGGCCGTGGCCAGCAGCAGCCGCAGGGTGAAGCCCAGGCCGTCGAGCACCGCCCGTTCCAGCGGCATCTGCGGCAGCGTGCGCAGGGCGTCGAAGCCGTGCCAGATGCACAGCCCGGCGGCGCTGCCGACGAACAGCATGCGCAGCAGCGACTTGGCCAGTTCCGCCAGCGACTGCATGCCATAGATGCGCTTGAGCCCGGACATCGGGTTCATGCGGTTCAGGTCGGGCATGAGCGCCTTGGACGACACCCGCAGCCCGCCCATGATCAGCGGCGAGACGAAACTGGCGAGCAGGCACGCCAGCAGCAGCGGCCAGGTCGCCAGCAGCAGCCGCAGCAACAGCATCCCGGCATGGCCGAACAGCGCGTCGGGGGTCTGCAACAGGCCCGGCTCGGGGGCCAGCGCCGTGCGCATCCAGGCACGCGCATTGCCGCCGATCACCCCGGACAGGGTGGCGACGGCGATCACGCCGGCACCGAACACCGCGGCGGTGGCCAGTTCGCGCGAACGCGGTATGTCGCCCCTCTCGCGGGCATCGCGCAGGCGTTTGCCGGTAGGTTGTTCGGTTTTTTCGGTGCCGTCTTCGTTTTCAGCCATGGCCTGGCGCGGGTACTGGATCCGGCCTGGGTCGTGCAAGAACCGGGCCAGCGCACCGGGGCAGGCGGTGGGCCGGCGGGGGGGCGCGTGCCGGGCCCGGTCAGGCGCCGGGGGTCAGAGCCCGCCGCCGGCGTACAGGCGCATGAAGCTCTCCGGGCCGACCGGCCGCCCCAACTGGTAGCCCTGCAGGTGGTCGCAGCCCAGGCGTTCGGCATAGGTGCGCTGGCCCGGGGTCTCGATGCCCTTGGCCACCACCTCCATGTTCAGGGCGTGGCCCAGCGCCACGATCGCCGCGACCACCACCACGTCCTCGTCGCTGTCTTCCAGCGCCATCACGAAGGCGTTGTCGATCTTGATCTCTGTGGCGGGCAGCCGGCGCAGCTGCAGCAGGCTGGAGAAGCCGGTGCCGAAGTCGTCTATGGAAATGCCCACGCCCAGGGCGGCGATGGCGCGCAGCACGGCAACCGCGGCATCGGCGTCGCGGGTCACCGCGTTCTCGCTGACTTCCAGCACCAGCCGCGACGGCTCCAGTTCATGGCGCTGCAGGGCCTGGCGCACGTCCTGGACCAGGCGCTGCGAACCGAGCTGCAGCCCCGACAGGTTCACCGACACCTGCCAGCTGGAATGGCCGGCATCGTGCCAGCAGCGCATCTGCCGGCACGCCTCGTCCAGTACCCACTGGCCGATTCCCTCCATCAGCCCGTTCTGTTCGGCCAGGCGGATGATGCGCCCGCTGGGTACCGGCCCGTGCGCGGGATGGCGCCAGCGCAGCAGCGCCTCGGCGCCGGTGACCAGGCCGCTGTCGGCGTGCACCCGTGGCTGGTAATGCAGGCTCAGCTGCGGCGTGCCGACGGCCTGGCGCAGGTCCTGCAGCAGGCGCCGGTCCTGCTCGGCGTCGGCGCTCATCCATTCGGCGAACCGGGCATGGGTGTTGCGGCCGGCCAGCTTGGCGTGGCCGGTGGCGATCTCGGCATGCGCCACCAGCGGCGCGGCCGTGGCGCCATGCGCCGGGTACAGCGCCAGCCCCAGGCTGGCGGTGACGCGCATGTCGCGCCCGCCCACGCGCACCGCGCCGAGCGCGACGAGGATGCGCTCGGCCAGTGGCGCGGCGCCGGCATCGTCGGCCAGCGGCAGCGCGATGACGTACTTGTCGCCGCCCAGGCGGCCGACCAGGCCGCCGTCCGGCAACAGCCGGCGCAGCTGTTCGGCCACGTCGACCATCACCGTGTCGCCGGCCTGCGCGCCGAATGCGCTGTTGATATGGCGGAACTCATCCAGGTCCAGGGCCATCACCGCGCATGCGAGCCGGGCCGCGTGGCAGTGCTGCAGCAGCTGGTCGATGCGCTCGTGCGAGAGCTGGCGGTTGGGCAGGCCGGTCAGCGAGTCGTGGCGGCTGGCATGGAACAGCTCCTTGCGGGCATCGTCCAGCGAGGCCGACAACGTCGAGTTGCGCCGCCGCAGCAGGCGTGCCTGCATGCGCTGCTCGAACAGCGAGATGACCAGCACCACCGCCATCATCGCCACGGTCAGCAGCACCACGCAGGCCGCCAGCCATTCCACGCCGATCCCGCCGCTGCTCGCCGCGGCGCACACCGAGCCAGCCGGGAACCGCGCCGCGGCCATGCCGGTGTAGTGCATGCCGACGATGGCCAGGCCCATCACCACGGCGGCAGCCACGCGCTGCGGCAACGCGCCTTGCCGCGCGCGCATGCGCAAGGCGATGTGCAGCGCCGCCCACGAGGCAAGCACCGCGATCGCGATGGAAAGCGCGACCCGCGATGGCACGTAGTCGATGGCCGGGTGCATGCGCAGCGCGGCCATGCCCACGTAATGCATCCAGGCGATGCCCAGGCCCATGAGCAGCGCGCCCAGCGCCAGCCGCGGGTGCGGCAGGGTGGGGCGGGATACCAGCCACAGCGCGAACAGCGAGGTGGCGATGGCGACCAGCAGCGATTCGATGGTCGGCCAGAGGGCATAGCCGAGCGGAATCGGCAGGCGGAAGGCGAGCATGCCGACGAAGTGCATCGACCAGATGCCGGTGCCCATGGCGACGGCGCCCGCGAGCAGCCAGCCGGTGGCCGCGCCGCGATGACGCGAGGCCGATACCCGCGACGCCATGTCCAGCGCGGTGAACGAAGCGAGCACCGCGACCAGGACCGACAGCACGACCAGCAACGGGTTGTAGCTTCCTGCAAGCATGGCATCCTCCCTCTGCGCCCGATGGCACGCAGGGCGTGCCACGCTTCCGTGGATGCCGGCCGAATCCATGCCGGCACGGGTTCCAGACTATCCCGGGCCGGCGTGCGACAGGCAAGCGGGCGGGTGCTGAATGCGCCCGCCGGCACGCTGCCGGCTCAGCCCGCCACTTGCCGTGCCGCGTCGAACGCGCTGTCGAACAGGCGCTGCACCGGCGTGGCCATTTCCCCGGCCAGCAGCGCCAGCAGGAACAACCCCAGCAGCAGCGATACCGGCAGGCCCAGCTGCATCGGGTGCAGGGCCGGCGCGGCCCGGGCCAGCACGCCGAAGGCCAGGTTCACCGCCAGCATCGCCACTACCAGCGGCAGCGCCAGGGTCAGCGCGCCGCGGAACACCTGCAGGAACAGGGTCGGGGCCAGTGCGGCCATCGCGTGCGGGTCGGGCAGCGCGGTGCCGATCGGCAATGTCCTGTAGCTGTCCACCAGCAGCGAGATCAGCGCCAGGTGGCCGTTGCTGGTGAAGAACAGCAGCCCGAACAGCAGGTAGAACCATTGCCCGACCACGCCGGAACTGCCGCCGCGCAGCGGGTCGCTCATCTGCGCGAACGCCAGGCCGGTGCCCTGTGCGACCAGCTCGCCGGCCATCGCGCCGGCCTCGAAGATCAGCCGCAGCAGGAAGCCGATGCTCACCCCGACCGCCAGCTCGCGGGCGATGCCCAGCACCGTGGCCGCATCGAAGCCGCTCCATGCCGGTACCGCCGGCAGCACCGGTGCCAGCGCCACCGACAACGCCACGGCGAGCAGCGCCCGCACCCGCGCCGGGACCGCGCGCGAGCCCACCATCGGCATGGCCATCAGCATCGCGCCGATGCGCAGCATGACCCACAGCGTGGTGCCGATGATGGCGAAGGCCTGCTGGCCATCGATCATCATCCGGGTGATCGGATCCATGGCGCCGCCTAGCCGATCAGGTGCGGAATGCGCTGGAACAGCAGGGTGGTGAATTCCACCAGGTGGCCAAGCAGCAGGCTGCCCAGCGCGAACAGCGCCGCGGTCAGCGCCGCGGCCTTGGCGATGAAGGCGATGGTCGGCTCGTTGAGCTGGGTGGCAGCCTGGATGATGCCGATGACCACGCCGACCACCAGTACCACGACCAGCAGCGGTCCGGCGATCCAGAGGGTGGCGACCAGGCCGCCGCGCAGTTCGGTAAGGGCAAGTTCGGGGGACATGGAAAGCCGGAGATCAGGAGGGAGCGGGGCCGCGGCGCGGACGTGTGGACGACAGGGACGGGCGCGCGGTGCTTCAGACCGCGTTGAAACTGGCCGCCAGCGTGCCCACCACCAGCACCCAGCCATCGACCAGTACGAACAGCAGGATCTTGAACGGCGCCGAGATCAGCATCGGCGAGAGCATCATCATGCCCATCGACATCAGCACGCTGGACACCACCAGGTCGATGATCACGAACGGGATGAAGATCAGGAAGCCGATCTCGAACGCGGTCTTCAGCTCGCTGGTGACGAACGAGGCCACCAGCACCGGGAACGGGATCGCGTCCGGGCCCGCGTAGGGCCCCTGGCCGGCCAGCCCGGCAAAGGTCATCAGGTCGGTCTCGCGCACCTGCGCCAGCATGAACGCACGCAGCGGCTGGGTGGTCAGCGTCCACGCGGTCTGGAAGTCGATCTTGCCGTCCAGATACGGGGCCATGCCGGTGGACCACGCCTTGTCCCAGACCGGCATCATGATCATCGCGGTCAGGAACAGCGCCAGCCCGAGCAATACCTGGTTGGAAGGCGTCTGCCCGGTGCCCATCGCCTGCCGCAGCAGGCCCAGCACGATGATGATGCGGGTGAAGGCGGTCAGTACCAGCAGCAGCGACGGCAGCAGGGTGATCGCCGTCATCAGCAGCAGCGTCTGCAGCGGCAGGCTGACCGGGGCGCCGCCGATCCTGCCGACGTTCACGTCGGGCAGGGCCGGCATCTGCGGCGCGGCGGGGGTCGCCCAGGCCAGCAGCGGCAGGGCCAGCAGCGCGAACACGATCGCCAGCTGGCAGCAGAAACGGGAATTGAAGCGTTGCGGCAGCATGCTCAGGCGTCCTTGCGCAGCTTCTGTTGCAGCAGCTGCGCGAAATTCGGTAGGTGTTTGAGGTTGGGCAGGGTGGCCGGCACCAGCGGGGGCAGCGGCTCGGGCAGGGTGTGCAGGGCGCTGATGCCGCCGCCGGTCACGCCCAGCAGCAGTTGCTGGCCGTTGACCTCGACCACCACCACGCGTTCCTTGGCGCCGACGTTGAGGCTGGCCACCAGCTTCAGCCCTTCGGCGGGACGGAACCCGCTGCCGGGCATGCGCTTGAGCAGCCAGCCCAGGCCGACGATCAGCGCCAGCACCGCCAGCAGCGCCATCACCGCGCCGAACAGGCCCGGCGCGGTGGCCGCATGCTGGCCGACCGGCGCCGCCTGCGGATGGCCCTGGGCCATCGCGGCGACGGCCAGGGCGGCGGCCGGCAGCAGGCTCAACGCAGTCTCCGGATGCGCTCGCTGGGGCTGACCACGTCGGTCAGGCGCACGCCGAAGCGGTCGTTGATGACCACCACCTCGCCGTGTGCGATCAGGGTGCCGTTGACGAACACGTCCAGCGATTCGCCGGCGCCGCGCTCCAGTTCCACCACCGAGCCCTGGTTGAGCTGCAGCAGGTTGCGGATCGGCACCCGCGCGCGCCCGACTTCCAGCGACAGCGTCACCGGCACGTCCAGGATCACGTCCAGGTTGAGGTCGGTGTTGCCGTCGCCCTCGGCCTGCAGGTTGGCGAACTGCGCCGGCTCGGCGGCGGGCGCGGCGGGTGCGGTGGTCTCGGAGGGATCGTGCTCAGTCATGGGAGTTTTCCTGGGACGCGGACGGGCGCGGCGGCCTGCCCGGCGGATGGGTAGCGGTGATCTTGATGGCGTTGCGGTCACCGGCGATGCCGAACTCGCCGGTGAACACCGGGATGCCCTCGACGCACAACGGCACTTCCTTGAGCATCTCGATGGGCAGGATGTCGCCGACCTTCAGCCGGCTGAGCTCGCGCAGGCTCATGCGCCGGCGCGCGATCACGCTGGACAGCTCCACCTCGGCGGTGTCCAGCTGCTCGCGCAGCATGATCGCCCAGCTCTCGTCGCGGTCGTTGCGGTCGCTCTGGATGCCGGCGTCGAGCAGTTCGCGGATCGGTTCCAGCATCGAGTACGGCAGGGTGATGTGGATGTCGCCGCCACCGCTTTCCAGCTCGACGTGGAAGCGGCACACCACCACGTACTCGCGCGGGCTGACGATGTTGGCGAAGTGCGGGTTGATCTCGGAATTGATGTAGTCGAAATCGACGTTCATCACCGGGCTCCAGGCCTCGCGCAGGTCGACGAAGGCCTGCTTGAGCATCAACTGGATCACGCGCATCTCGGTGGCGGTGAACTCGCGGCCCTCGATGCGGGTGTGGTAACGCCCGTCGCCGCCGAAGAAGTTGTCCACCACCGCGAACACCAGGGTCGGCTCGAACACGATCAGGCCGGTGCCGCGCAGCGGCTTGAAGCGGACCAGGTTGAGGTTGGTGGGCACGTACAGCGAATGCAGGTAATCGCCGAACTTGATCAGCTCGATGCCGCGCACCGAGATTTCGGCCGAGCGCCGGATCAGGTTGAACAGGCCGATGCGCCACAGGCGCACGAAGCGTTCGTTGACCATCTCCAGCGTGGGCATGCGCCCGCGGATGATGCGGTCCTGGCTGGCGAAATCGTAGGGCCGCGCCTCGCCCGGGGGCGGTTCGGGTTCCACGGTGTCCACCGTACCGGAATCGACACCATGCAGCAGGGCGTCGATTTCATCCTGGGACAGCAGGTCGTTGATGCTCATCGGCGTCGCCTTACTGGGTGACGAAGCTGGTGAACAGCAGGTCGTCGGCGGTCTTCTTGCCGGTCTCGGCCTTCATCAGCTTCTGCACTTCGGCCAGCGCGGCGGCCTGCAGGCGCTCCTTGCCGGCGCGGTCGGCGATCTGCTCGGGCTCGACCTGGGAGAACAGCATCAGCAGCTTGGCGCGGATCGCCGGCGCGTGCGTCTGCAGCGCGGGCAGCGCTTCCGGATCGCGGGTCATCAGCTGCACTTCGACCTGCAGGTAGCGCGGTCCGTCCACGCGTCCGTTGAGGTTGACCACGAACGCCGGGTCGAGCGCGAAGTACTGTGCCGGGGCCGGCGTGGCCGGGGCCGCGGCCTTGGCCTTGGACGGCGCCGCGTCGGCGCGGCCCTGGGTGAAATACCAGACGGCACCACCGGCGCCACCGGCGGCGATCACGGCGATCAGGATGGTCGCCAGCAGCGAGCGGCGCGGCTTGCCGGTGGTGTCCTTGTCCTTGTCCTTGGAAGTGTCTGGCTTGCGGGATTTGTCGGCGGCGGCTGCCACGTTGTGCTCCTCAGGGTTGCTGTCCCTGAACATGCAATACGCGTGCCGCAGCGCAGGCCGGTGGCAATGACGGAAAGTTGACGGGCCAGCGCCGGGGGCGGGCGCCCCGGCGCGCAGGGCCCACGTCCCCGGGGGCCCTGCCTACGACTCAGGCATAGGCGTCGAGCAGGCCGCGCAGACGCAGGGGGCGGGCAGTGTGCTCGGGCAGGGAGCCGGCATCGCCGGGCTCGCCGTCGTGGCCCGTGCCGGCGCCGCCGGCGTTGGGCGAACCGGACTCGGACTGACGGTGGCCGACATCGGCCTGGGCCAGCTGCAGGCCCTGTTCGCCGAGCATTTCACGCAACCGCGGCAGGCCGCTTTCCAGCGCCTGGCGGACCTCGGCATGGGCGCTGGAGAAAGTGGCGTGGACGCGATCGCCCTCCAGCTGCAGCTTCACTTCCACCGGCCCCAGATCGTTCGGGGTGACGCGGATGTGGGCGTGGCCGATCTTCTGCTCGGCCAGCCAGCCGACGCGCGCGCCGATGGCCTCGTCGAAATCCGCGCCCTGCATGTCCACCGGCGCGGACAGCGCCGGCGGGAAGGCCGGTGCCGGGCGGGCGTCGGCCACGGCCGCCAGGTTCTGCAGCAGCGGGCCGAACAAGGCCGCGCCGGCGCCGGGATCCGTTGGCGCTGGCGCATTTCCGGCGCTACCGCGTGGCAGCTCCGGCGTGGCATCCAGGCTGGCCAGCTGCGCCAGGACTTCGACGTCGTTCGTTGCCGCCGGGGCGGCGGCCTGCGGGAGGGGGGCTGCCGGCGGTGGCGCGGCTGCCGGTGGCAGCGGGGTGGCCGGCACGGATGTCCCCGGCGCCGGCGTGGCGGCGAACCGCGGCAGGTCGGTGCCGTCGTCGGCGACCGCCGGGGCGGGGGCCGTCGCCGTGGCGGCCGTGGACGCGGCCGGCAGCAGTCCGGCAAGACCGGGCGGCGGCCATTGCGGCGCGTCGGCGTCGCTGTCGTCCTGGCCGCGACCGTCGCCGCTGGCTGCCGGTTTCCCGGCGTCGCCGGCCGCGGGGGCCTCGCTGCCCGGCGGCGTGTCCGCGGGCGCGGCCGGCGCGGCGGCCGGATCGCTGCCGTCACGGCCCTGCGTGTCCGCGGCCGGCTTGGCCGCGGGCTTCGCGCGCGGCGCCGGCTGCGGCGTGGCCTGCAGCAGCGCATCGAAGCCACTGGCCTGCTTGTCGCTGCCGGCGGTGGCCCGCGCGGGGGTGCCCGCCGCGGGCGGCGCGGCGGCCGCGGTGGCGCCCAGGGACAATGGCGTCATGGGGTGTCGTCCTCGCCCGACAGCTGGGCCTGGCGGGCGCGGCGCGCGCCCAGGTCGTCCATCTCGCGCTGGTCGCGGCGCTCCTCCACCTGCTTTTCGCGGGCGCGGTAGCTGGCCGCCAGCTGTTCCAGTACCTGCTTGTCGCGGCTGGCCAGCAGCAGCCGTGCGCGCTCGGCATCGACGCGTTCGCGGTTGCGGTCCACGGTCTGGCTCTGTTGCTGCACGGCACTGTCCAGGCGGTCGAGGAACGCGCGCCGGTTCATCAGCTGCGACGGACTGGTGGCGGCCATCTGCGCGCCGGCGTATTCGTCGGCGTAGCGGCGCAGTTCCTCCAGGCGCGACAGGTGCATGTCCAGCGCCTGCTGGCGTTCGGCCAGGGCGCGGGCGACCTCGTCTTCGTGATCCTGCGCACGGCGCAGCAGGGGGTCCAGGCGACGGGATTGCTTCATGGGACGTTCTCGCTTTCGACCAGGCGTTTCAAGGCGGCAAGGCTGTGGGGTAGGTCGGCGGCCAGGCTCACGTCCTGGCCGAGGAATTCGAGGATTTCCGGCCAGCGTTCGAGCGCTTCGTCGGTGGCCGCATCGTTGCCGCGCTGGTAGGCGCCGATGGCGATCAGGTCGCGGTTGGCCGAGTAGGCCGCCACCAGCCGCTTGAGCTTGCGGATGCGCAGGCGCCAGGCGTCGTCGGCGATGTCCTGGACCACGCGGCTGACCGACGATTCGACGTCGATGGCCGGGTACAGGCCGGAATCGGCGACCCGGCGCGAGAGCAGGATGTGGCCGTCGAGGATGGCGCGGGCCGCGTCGGCGATCGGGTCCTGCGGGTCGTCGCCCTCGGTGAGCACGGTGTAGAAGGCGGTGATCGAGCCGCGCCCCTTGGCGCCGTTGCCGGCGCGTTCCACCAGCGCCGGCAGCTTGGCGAACACGCTGGGCGGGTAGCCGCGGGTGGTCGGCGGTTCGCCGACGGACAGGCCGATCTCGCGTTGCGCCTGGGCAAAGCGGGTCAGCGAATCCATCAGCAGCAGCACGTTCAGGCCCTGGTCGCGGAACCACTCGGCGATCGCGGTGGCGCGGTAGGCGCCGTGCAGGCGCGCCAGCGGCGGGCGGTCGGCCGGCGCGGCCACGACCACGGCGCGGCGCAGGCCTTCCTCGCCCAGGGTGGTCTCGACGAAGTCGCGCACTTCGCGGCCGCGTTCGCCGATCAGGCCGACCACGATCACGTCGGCCGAGGTGAAGCGGGTCATCATCCCCAGCAGCGTCGATTTGCCGACGCCGGAGCCTGCGAACAGGCCCACGCGCTGGCCGCGGCCGATCGGCAGCAGCGCGTTGATCGCGCGCACGCCCACGTCCAGCGGCTGGGTGATGGGTTCGCGCGCCAACGGGTTGATCGACACGCCGGCCATGCTGGCGCTGCCTTCGGCGCGGATCGGGCCCTTGCCGTCCAGCGGCACGCCATCGCTGTCGATGACGCGGCCGAGCAGGCCTTCGCCGACCTCCACGCCGCCGCGCCGGTAGGACGGCACCACGCGCGCGTTCGGCAGCAGCCCGTGCAGTTCGGCGCTGGGCATCAGGTAGGTGCGTTCGCTGGCGAAGCCGACCACCTCGGCGTCGACCCAGCCGCCGTCGACCTCGACCTTGCAGGTGGCGCCCATCGGCGCCTCGCAGCCGACCGCTTCCAGGGTCAGGCCCACCGCGCGGCGCAGCACGCCTTCGCGGATCAGGCCGCGCCCGTGGCCCGGTTCGATGTCGATGGCGTCCAGCCGTGCCGCCAGCCGCAGGTTGCGCGCGGCCGACCAGGCCGCGGGTGCCGGTGGCGGCCGGTCGGTCGGCGGGGTATCGGTGAAGGCGGGGCTCATTGGCTGGCTCCGGCCTTGCGCATCACCGTGGACAGGGCCGCGCGCAGGCGTGCCTCCAGGGTGCCGTCGATGCGCACGCTCTCGGCGTGCACGCGCAGGTCGCCGCGGCTCAGGCCGGGGTCGGGGCTCAGGCGCTGGCCGGGTGCCAGCTTCAGCAGCGGCGCCAGCGCGGCGATGTCGTCCGGGTGCAGGCGTACCTCGACCTCGCGGCTGCTGCCGCCCACCGCTTCGAGGGCCTCGTTGACCAGCTCCTGCAGCAGCGCCGGCTCGGCCTGGTAGGCGCGACCCAGCAGTTGCCCGGCCACGCGCACGGACAACTCGCCCAGCGCGGCCACCACCTCGCCTTCCAGGCGCAGCAGCGGGCGGCTGAAGTTGTCCAGGATGCCTTCGATCTGCGCCACCAGCCGGCGTACCTCGGCCTGGCCCTGGGCAAGGCCTTCGGCATGGCCTTCGGCGTGTCCCTGTTCCAGCCCTTCCTGGCGGGCGGCGTCCTGGATGGCCTGGACTTCCTCCAGCGTCGGCGGCTGCAGCAGCGGTTCCGGCGGCATGTCCGGCGCATCGGCCGGGTAGCCGTCGGCCAGGTCCTGCGCCGAGGCCTGCGCGGCGGTGAGGTCGGGGGCCATCCAGCGCACGACGGGACTCACAGCATGGTCTCCGCATTGCCACCGATGGTGACCGTGCCTTCATCGGCCATGCGCTTGACGATGGCCAGGATCTCGCGCTGCGCGGCTTCCACGTCGGACAGCTTGACCGGGCCGCGGGCCTCCATGTCCTCGAGCAGGATCTCGGCGGCGCGCTGGGACATGTTGCGGGTGATCTTGTCGCGCACCTTGATGTCGGCGCCGCGCAGGGCCAGGCCCAGGCGTTCGCCGCTGACTTCGCGCAGCACCAGCTGCATCTCGCGGTCGTCCAGGTCCACCAGGTCGTCGAACACGAACATCAGGTCCTGGATGCGGCTGCCCAGCGGCGCATCGACCTGCGCGATCGAGCTGAGGATCGCCTGGTCCTGGCCGCCGTCCATGAAGTTGAGGATGTTGGCCGCGCACTGCACGCCGCCGATGTTGGACGACTTCAGGTTCTGGTTGCCGGCGAACTGGCGCTCCATGATCTCGTTGAGTTCGTTCAGCGCGTTGGGCGGGATGCCGTCGAGCGTGGCGATGCGCAGCAGCACGTCGACGCGGGTGCGCTCGGGCAGCAGCTTCAGCGCTTCGGCAGCCTGGTCGTTCTCCAGGTGCGACATGACGATGGCGATGATCTGCGGATGTTCGTTGCGCACCAGGTCGGCGACCGCGCGCGGGTCCATCCACTTCAGCGTGTCCAGGCCGGTGGTGTTGCGGCCCAGCAGGATGCGGTCGATCAGGTTGTTGGCCTTCTCGTTGCCCAGCGCCTGCACCAGCATGTTGCGGATGTAGTCGTCCGAGCCGACGCTGAGCGAGGTCTTGTTGCCGAGTTCGTTGCTGAACTCGTCCATGACCTGCTGCACCTGCTCGCGGCTGACGTCGGTCAGGGTGGCCATGGCGATGCCGATCTTCTGCACCTCCTTGGGCTCCATGTGGCGCAGCACTTCGGCCGCGTCGGCTTCGCCCAGCGACAGCAGCAGCACGGCGGCGCGCTGCACGCCGTTCATGGGCACGATGGACTCAGTCATTGGCCACCCATCCCTTCACCACCTGGGCCACGCGCTTGGAGTCCGAGCGCACCGCCTCGCGCGCCATGCGCAGGCGTTCCTCGTAGGCATCCAGCGGCAACGCCAGCGGCGCCGCGCCGCCCAGCTGCAGGTGGTCGTTGGCCAGCCCGGGCAGGCTGTCGCCGTTGTCGACCAGGTGTACGTCGGCGCGCAGCGGATCTTCGTCCGGCGCGGCCAGGGCCTTCGGCGGGCCGGCGATCTGGCGCAGCGCCGGGCGCAGCACGCCGAACAGCAGCGCCAGCACCACGATCGCGCCCAGCACCAGGCGCAGGCCGTCGCGGACCTGCGGCATTTCCCACCACTTGACCGGCTCGACCGGGGTGGCGTCGCGCACGAACGGCGCGTTCATCACCGACACCGTGTCGCCGCGTGCGGCATCGAAGCCGACCGCCTGCTTGACCAGCGCCTCGACCCGGGTGAGTTCGGCGGCGCTGAGCGCCTGGTCGCTGATCTTGCCGTTGCTGCCGGGGCGCGGCACGTGGTCGACCAGCACCGCCACCGACACGCGCTTGACCCGCCCGGCCGGCTGCCGGGTGTGCTGCAGGGTGCGGTCCAGCTCGTAGTTGCGGGTGGCGTTCTTGCTGCTCTCGCTCGGCGTGGCGGCCGTGGCTGGCGCGGCTTCGGCGCCGGGCGGGGTGTTGCTGGCCGCGCCGGGAACGCCCTGCGGCCCCTGGGTGCTGGTGGTGTTCTCGCTGATCTGCTCGCTGCGCACCTTCTGCGGCTCGCCGTTGTACAGCTCGCGTGCTTCCTCGGTGACCGAGAAATCCATGTCCACGCTGACTTCCGGATTGACCCGGCCGGGGCCGGTCATCGGCTCCAGCAGCTCGCGGATGCGCTGGTTGTAGGAGGTCTCCAGGCGCCGCACCTGGTCGAACTGCGCGGCGTTCATGGCCGCATCGCTGTTGGGGTCGGCGATGGTCAGCATGCGCCCGCTCTGGTCGACCACGGTGACCCGTTCCGGCGCCAGGTCCGGAATGCTGGAGGCGACCATGTGCACGATCGCGTCGACCTGGTTGCGCTCCAGCTGCTGGCCGGGGCGCAGTTCCAGCACCACCGAGGCGCTGGCGACATCGCGCTGGCGGGTGAAGGCACTGGGCTTGGGAATGGCCAGGTGCACGCGCGCGTCGCGCACCGGGCGCAGGGTGGTGATGGTGCGCACCAGCTCGGTTTCCAGCGCGTGCTGGTAACGGGCGGTTTCCATGAACTGGCTGACGCCGAAACCGGGGTCGCGCTCCATCAGCTCGAAACCGAGCCGGCCGCTGTCGGTCAGGCCGGAGCCGGCCAGCTTGAGGCGGGCGTCGTGGATGTTCTTCTCCGGCACGCTGATCGCGCCGGTGGACGCATCCAGCTCGAACGGGATCTGCGCGGCGCGCAGCAGGTCGGTCGCCTCGGCGGTCGCCTTCTGGTCAAGGCCGGTGTACAGCGGCGCCATCGGCGACTTCTGCGCCCAGAAGAACACGAACAGGCCGGCGGCCACGGCGATGCTGATCATCGCCATCAACCCCAGCCGCCGGGTGATCTGCAGACTCTGCAGCCGGTCGAACCAGGCGCCGGCCTTTTCCGAATTGAGTGAATCCTTGGACAGCGCGAGTGCCATGGCGACCGGTTCCTTACAGCGGCATGTTCATCACGTCCTGGTAAGCCTGGACGAGACGGTTGCGGACTTCCACGGTGGCGCGGAACGCCAGCTGGGACTGCTGCGACGCGACCATGACCTTGGCCAGGTCGGCGCCGGGCTCGCCGCGCTCGAAGGCGGCGGCCAGTGCGCCGGAGACCTGCTGGGCGCGGTTGACGTCGGCCAGTGCGCCCTGCAGCGTGTCGGTGAAGCTGGCCACCGGCGCGCTGGCGGGGCGGACTCCGGCCAATCCTTCGATGGCATTGCTGCGCGCGACGTCGGCGGCCGGCAACGGCTGGCTGGCCTGGGTCTGGTAGCTGCGGATCTGGGACAGGATGGAATTGACGGAGTGGGACATCGACAAGGTTCCGGAACAGGGGAGTGCTGCCTGTTCATGTGCAAGTCGCGTGCCGGAACCCACAGGCTGGGAAAACCGCGGGATGACGCCTGCGGACGCGCGCGGCGGCGGCCCGGGCGACGGTTTTCCGTCGGCGGAGCCGGAGAACCGTGGTGCCAGCGATACGGAGGAAAAACGAGAGCCGGATCGAAGTCATCGGCGACGGGAAGCCGGCACCGGGGCCGGCGGGCGCGCACAGGGCGCCGGTGCTGCCGGCGCCGCCGCGCGTATTCATCCGCGCATTCAGGGCAGCCAGGCAGCCTGCCACTGCGCCAGCCCGGCGTCGGCCAGCATCCAGTCGCGGTGTACCGCCGCACGCAGCGCGTCGCCGGCGTCGGCACGGGCGCCGGCGTCGGCCAGGTGCGCGCGGATCGCCGCGATCCAGTCGCGGTGGCGGTTGCGCACCCGGGTCACCGGCAGGCTTTCGTCGCGGTAGGGGCCGACGTCGCTGCAGACCACCGGAACCGCGCAGGCGCCGTACTCCAGCAGGCGCAGGTTGCTCTTGCACTCGTTGAAGCGGTTCTGCTCGAGCGGTGCGATCGCCAGGTCCAGGTCGAGGCGGGCCAGGTAGCGCGGATACGCTTCGATGTCGACACCGGGATGGAACTCGGCCACGTGCGGACGCAGCCGTTCCGGGCACATGCCGAAGAACACCCAGTCCACTTCCCCGGCCAGTTCCGCCACCACGTCGGCCACCATCTCCAGGTCGCCGGTATGGCCCACGCCGCCGGCCCAGCCCACCCGCGGCCGCGTACCGGTGCCGCGGCGCGGTGCCGGCAGGCCCTTCCACCAGCCCGGCGGCAGGCGGTTGTGGGCGATGCGGATGTCCGGGTGCAGGCCGGCGAGGGCCTCGGCCAGCGCCGGGGTGGAGACCACGACCCGGTCGACCCGTGCGAACGCCTGCCGCAGGGTGCGCAGGATGTCGCGCGGCATGTGTTCGCGATGCGCGCTCTTGGCCGGCAGGTTCGGCAGGTAGTCGTCCAGCTCGTAGATCTTCAGCGCACGCGAGAAGCGCGGCATGCGCCGCATGCGTTCCAGGTCCTCGTCGGAAATCCGGCGCTGCAGCACCACCACGTCGGGATCGATGCGTGCCTGTTCGACCGGGTCCAGCAGCGTGGCGTAGAGCGCGCCCTCGGCATGGCCGGCGCCGCGCAGCGCCTCGAACGGCTGGATCACCCGGTACTGGCCGCTGCCCCACGGGTCGGCCGGATGCGCGAGCACGCGCGGGATCGGCCGCCACGGCAGCGGCTGCCAGGAAAAGTCCGATTCGCCCAGGCTGAAGCCGCCGGTCACGTCCAGCCGCAGGCTCGGGTTGTAGGCCGGGTCGTGGGCGAGCGCCGGCAGCCAGCGCCCCAGCAAGGCGTCGCTGGCGGCGTCCGCCAGCGGTGCCGCCTGCACCGAATGCAGCAGCAGCGCGTGCGGGGTCCACACCGTGAGGCAGCCACGCTGGCGTGCGCGCAGGCACAGGTCGACGTCGGCGCCGGCGTCGGCGAAGGCGGCATGGTCGAAGCCGTCCAGTTCGGCGAACAGCGCGGTGCCGACCAGCAGGCAGCTGTCGGCCACGGCCGAATAGTTCTGCGCCACCTGCAGCCGGTGCAGGTAGCCCGGGGCGTCCATCCGCGCGCCGGCGAAGGCGCGGCCGCCGCAGTCCCGCAGGCCGGGCACCAGCCCGGCGTGGGTGATCGCGCCATCGGCGGAGATGGTCTTGCCGCCGACGATCCCCACTTCCGGACGCAGCCCGTGGTTGAGCAGTTCGTGCAGCCACTGTGGCTGCAGCGCCGCCACCTCCGGGCGCAGGAACAGCAGGAACTCGCCGGCGGCCTGGGTGGCGGCCACGTTGCAGGCGGCGGCGTGGGCCAGCGGCGGGTCGAAGGCGAACGCGCGCACCCGGCCGGCGGCCAGCGCCTCCACCTGCTGCATCCACTGGCGGACGTCGGCGCTGGCGCCGTTGTCGACCAGCAGCAGCTCGTAGTTCGGATAGGCGGTTTTTTCCAGCAGCGACACCACGCAGCGTTCCAGCGTGGCCAGCGTGGTGTCCGCCGCGACCACCAGCAGCATCGAAACCGCCGGCTGCCGGTCGTGGCCGTAGTCGATCCGGTGCAGGCCGTCGCCGGCGCTTTCCAGCGTCGCCGCGGCATAGCCGCGGGCGTGCAGATGGCGCAGGATGACGCGCCGCTGCGCCTGCGCGTCCAGGCGCGGCGGCGCGCAGGCCAGCAGCGGCTCGGGCAGGTGCACGATGCCGTCGAAGCCGTGCTTCTGGATCAGGCGCAGGATCAGGTCCAGTTCCGCGGCGTCGCCGGCGTCCGCATCGAACCCGCCGGCCGCGCGCACCGCATCGCGGCGGAACACCCAGTGCCCGGCCAGCATCGCCGGGTTGCCGAGCAGCAGGTCGAGGTTGAGGTCGGGGCGCAGCGCCGGCGCCAGGTCGGCCGGGCTCGCGCGGTGCCATTCGTCGGCGAAGACCGCGCGCAGCCCGTCGTCGGCCACCGCCAGCTTCAGCAACAGGCGGATCATGCCGCCGGGGGTGAACGTCGCCTCGGCATCGACATGCAGCAGCCAGTCCACGTCCCAGTCCGCACACAGCGCTTGCAGCGGCGCTGCGGACGCGGCATCGCCCAGCCACTGGATCGCATGCACGGTGGCCGGCGGCGCGTAGCGGGGCGGCGGCGCGCCGGTCGCCCTGACACTGATCCGCGCGGCCAGTTCCGCCGGCAGGAACGCCAGGCTGGACAGGATGCGGCGCATCGCGGCGGGGTCGGCGCCGGCGCGGATCGCCACCCCCAGGCGGCCGGGCCGCCCATGGCCGGCTACGAACTCGCGGACGATCCGCAGCTGCGCGGCATTGGGACGCCGGCGGCCATGCCATGCCCGCAACGGGTGCGTGGCGTGCGCGATGGCCAGGGCCTGTTCCAGGGCCTGGCCCAGGTCGATCCGCGCCGCCGGCCGCGTGCCGTCCAGCGGGGCGACCGCGACCTGGCGGGTGTCCCCGCCGCGGTACCAGCCCAGGGCGCGGATCGCCTGGCGGAACGCGTCGTGGTGGTCCTGGCCGATGCCGGGGGTGTCGCGCCCGTGCTGGCTGAACTGGTGCCGGGAGATGCGGAAGCCCAGCAGCGGGCGGCAGCTCATCGCCACCGGGCCGCTGCGCATCAGCTTGACGTACATCGCCAGGTCGGCAACCCAGGCGATGCGGGTGTCGCCGAGGAACGGCAGCCGGTCGCCCAGCGCCAGCACCTGCGCGCGCCGGCACATCGCCGCACTCGGTTCGCCGAGGAAGTTGAGCGTGTGGTCGGCGAGGAAATCGACCAGGTCGTGGCCGTCGATCAGCACGTCCTCGGTCGCCGGGAAGGCGGTCGCCAGTTCGTCGCGGATCAGCCCGGAGCGCTCGTCGATCAGGTGGCGACGGGCGAAGGCCAGGGCCAGCCCAGGAACACGCGCGAAAGCGTCGACCAGGGTGGCGATGCAGTCGTCGTACAGCACGTCGTCGTCGTGCAGGAACTTGATGAACTCGCCGCTGGCCAGGGCGATGCCGCGCGCGGTACTGCCGGTTTCGCCCAGGTGCGAAGGGTTGCGCGCGTAATGCACCGGGAAATCGACCCGCGCGGCGAATGCCTGGACGATGTCCCTGACGCGATCGCCCCTGGAGTCATCGCAGACCACCAGCTCTAGCGGGCGATGGGTCTGCCGGCGCACGCTCTCCAGCGCATGCGGCAGCCATGCCGCCTTGTAGGCGGGCATCACCACGCTGACCAGGGCGTTGGCGGGGGAAGCATTCATCGGGCGTGGGTTCCGGCAAGGGTGGCGTGTATCCGCTCCACCAGCCGCTGCGCATTGCGGGCGTCGTCGTGGCGGAAGAACAGGCGGCGGGCGGTGCGGTAGCGCTCGTCGGGCGCGAAGCCAGGCGCCGACAGGCGCGCTTCCAGCGCATCCAGCAGGGCGTCGAAGGTGGTCGTCACCGGCCCCGGGAACGCCAGGTCCAGGTCGTACAGCAGGCCGTTCTGGCGCTCGCGGTAGTCGTCCAGGTCGTGGGCGAAGCCGATCACCGGCAGGTCCAGGCACAGCGCGTCGATGTAGACCGAGGAGTAGTCGGTCAGTACCAGGCTGCTCTCGCGCAGCAGCGGCGCGATCTCCTGGAAGTCGGCGTGGCCAAGGTCGACGATGGCATCGCCGTCGGCGTGGCGCGCCAGGCCCGGCTCCGCCCTGGCGGCCGTCACGTAGTGCCCGCGGAATCCCAGTACCGCATCGTGGCGCCGCAGCAGGCGCTTCAGCTGCGCCACTTCGGCGTCGCTGAAGGCATAGTCGCGCTCGCCTGCGGCGCTGGCGTCGCGGTAAGTGGGCGCATAGAGCAGCAGCCGGCGGCCGCGGCGCAGGGCGCGCACCCGCGCCAGCTCGGTGCGCAGCGTGGGCGGCAGCTCGGCCTCGGGCATGCGCAGGAAATCGGTGCGCGGCAGTCCGGTGACCCAGACGTTGGCCGGCGGAATCGGATGGAAGATCGCCGCCATCGCATTGGCATCCACTTCCGATGACGCCACCAGCCCGGCGTAGAAGCGGCGCTCGCGGCGGCGGAAACGGTCGCGGTCGCCGTGCCGGCGCTGGCCGGGGTTGGCCAGCGCGAACAGCCGTTTGAGCGGAATGCCGTGCCAGAGGTTGACCACCAGCCTGCGGCGCAGTGCCGGCCGCGGCGCGCCATGGCCGCCGTCGCGCCAGGCCAGCGACATGTCCAGCGCGGTCGAGTTGGTCAGCAGCAGGACCCCGCAGCGGGCCAGTTCCAGCAGCCCGGCCAGGGTGTCCAGCGCCACGATCCGCACGCGCGCCGATTCCTCGATGCCGCGGGGGCGATGGCCGCCGCGCACGAATATGCGGATCTGCACGCGCGGGTCGTCGCGTACCTGTTCGTACACCGCACGGGCGTTCTCGATGAACTGCCCGCGCTTGAGCGGGTGGTCGAAAAACGCCCAGCGTTCACTGCGCTTGGGCAGCACCCAGTCCAGCACCCGCCACAGCGCCAGCAGGGGGACGCCCAGCCGGGCATCCACGATCCGGCGGTGGCGCAGCGATGGGCGTGTCCCGGGCCGGGTCATGCCGCATGCATGCGCAGCTGCGCAACGATCAGGTCGCAGACCCGGTCGACCTCGGCGGAGGCGAGGTCCGGGTGGATCGGCAGGCACAGCACGCGGCGTGCGGCGGCGTGCGCGACCGGCAGGTTGCCCGGGGTTGCCGAGGGCAGGCCCCGGTACATCGGGAACTCGCTGATCAGCGGGTGGAAATAGCGCCGTACCAGGATGTTCTGCGCGCGCATGAGCTGGTAGAGCGCATCGCGGCTGATCGGGAAATCCTCGTCGATCATCACCGGGAAGTAGGCATGGTTGCCCATGTCCCGGCTGACCCTGGGCAGGCAGTGCAGGCCGCGGATCGCGGACAGGCGCTGGCGGTACTGCGCATCGATCTCGGCACGCCGCGCCAGGGCGCGGTCGATGTGCCGGAGCTGCAGCAGCCCGAAGGCGGCGCTGACCTCGTGCATCTTGCCGTTGATGCCGGGGGCGACCACGGTGGTCTCGTTGACGAAGCCGAAGTTCTTGAGATGGTCGATGCGCTGCTTGGTGCGCGCGTCCGGGCACACGATGGCGCCGCCTTCGAAGGTGTTGAACACCTTGGTGGCGTGGAAGCTGAGGATCGACAGGTCGCCGTGGCGCAGCACGCTGCCGCGCGTGTCGCGCACGGCAAAGGCGTGCGCCGCATCGTAGATGACCTTCAGGTTGTAGGTGTCGGCGATGCCGGCGATGGCCGATACGTCGCAGGGCGTGCCGTAGCAGTGCACCGGCATGATCGCCGTGGTCTGCGGGGTGATCGCCGCTTCGATCTTGGCCGGATCCAGGTTGAGTGTCTCCGGGTCGATGTCCACGAACACCGGCTTGACGCCGTTCCACAGCAGCGAGTGCGCGGTGGCCACGAAGGAATAGGGGGTGGTGATGACCTCGCCGGTGATGCGCAGCGCCTGCAGCGCGGTGACCAGGGCCAGCGTGCCGTTGGCGAACAGGGCGATGTGCTTGACCCCGAGATAGCTGCACAACGCCTTCTCCAGCGCCTGGTGCATGCTGCCGGCATTGGTCAGGATGCGGCTTTCCCAGATCCGCTCCAGGTACGGGATGAACTCCTCCAGCGGTGGCAGGAGGGGGCTGGTGACGTGGACGGGCTTGGTTTTCATCCAGGGCTCGGGTTCGGCATGCCTGCGCGGCGCCTGGTTGCGATGCAAGACCCGTTCCAGCAGCCCCGCACGTGCGCGCCGGGCCGGGGCGCTGTCAGCCGCGGGTGTCCAGCAGCTGCTCGACGGCATCCAGGTCGAAGACCGGGATGCCGGTGGCCTCCCGCACCTGGCGGCGTTCGCTGAAGGCGTCGTCGATGAAGATCGCCGGCAGGTCGCTGGCGATGGCGGCACTTTTCGCCGAGCCGTCGCGCAGGTGCACGATCCGCGCGAACAGCGCCGGGCACAGCCGGTGCTGTTCCAGGGTCTGGCGCGGGCAGCCGCGGTGGCGGGTCAGCAGCACCACCTCGATGTCCGCCGCGCTCCACTGGTAGAGCAGGGCGGCGATGAGCGGGTTGACCCTGCCGTCGAGGATCAGGGTGTCGTCCAGGTCCAGGTAGACCCGGCGGTAATGCAGCCCGGTGCGGTAGCGGTTGCCGAGCGCGCGGTCGAGCTGGACCGCATGGTCCAGCGGCAGCACCGAGAACGGGCGGTCCAGGTACGCATAGACATGGAGCAGGGCGAAGTTGACGCCGCGCATCCGCGACAGCGCCATGGAACCGGCGATCCGCGGCGCGACCTCGAGCAGCCTGGGCACGCCGTGGACGTCGCGGCGCGCCTGGAAGAACCAGGCCCCGCGCAGCCGCAGTTCGCCCGCGATCGCCGCGGCCATCGCCACCAGGTCGGGTACGTCGGCCGGTTCGGTGCGCACGCTGATGCCGTTGCGGGTGCGGGCCCGGCGCCGCGGCGCGGCATGCAGCAGGCGGCCGTCGGCGGCCGACAGGCAGTCCACCGTGTATTCCTCGCCGGGCAGGTATTCGCTGAACACGTAGGGTTCGCCGGCCTCCAGCAGCTGGCGGTGGCGGTGCGCGTCGTCGACGCGTTCGGCGCCGCGGCTGCCCTGGCCGATGGCCGGCTTGGCGAACAGCGGATAGTCGCCGCCCACCGTGCCTGCGTCCGCCGGCACGATGCCCAGTGGGCGCAGGCGTGCGTAGGTCGCGCGTTTGTCCCGGCACAGCATCGCCAGGGCGGCGTCCGGCACCGCGGCGGCAGCGCGCAGCCGCCCGCGCTGCGCGGCCAGCAGCGGAATCACGCCGTCGTGCGCCGGCACCACCAGGTCGATGCCCCACGCGTCGATCAGGGCGTTGAGTTCGGCGACGAGATCGCCGGAACCGGTATCGGCCGCGATGCGCCGGTAGCGTCGGTAGACGAACTCGCCGTGATCGTCCACCGACGATGCCCCGTGCAGGACGATGTCCTTGGCCTGGCGCAGGGCGGCATGGATCTCCAGCCCGATCTCCGAACCGCAGGGGAACACCAGCACATGGATGCGTGCGGCCATCTCAGCCGATGCCCGCCACGGCACGCTCGAACTGGGCCAGTGCGCGTTGCGAGTAGGCGTCGGCGTCCCACGCCGCGGCCACGTGCGGGCGCTCCAGCCAGGCGCCCATGCCCTCGGCCAGTCCTTCGGTCGAGTCGGGTACCAGTGCGCCGCAGCCTCCGCCCAGTACGCTGCGCGGGCCGGGAATGTCGGTGGACAGCACCGGGCGGCCGAGCGTCAGTGCCTCGAGCAGGACGATGCCCTGGCCTTCGTAGTGCGAGGACAGCACGAACAGGTCGAGCGCGCGCATTACCGGGTAGGGGTTGGCCAGCGCACCGGTGAGCAGCACGTCGTGCTCCAGTCCCAGCTCGGCGATGCGCTGCTGCAGCAGCGGCCGTTCCGGGCCCTCGCCGACGATCACCAGGCGCACCCGCGGGTGGCGGCGGCGCACCTGCGCGAATGCGTCCAGCAACCGGCGATGGCCTTTCTCCGGCGACAGCCGGCCCACCGTGCCGAGCAGCACATGGCCGTCACGCCAGTCGGCGAACCCGGCCGGGAGCGGCTCGCGCGCATGGCGCCGGATGAAACCGGGATCGATGCAGTTGTCGACGCTGTGGAAGCGCTCGGCCTGCTGGCCCGGCACCGGGCCAAAGCGGCGCCGGTTGACCGCATCCAGGCTGTCGGACACCGATATCAGCGCGTCGCACAGCGGGTACTGCTCGAACACCTTGGCCAGCTGCGGGTGACGGCTGCGGTATTCCTGTTCCATGTCGTTGTGCAGGTACGCCACGCAGCGGGTTCCCGGCGGCCGGCCACGCGCGAACAAGGCGGTCCAGAACGCGGCATAGCCGGAAAAATCCACCACCACGTCGAAATCGGCGTTGCCGAACTGGCGCGCGTACTCGCGGACGTAGTAGGTCTGCAGCAATGCCATCTGCCGCGGGTTGAGCACTTCGCGGCTGCCCTGGCGGGCACTGAGCCACGCCTGCTCGCGGTTGGCCACCGGGAAGCTGATGCGCCCCCAGCGCGCCACGTGCGCGGGCAGCTCGGCGAAGCGTTCCATGCGCTGCGGGTAGCTTTCCAGCGTCCAGGGGTCGACGATCACCGTCAACGCCATCTTCGACGGATCGATCGCCCCGGCCAGGCGGTTGAACGAGGCGGTCACCCCGTTGGGGCTGAAGTTGCCGACCTGGAACAACAGGGTGCGCTTGCTCCGTGGCGGCCTGGCGACCTCATGGCGGGTATCGCCGTCGAAGAAGAAGCGGACGGTCCGCGTCGCCGATCCGCCGTCCTCCAGCGGCCAGTAGGCCTGGCGCGCGGCCTCGCGCCGGGCCGCGTCGCCCTGTCCGGGCGTGCGCGTGGCCAGCGCCTGCGACAGCGCCTGCTCGAGCGCGTCGGCGGTGTGGCAGGCCTGCACCGGCAAGGTGTCGATGTCGAAATACAGCCCGCGCTCGCGGCGGTACTGCTCCAGGTCCGGAACGTACAGCAGCACCGGGCGGCCGCTGGGCAGGAAATCGAACAGGATCGAGGAGTAGTCGGTGACCAGGACGTCCACTACCGCCATCAGTTCGGTGATGTCGGTTCCGGCCGGCACCGGCATCGCGCCTTGCGGCAACGGCCCGAGCCTGCGGGCCACCATGTGGTGGCCACTGAACAGCACGGTGGCGCCATGCCCGGCCAGGCGTGCGATCGCGCCGGACACCAGCTCCGCATCCAGCGACGCGCCGTCCAGGCTGCCGCGCCAGGTAGGGGCGTACAGGACGATGCGCGCGTCCGCATCCAGGCCCAGGCGCTGCCTGATCCGGGCACGGGCGTGGGCGTCCGCGCCGAGCATCAGGTCGATCCGCGGCTGGCCGGTGTCGGCGATGCGGCCGCCGATCACCTCGGCGACCTGCATCGACTCGAGCAGTACCTGCCGGGTGAAGGCGTTGGGCATCGCCAGGTGCGTGGCCTGCAGCAGGTTGCGCACGGCGTTCTTGTGGTCGAACAGCGCACCGGGAATATCGGCGCCCAGCTTCTTCAGCGGCGTGCCGTGCCAGGTGTTGAGATAGCGCTGCTGCGGGCGCCGCACGAAGTACGGCATGAAGGTGTTGTTGTTCACCAGCCAGCCGGCGGTGGCCAGGTAACGCGCGTACAGGGGGCTGCCATGGCGGACGAAGACCACGTCCGGCGCAGCGGCCAGGTCCGGTGGAATGACCGCCTGCGGCTTGACCGCCCAGACATGCAGCATGCCGCGCCCGGCCAGGTGCGCGCGCGCCGCGCGGAACACCGCCAGCGGGTTGCAGCTCACCGAATCGCCGTGGAAGCTCTCGTACAGCACCACCTCGTCGCGGACCGGCAGGGTCTCGATGAACTCGGCGTACTCGAGCTTGATGTCGCGCGCGGACTGGGCCGGGTTGCCGGTGTCCTCGGGAACAAGGTCGAAGTCGCGCCGGAACAGGCGGGTGTCGAGGAACGCCAGGCAGGCTTCGGCATCGCGCCCGGCGCGGTGCAGGACCACGCCCAGGCGGTAATGCAGGCGCGGGCAGTGGGTGTCATGGCGGGCGGCGGCGGCGTGGTAGGCCGCGGCGGCCTCGGCGTCCAGGCCCAGGCGCTCGCAGGCCTGGCCGAGCTCGACGTGCGCGTGCGCGTCGACCCTGTCGATGCACAGCCGCTCGCTCCACGCCTGGCGCTGCCGTGCCGTATCCGCGTCCGCTGCGGGCAGGGCCCGCGGCTCCTGCGGCAGGCATTGCAGCCATGCCGCGATCGCCGCGCCGGTGTCGCCGCTGGCATGCAGGCATACGCCCTGCCGGTAGCGCCAGTCGCCATCCTCGCGCAGCGCCAGGGCGCGTGCGTAGGCCGCGGCTGCGTCGGCCGGGCGCTGCAGGCGCTCCAGCATCCAGCCGTGGCGGTAGTGCCATTCCGGTTGCGATGGCTGCAGCGCGAGCGCGGCGCGGTAGGCCTCCACGGCCTCTTCCCAGCGGTGCAGCATCTCCAGCAGGCGGCCGTGGGCGAAACGCAGTGGCGCATTGTCGGCTTGGCCCGGCTGCTGCAGGCGCTGGCGGTAGGCACACTCGGCGCCGGCCCAGTCCTTCTCCCGCTCATGCCACAGGCCGATGCCCAGTACCGCCGCATCTGCATCCGCAGCGATGGCGCGGGCGTAGCAGGCCTCGGCGGCCTGGGGGTGCCCGCGCCGTTCTTCCACGCGGCCGAGCCGGTAATGGGTATCGGTGTTACGTTGGTCCAGCGCCAGTGCCCGGGCATAGGCGCTGGCGGCATCGTCCAGCCAGCCCAGGCGCTCGCAGGCCACGCCCAGCTCATGGAACCAGTCGGCGCGGTCGTCCTGCAGGGTGGTGGCGGTGCGCAGCGCGGTCACCACCCGCCGCCAGCCATTGCGCCGGGCCACGATCGAGCCGAGCAGCGCGTGGTGCGCGGCGACCCCGGGCTGCAGGTCGCAGGCGCGCACCGCGAACATGTCGGCCACGTCCCACAACTGCATCCGCGCCAGGTTGGCGGCGATGCGGGCGAACACCGTGCCCGGTGCGTCCAGTGCCTCGAGCAGCGCCAGCGTGCGCAGGTTGAAACGGGTCTTGGCGGCCACCTCCAGGCGTTCGCCGGGGGCCAGGCAGGTCTGCAGGCCCTGCGCGCGCCCGACGCGGGCGTAGTGCGCCACCGGGTCGCGGCGATGGTCGCCCTCCAGGTGCATGGCCTGGTACCACCACAGGTCGAACGTGGCCGACGGGTTGCGGTACTCGCGCCAGCCGTGGTCGCGGAAATGGTTCCACGCGCCGTCGTCGGCACCGGCAACATCCGGGTTGCCGGCGCGGTAGAAGTCCGCGTCGAACCATGCCGGCACGGCCGGCTGCTGGGCAGCGCCGGCCCCGGCGGCGGCCAGGACCGGGGACGGGATGGCGGTGGTGTCGTTCATCGGGATGCGGCCACTCACTGCATCGAGCGGATGCTGGCCTTGAGGGCGGAGCTGGAGATGTTCTCGGTACGCGGCAGGTAGCGGACCTGGCAGTAGCGTGACAGCTCGTCGAAATGGCCGCGCCAGTCCGAGCCCATCACCAGGACGTCGGCGCCGAGCCGGCGGATGTCGCCGGCCTTCTGCTCCCAGCTGTCCTCCGGAAACACGTCGTCGACGTAGCGGATGGCGCGCAGCACCGCCTCGCGGTCGGAATAGCTCTGCGTCGCGCGCTTGTCCTTGATCGCATTGAAGCTGTCCGAGGACAGGCCCACGACCAGCGAACTGCCCAGTGCCCGCGCGCGCCGCAGCAGGTTGACATGACCGATATGCAGCAGGTCGAAGGTGCCGTAGGTCAGGACGATGGTCATGCCGGATTCCGTGCGAACGTTGATGGGCCGGGGCATGCAAGGCGCATGCCGGCGTCCGCCGCAGGGGGTCAGCGGGTGATCCGGACCGCCACCTGGACCCATTCCGATTTCCACAGGTATTCGAAGTCGCGGTCGTACCGCTGGCACCAGTCGAGCAGGGCGCGGTGCTCGTCGTCGCGGAAGTCGTCCCCGGCCTGCATGAAGTACTCGTCGAACAGGATCACCGTGCCTGGCGCGATCCGCGCGTCCAGGCCGGCCAGCGCTTCCAGCGTGGAGCTGTACAGGTCGGCATCGGCATGGATCAGCGCCAGCGGGGCGTCCAGCCGTGCGGCCACGCCGTCGACGGTGTCGCTGAACCAGCCCGGCACCACCTCGACATTGGCGGCCTCGAACACCGGGATGTCCTCCGGCGCCAGCGCGAAGGCGCCTTTGCGCCACGCGCCCATCCAGTCCTCGGGCAGCCCCTCGAAGCTGTCCAGCAGGTACAGCGTGCGCCCGGGCGGCATGCGCGCATGCAGGAAGCGCGCGCATTGGCCCTTGAACACGCCCAGTTGCAGGAAATCGCCCGGCAGGCGCACGTCGCGTACCGCCTCGTCCAGCGCGGTGAACTTGTAGCTGTACCAGCGGTCCTCGTCCGGACCGAAGCAGCGGGTGGGCAGCTCGGGCACGCCGGGCAGGCGCGTGCGCACGCGCAGGAAGCGCTCGGCCAGGCGGGGATCGACGGTCATCGGCGGCTCCACTCAGGACCGGTTCGAGGCGCGCAGCGCGTCGAGCTGGGCAGGGTCGACGTCCACCCCGCACAGCAGCTGGTTGAGCAGGGTCACCTGCAGCCCCAGCGACGCCGGCGCGACGTCCGGGTGGTCGCTGATGGCCGGGTTCTGCACGTCGATGAAGGCGATGTTCCGGCCTTCTGCGGAGGCCATGGCGATATCGCGGATGTAGGGCAGCTGCGGCGACTGGCTGGAGTAGATCAGCAGCCGGCGGGCAGGCGGGCAGGCCGTGGCCAGGGCGGCGCTGAACAGCTCGCGCTTGTCGCGCGGGAACACGCCGCAGGTGAAATGCGAGTCGCGATAGCGGCGCACGTAGTAATCGTCGGACAGGATCGGCTCCACGCAGACCGCGTTCAACCCCGTGCGCAGCGAATGCAGCAGGGCGCCGGAGCCGCCCTTGGAGGCGCCGTACAGGACCGTGTGCCGCGCTTCGATGTCCAGCTCGGCCATCACCCGGGTGATCAGTGCGGACACGCGGGCCTCGTTGTCCGGCTGCGCCAGCGTATCGGTGTAGAACGCGCCGACCACGCCGCCCAGGTCGGCGATGCGCAGGATCGCCGTATCCCACGGCATGTATTTCGGCGCCTGGCTCAGGTTCCGTGCGAGGTAGCGCGCCGAGAACCCGGCTTCGTACATCTGGTCGACCGGCGGGATGCTGGAAAAGACCACCAGCAGGCGCCGTGCCGGGGCATGCGCCGGCTTCTCCAGCAGGTAGCAGACGCCGTCGTGCTCGCGCAGGCCGAAATGGGTATGCCGGGCCCAGAACCGGGGCGCCGCCTTGGCTTGCACGAACGAGGTCACCGCGCCGTCGTCGTTGCGGAACTTGTAGACCAGGAAGCCCTGGCCGACCAGGTGCAGCAGCAGCGCCTTCAGTTGCGGGTCCCTGCGCGACAAGTGGATCAGGTTGCTGTCGCCGGGGTGCCGCAGGTGCACGAACCGGGTCTCGGCCAGGTCGGCATGGGCCGCGTCGTCGGCATCAAGGTCCATGGCAAGCGCCATTGTTCGGTATCTCCTGCGATCGTATGGGGCGTACGCCTCCCGCCCTTGTCCGGTACGGGCCAAGGGCGCCGATCGATGTCCTGCAAGCGGCGTGCCCGGCCGCGGGAGGCGGCTCCCGCGGCGCGGGGGTCACGGGGTTTCGTTCTGCTCGCGGTCGATCCCGTACTTGCGCAGCTTCTCCACCAGGGTGGTGCGGCGCAGACCGAGCAACTGCGCGGCGTGGGCGACCACGCCCTGGGTGCGTTCGAGTGCCTCGTTGATCAGCTTCAGCTCGATGCCGGCCATGTGGTCGCGCAGGTCCAGGCCGTCGTCAGGCAACCGCGCCGGCGCAGGGGCGCCCACGGCGGCGGCCGGGGCGGGCGCCGCCGCGCTGGCCGACAGGCTGGCCAGCGGCCGCTCGTCATCCAGCGCCACCGGCGGCGGTGCCGCCTCGCTGCGGTAGCGCGCGGGCAGGTCCTGCACCCGCACCAGCCCGCCCGGGTGCAGCACCGCCAGGCGTTCGACCAGGTTGGTCAGTTCGCGCACGTTGCCCGGCCAGCGATAGGCGGCCAGCGCCTGCAGCGCTTCGGCGGCGAAGCGGACCTCGCCACGGCCGGTACGCGCCAGCTGCGCGGCGATGGTCTCCACCAGCGCAGGGATGTCGCTGATGCGTTCGCGCAGCGCCGGCACGTCGATCGGGAACACATTGAGGCGGTAGAACAGGTCCTCGCGGAACTTGCCCTCGGCGATGCGGGTTTCCAGGTTGCGGTGGGTGGCGGCGATCACCCGCACGTTGCAGCGGATGGTCTGGTTGCCGCCGACGCGCTCGAAGCTGCGTTCCTGCAGCACGCGCAACAGCTTGACCTGCATCGGCAGGCTCATGTCGCCGATCTCGTCCAGCAGCAGGGTGCCGCCCTCGGCCATCTCGAAGCGGCCCTTGCGCGCGCTCAACGCACCGGTGAAGGCGCCCTTCTCGTGGCCGAACAGCTCGCTCTCCAGCAGGTCCGGCGGGATCGCGCCGCAGTTGATGGCCACGAACGGGCCGTCGCGGCGCGGCGAGCGCTGGTGGATGGCGCGCGAGACTACTTCCTTGCCGGTGCCCGATTCGCCCAGCACCAGCACCGTGGTGTCGAACCCGGCGACCTGTTCGATCAACTGGCGCAGCTCGGTCACCGCCGGGCTGGTGCCGGTGGGGCCGGTGTCCTCGCCGCCGCCGGAATGGTGCTCGGCGTCCAGCCGCTTGAGGCTGGCGCGGCGCAGCAGCGCTTCCATCTGCGCGTGGCGCATGGGCTGTTCCAGCGGCCAGACATTGGCCTCGTGCAGGCCGTAATGGCGTGCGAACGCCAGCGGGTCGCTCTCGGCCAGCAGCACCGGTGGCATGCCGGTGCCGGCCAGCCAGTTGAAGAACGGTGCGGCCCGCGCCGGATCCTCGATGGTGCCCACCACCAGCGCCATCCAGTCGTTGACCCGGTGGCGGCTGGTGTCGATGTCGCCCACGTCGGTGACCCAGCGCGGGTTGAGGTCCATGAACTCCAGCAGCGCCACCGTGCGCTCGGCACGGACGCCCTCGCTGTCGATCACGAGGATGCGCGATTCACTCATGGCCCTGTTCCTGCCTGACGCGTTCCAGGATCGGCATGACCTCCTGGATGTAGGACAGCTTGCTGACGAAATTGTCGGCGCCGGCGCGCTGGGCGTGCTCGCGGTGCTCGGCGTCGTCGAAATGGCTGGCGATCACGATGTAGGGCGGCTCGTCCTGGGTCTTGATCAGGCGCGTGGCCTGCAGCCCGCCCATCTCCGGCATCGCCAGGTCCATCAGCACTACCTTCGGGCGCAACGCCTCGGAGCGCTCGATCGCCTCCAGCCCGTTGGCGGCGCTGCCGACGACCTGCAGCCAGTCGACCTTGCGGAAATGGCGCATGGCCGCGTTGATGAAGCCTTCATGGTCGTCGACCAGCAGAACGGTGAGCTTGCTCATGGAATTCCTCGGATCAGCCTGCGCGGGCCAGCAACGGACGCGCATTGTGCCGTTTCCGCTCGCGCGCCGGGGCGATGTCCAGCTGTTCGCGGTACTTGGCCACGGTGCGGCGGGCGATGTTGACCCCCTGCCGCGACAGCAGCTCGGCGATGGCCTCGTCGGCAAGCGGGCGCGCCGGCGGCTCGGATTCGATCAGCCGCCGCACCATCGCCTTGACCGCCTGCCCGGAGATGCTGGCGCCGTCCAGGCGCACGGCGAAGAAGTGCTTCAGCTCGAAGGTGCCGCGCGGGGTCTGCATGAACTTGCCGGAGGTGATGCGCGAGACGGTGGACTCGTGCATGCCGATGGCATCGGCCACTTCCTTCAGCGTCAGCGGCGCCATGGCTTCCTCGCCCTCGGCCAGGAACGCGGCCTGGCGTTCGACGATGACCCGCGCGGTGCGCAGCAGGGTGTCGTAGCGCATGGACAGGCCGCGGGTGAACCAGCGCGCCTCCTGCAGCATCTCGCGCATCGGCTGGGTGGCGCTGCCTTCGCTGGCGCCCAGGGCGCGCTCGTAGGCCGGGTTGAGGCTCACGCGCGGCGTGGTGGCCGGGTTCAGCGCCACCCGCCACTGGCCGTCGGCGCGCCAGGCCACCACTTCCGGGATGACCGCCGCGTCGGCCTGCGCCTGCAGCGTGTCGCCGGGGCGCGGCTGCAGCGACAGGACCAGCCGGAACGCCTCGAGCACGTCGGCCTGTTCGGCATCGAGCTGGCCGGCGATGGCGGCGTAGTCGTGGCTGGCGAGCAGTTGCAGGTCCTCGCCCAGCAGCCGTGCCGCCAGGTGCCGGGCGGGCACCGTGCCGGGCAGGGCGGCCAGCTGCGCCTGCAGGCATTCGCGCAGGTCGCGCGCGGCCATGCCGGCCGGCTCGCCCTGCAGCAGGCGCTGGCGGATGCGCTCCACGTGCGCGCCGTCGCGGTCGAAGCGGGCGCTGGCCAGCAGGGTCAGCTGCGGCAGCGGCGCCTGCAGGTAGCCGGCGTCGTCGCAATGCTCCAGCCAGAACGCGGCGATCGCCAGGTCGCCCTCGTCCAGGTCCAGCGACAGCGCCTGCAGGATGCGCAGGTGCGGGTCGCTGGACTCGCCCATCGCCAGGCGCGAGGTACGGTCCTCGTCGGCGTCGTTCCAGCTGGCGCCGGCCACGTCCCACATCGAGCTCTCCGGCAGTTCGTCGAACGCCGCGGTCTCCAGCTGCGGGTCGCCGTCGGCGGCGGCTTCGGCCACGCCGGGGGCGGCGTCCTCCTCGATCTCCAGCAGCGGGTTGTTCTCCAGCACCTGGCGGATCTCCTGCTCCAGCTGCAGGCCATTGAGCTGCAGCAGGCGGATGGACTGCAGCAGGGCGGGCGTGAGGTGGAGCTGCTGCCCGAGCTGGGTGGCGAGCGTGGCTTTCATGTCGTCTGATCCCCGTGGCCGCCATGTGAAGCGACCGTGATGGAACACATCTTGCGTAGGGGGTGTCAGGGAATGAATAGGAGAAAACCCGGTGCTTCCAGGGACTTTCCCTACGGGGTGTAGGGGATTCCCTTACTTTCCGTCATGAAACCGTCGCGACTGCAGGGCCTGGGATTTGCTTATCAAGGACTTACGGATTTCTGACGCGGCACGCGACGGATTCCCGAATCTGTGACGCGATTCCAACGCTGACCCGGCGGCAACGGCTCAGGCGAGTTCCTGCTGGTGGCGTACCGCCAGCAGCAGCAGGTCGTTTGCGCGACGGCAGCCCAGGGCCTCCATCATGCGCGCGCGGTGGGTCTCGACCGTCTTCACGCTGATCCCGAGCTCGGCGGCGATTTCCTTGGTGGTGCGGCCATTGCCAAGCTGGCGCAGGATCTGCCGCTGGCGTGGCGACAGTGCGGCGATGCCGGTGGGGCGTTCGCGCCCGAGCATCGGTGCGAGCATCCGCGTGGAAATCTGCGGGCTCAGGAACACCTGCCCGGAATGGGCCGCGCGCAGGGCGACCTCCAGCTCCTGCGGGGCGGCGTCCTTGACCACGAACCCGACCGCGCCGCGGTCCAGCGCATCGCGCACGTGCGCGGTGTCGTCGTGCATCGACATCATCACCACGCGCGCCTGCGGCACCCGGCGGCGGATGTCGGACAGGGCTTCGAGGCCGCTGCGGCCGGGCAGGGAAAGGTCCATCAGCACCACCTCGGGGTGATGCTGCACGGCCAGTTCCAGCGCCTGGTCGGCGTTGCTGGCTTCGCCGACCACGAGCACCCCGCCGAACGTCTGCAGCAGGCGGCACAGGCCGGCACGCACCAGCGTATGGTCATCGACGATCAGGACACGCACGGGCACGGGCATCGCTTGGGGATGGCCGCACCTTAGCCGAGCGCGCGCGCGCGCGCCAAGCGGCAAAGGTCATGAACGGGCGGATTCAACGCGTGCGCCGGCTGTCGGCGATCTGGCGCCGGTGCAGGCGGAACAGGTGGCGTTCCAGCGCGGTGTCCAGCGCGTCGCCGGTACTCTGCAGGCGCAGCCACAGGTACAGGCCGCCGTTGCCCGAGGCGGCTTCGCCCAGCACCTGTACCGGCAGCTCGATATGGTCGGGCAGCCAGTCGGCCGGCTGCAGGCGCACGATGCCGGCGCTGCCCTGGACCGCGCCGGTGCGCTGGCCCAGTTCGAGCCGCAGGCCCCGGCGCGACCAGCGCACCGGGCGCAGCGGCAGCGCCTGGGTGGATTGCCGCAGCAGGCGCCCCAGCAGCACCAGGGCCAGGTCCATGCGCGCTTCCAGCCGCGCCAGCTGCTGGTTGCCTTCGGCACCGCGCTCGTCGGAGTCGTCGGTGCCGCGCGAGTCCTCCACCAGCGCCACGCTGCGCAACAGCATCTCCGCCGCGCCGGCGCGGATCGCACCGCTGCCGGGTTCGAACACCGCCGGCAGCGAGACATCGCAGGTCAGCGTGTCCTCGAACAGCTCGACCTCGGCCGGGTGGTGCACGATGCTGGCGCCGGGCGCGTTCATGCCAGCGATTCGGCCTGCTGGTAGGCGTGCGCGGCGCGTACCGACTGGCGTCCGGCGCGCAGCCGCGCGGCGGCGATGTCGCGGCGGACCAGCATGTCGGCCATCAGCGACTGCTGCAGCGCCAGCAGGTTGCGCAGGCCGTTGGCCGCGGACTGGGCGCCGCAGGCCTCCACGAACTCGCGCAGGCGGCGGTCATGGCCGGTGACGATGCGCTCGGCCTGGGCGTGGTCTTCCTGCTCCACCGCCACGCGCAGCGCTTCCAGGTCGTCGTGCAGGGCCTTCAGGGTGTGATCGGGGTCCATCATGGTCCTCAGGCTCCGGTGGCGGCGGGACGCTGGCGCTGGTCGGGCGGGATCGCGTTCCAGGCCGATTCGATCTCGCCCATGAGCGACAGCGACTCCTGCAGCGCCACCACGTCGTTGTTGAGGTTGGCTTCGGTCAGGCGCTGGATGACGTAGTCGTACAGCGCCGAGAGGTTGCCGGCGATCTCGCCGCCCGCCTCGTGGTCGAGCGAGCCGTTGAGGTGGCCGATGATGGCGCAGGCTTCGCCGATGGCCTTGCCCTTCATCGCCTGGTCGCCCTGGGCAAGAAACGCCTCGGCGCGACGGATGCGTTCGCCGGCCCCTTCGAACAGCAGGGCCACCAGCTTGTGCGGATCGGCATCCACAACCTTGGTGGACACGCCGACCTTGCGGTACTGCTCGGCGTAGTTGCGGCTGGAACCGTACATGGTGAGAGTCTCCTGGGACCTGTCCGGCGCGCGGTCCGGGCGGCGTCGGCAATGATGGGGTGGTATCCGTGTATCGGCCGTCATGGCCGTTTACTTGAATGACGGACGATTATTTCTGCAGCGCAGCAAGCTGCTGGGCCAGGTAGTTGCTGGTGCCCTGCATCTGCGCCACCAGCGAGTCCATGGCGGTGAACTGCCGGGTGTAGCGCGCCGACACCTTCTCCATGCGCGCGTCGAGGTCGTCCAGGTCCTTTTCCAGCTTCTTGATCTGCTTGTTGAGCGCGTCGGTACGCAGGGTCAGGGTGCCGCTGCCGGTGTCCAGGTTGCTCTTGAGCAGCTTGGACAGGCCATCGGACAGGGTGCCGTCCTTGCCCAGCAGGCGCGTGGCCGCGTTCGGGTTCTCGGCCAGGGTCTTGTCGAAGGTGCTGGCATTCAGCGCCAGGGTGCCGTCGGTGTTGATGGTCAGCCCCAGCGCCTTCATGTCCACGACGTTGGCGCTGAGCTGGCCGCGCAGCTGCTGCTGCAGGCCGCGCACCAGCGAGTCGCCGGTCAGGGTCGATGCGCGCTTGTTGGTGGCGTCGTAGGCGCTGGAGTTCTTGAGCAGGTTGACCGAGGCGTTGTAGGCGCTGACGAAGGCCTGCAGGTTGATCTTCAGCGGTGCGTTGTCCTGGCTGACGGTCAGGGTCTTGGTGGTGCCTTCCTCGGCCTTGTTCAGGTTGAGGGTGATGCCGGGGATCAGGTCGCTGATGCTGTTGCTGCTGGACTCGCGTTCGAAGCCGTCCACCCGTACCCGGGCATTGGTGGCGGCCACGGTCTGGGCGAGGCCGCCGCTGGTGCCGTTCCAGGTCAGGGCGGAAAGCCCGCCGTTGCCGCCGCTGGTCGAGACGGTCAAGGCGCCCTTGGTGCCTGCGTCCACGGCATTGAGCACCAGGTGCTGGCCGTCGCTGGCGGTGATGACGGTGGCGTTGACGCCCTTGCCGTTGGCGCTCTTGTTGATGGCCGCGGCGATGTCGGCCAGGGTGCTGTCGGGCTTGATCTCGACATCGATCGATTTGTCGTCCCAGGCGATCTTCAGGGTGCCGTCACCGACCGCCGCATCGGCGGCGAACGCCCCGGAACTGAGCTTCTGCGGTTGCGCCAGGCTCAGCACTTCGACGTTGTAGGTGCCGGCCACCGCCAGGGTCTTGCCGGTGGTGGCATCGGTCACCACGGTCGCGCCGAAGCCGCTGCCCTCCGGCACCGAGGTCTTGTAGGCCTGGTTGCTGGCGCCCTTGATCAGCGCGTCCAACGCCGACTGCATGCTGCTCAGCGAGCTCTTGATGCTGCCCAGCGCCGAAAGTTTGGCGGTGACCGTCGATCCCTGGGTATTGATGCGGTCGGCGGCCGGCTTGCGCTCGTTGGCGACCAGCTGCGAGACGAGGGTGGGGATGTCCAGGCCGGAGCCGACGACGGAGAGGGAGGACGAGGCCATCTGGATTCCTTTTGCGCAAATGGACACCCTTGCAGGCATCCCGGATATCGGCACGTGCCGGGGCTTCTTTAGCCCCGGGACGGCTTTGGGTCCCGCCTTGGCTGCAAGTCCCGTGCCGGGAGCGCGCCGGTGGCCCACCGGCGGACCGGGCGGCGGCGCTCGCGGCCGCAAATGGATGAAGCCCCCGCCATTGCTGGCGGGGGCTTCGGGTCATGGCCTGGTCGGGCTGACCCCGACGGATCAGCGCAGCAGGCTGAGCACGTTCTGGGTCGAGCTGTTGGCCTGGCTCAGCATCGCGGTACCGGCCTGCTGCAGGATCTGCGTGCGGGTCATCTCGGCCGTTTCCTTGGCGTAGTCGGCGTCGCGGATGCGGCTGCGCGAAGCGGACAGGTTTTCCGAGGTGGTGGCCAGGTTGGCGATGGTGGAGCTGAAGCGGTTCTGGATCGCACCCATGTCGGCGCGCGAGCTGTTGACCGCGGTCAGCGCCTTGTCCACCACTTCCAGGGCGCGCTGGGCGCCGACGAAGGAGGAGATGTCCATCTTGCCGGCGACCGTTTCCTGGGCCGGGGCGGTCACCGCGGCGGCGGTCTGGGCGGTGAAGGCGGTCGCACCCGCGGTCATGCCGGTGGCCTGGCCGGTGACGGCGTCGGTGATGGTGCCGAAGGTGAAGCCGGTGGTGTACTGGTTGCCCTTGACCGCCTGCAGCTTGACCGCGCCGGCGCTGTCCAGGGTGGCGTAGACGCCGGTCTGGTCCATCTTGTCGTTGATGGCGGTGGCGACCTTCTGGTTGATGGTCTTCACGCTGTCGCCGGCGTTGAACTTGACGTCGTCGATGTTGATCGTCTGCGCCGAGGTCGCGCCGACCTGCTGCACGCTGATCTTGACGCCCGAGATCTTGCCGGCGGCGGCGGCCACGCCCGAGGCGGTCGCGGCAACCACGTTGACGGCGGTGGTGTCGGAGGCAAAGTTCATCTTGCCCAGGTTGGCGGTGCGCGAATCGACGATGTTGTTGATGCCGATGGTCTGGCCGGCGTCGGCGCCGACCTGGAACAGCGCGCCGGTGAAGCTGCCGTCCAGCAGCTTGGTGCCGTTGAAGCTGGTCTGGTTGGCGACGCGGTCGATTTCCTTCAGCAGCTGGTTGACTTCGGCGTTCAGCGCGTCGCGGTCGGTGCCGGAGTTGGTGGCGTTGGCCGACTGCACGGCCAGTTCGCGGATACGCTGCAGGTTGTTGCCGATCTCGACCATCGCGCCTTCGGCGGTCTGCGCCAGCGAGATGCCGTCGTTGGCGTTGCGGGTGGCAACGTCCAGGCCGCGGATCTGGGTGGTGAAGCGCTCGGAAATCGCCAGGCCGGCGGCGTCATCCTTGGCGCTGTTGATGCGCATGCCCGAGGACAGGCGCTGGATGCTGGTCGCCAGGCTGGTGGCGCTGGTGTTCAGGTTGCGCTGGGCGTTCAGCGACATGATGTTGGTGTTGATGACTTGTGCCATGATTCGGATTCCTTTTTGGCGTTTGATCCGGCAGCTCAACCTGACCGGTACTGAGTGCAGTGGAGTGGCGTAGGGCGCCGCAGTACCGCTGCTGATACCAATAACGGCAGCATCCCCGGCAGCTTTAGGGCTTGCCAGAAAACGGATCGCACGATCCGGGGGTGCTTCCGGATGCGGGCGTCATACGGAAACGGCGCTGGAACCCTGGGTTCCAGCGCCGTTGTTTTTTCCATCGCCGGTCCGGGCGGCCGCCCCGGCAGGGGCGCGCGCCCCCGGAACGACAGAGCCCCGGACATGCCGGGGCTCTGGTTCCTGCCGGTGCCGGTACCCGCTTACTTGAGCAGGTTGAGCACGTTCTGCGGGACCTGGTTGGCCTGGGCCAGCATCGCGGTGCCGGCCTGCTGCAGGATCTGCGTGCGGGTCATCTCGGCCGTTTCCTTGGCGTAGTCGGCATCGCGGATGCGGCTGCGCGAAGCGGACAGGTTTTCCGAGGTGGTGGACAGGTTGGCGATGGTGGAGGTGAAGCGGTTCTGGATGGCGCCCATCTCGGCGCGCGAGCCGCTCACCGCGGTCAGCGACTTGTCCACGATTTCGAGAGCGCGCTGGGCGCCGGCGAAATTGGAGATGTCCAGGTTCTCCAGGTGGTTGATGCCGCCGCCGGCGGCAGCGGTGCCGGCCGCGGCCAGCGAGGCCGGCAGGTCGGCGGCCAGCGACAGGGTGATGCCGGTGCCGCCGCTGAGGGTGCCGTTGCTCACGCCCTCGAAGTCCTGCCCGGCCTTGAGCGAGGTCAGCTTGATGTTGCCGCCGCTGACTTCGGCATACAGGCCGGTCTGGTCGAGCTTGTTGTTGAACGCCTGGGCGATCTTCTTCTGCACGGCCGCGGCATCGTCGCCCACTTCGATCTTGACGTCGTCCAGGGTGATGGTGGTCAGGCCCGCGGCGCCGGCCGGCGCGCCGGCGGCGCGGATCGACACGGCAATGCCCTTGATCGCGCCCGAAGCGGTGGCCGCGGTGCCGCCGACGCCGGCGCCGCTGACGGTGTCGGCGAAGCCGGCACGGCCCAGCTGGTCGATATTGGCATCGACGATGCTGTTCACGGCGATGGTCTGGCCGGCGTCGGCGCCGACCTGGAACAGCGCGCCGGTGAAGCTGCCGTCCAGCAGCTTGGTGCCGTTGAAGCTGGTCTGGTTGGCGACGCGGTCGATCTCGCTCAGCAACTGCTGCACTTCGGCGTTGAGCGCGTCGCGGTCGCTGCTGGAATTGGTGGCGTTGGCCGACTGCACCGCCAGTTCGCGGATGCGCTGCAGGTTGCTGCTGATCTCGACCATCGCGCCTTCGGCGGTCTGCGCCAGCGAGATGCCGTCGTTGGCGTTGCGGGTGGCAACGTCCAGGCCGCGGATCTGGGTGGTGAAGCGCTCGGAAATCGCCAGGCCGGCGGCGTCGTCCTTGGCGCTGTTGATGCGCAGGCCCGAGGACAGACGCTGGATGCTGGTCGCCAGGCTGCTGCCGCTGGTGTTCAGGTTGCGCTGGGCGTTCAGCGACATGATGTTGGTGTTGATGACTTGTGCCATGGGACTTCTCCGTTGTGCTCGGGTCTTGCGTGATATGGGAAGGCGGTTTGCGTTTGTCTGGATCAGCGGATCATGTTGAACAGCGACATGGACTGCATTTGCGTGAAGACGGTCTGTGCGGCCTGCAGGGCGGCGCCTTCGAGCTTGTACTGGCCGATGGCCTCGGCGTAGTCGAGGTCACGCAGCTGCGAAAGCGAATCCTTCAGGGTGATGGCATTGGCCTCGCGCAGCGAGGCGGCGTTGTCGATGGCGCTGAGCTGGGCGCCACCGGATGCGCGCGAATCGATCATCTTTTCCGAAGCGCGGGCCACGTCGCGCAGGCTCGACTGCAGCAGGTTCTGCTGCGCGGTGCGGCCGGCGAGGGTGGAGGTGTCCATCTGCAGCGCCTGCGACAGGCGGTCGATGGTGGAGAACACATCGCGGTTGCCGGCCTGGCCGACCGTGAACTCGTCGCCGGCGGCCGGCACGCCGCTCATGCGTACGCGCAGGCCCTGGAAGACGATGTCGTCGCCCTCGGCATAGGTGCCGCTGCTGATCGTGGCGCCGCCGCTGTCGAGGATGTCGTAGGCGCCGGGGCCGGTGAAGCGCACCGTGTAGCTGTCGCCGGTCCATGTCGCGCTGCCGTCGCGGCTGGCGCCGGTCAGCACCGCCTGGCCGGTGTTGCCGGCCGCGGCACTGCCGTCGACGGTGCCGTCGCCGGTACGGATGCGCATGAAGATCTCGCTGCCCGGAAGGGCGTCCTGCACGAAGCTGCCGGGCGCGACCTCGACCTGGCGCTGGGTCTGGTCGCCGTTGTAGAGGATGCTGCCGTTGCTGGCCGAGAACGGGGCGACGCCGTCGGCGGTACCGCCGAACAGGAAGCGGCCGTTGCCGTCGGTGCTGTTGGCCAGCGACAGCAGCGACTCGCGGATCGAGCGCAGCTCGGCCGACACGCTCTTGCGGTCCTCGGCCGACAACGCGGCGTTGTTGGACTGGATGGCCAGGTCGGAGACCCGCTGCAGCAGTTCGCCGGCCTGCGCCAGCGCGTTCTCCTGCAGGCCCAGGCGGTTCTGCACGTTCGCCGCGTTCGAACCCAGCTGGTCCAGTTCGGCCAGGATGCGGTCCATGCCCACGGCGGTGCCGGAGGCGACCGGGTCGTCCTTGGCGGAGACCAGTTTCTGGCCGGTGGCCAGCTGGCGTTCCAGGTGGTTGAGCTTGCTCTGCTTGGAGAGCATCAGGAACACCGACTGGTCGTACATCATGCTGCTGGAGATGCGGTTGTTCATCAGCCCACCGCCCGCAGGATCGACTGGAACATGGTGTCCGCCGTGGAGATCAGCTGCGAGGCGGCCTGGTAGGCCTGCTGCAGGCGGAGCATGTCCGCCGCCTCCTCGTCCAGGTTCACCCCGGAGATCGAATCGCGCGTAGCCTGCGCGTTCTCGTTGATGGCCTGCTGCGCCTGCAGCGAGTAATCGGCCGCACGCGCGGCCGCGCCGATCTGCGTGGTCAGCCCGCCCAGCGCGCCGTTGAGCGTGACGGTACCGCCATTGAACGCCTTGGCATCCTCGACGCCGGCCATGCGCGTGGCGTTGCCGTTGTCGCTGGAACCGGCCGGGGTGCGCGACACGGTGAAGGTATCGCCGGCGGCGGGCTTGCCGTCGAGGACCAGGCTCCAGCCGTTGGCGGCGATGGTCTGGCCGGGCGTGTAGGGCAGCGGCGGGCCGCCGTTGATGGTGTAGTTGTTGGCATCGATGAAGTCGATGCTGACCGGGTCGAGCAGGGCGCCATTGGCGGCATCGGTGATGTCGAGCTTGCCGGCCACGCCGGTGCCGACGTTGCCGAGGTCGGCCTGGGCACGCACCGGATTGGCGGCGGCGATGCGCGACGGATCGGTGATCGCCACCGCCAGTCCACCGGGGGCGGCCGCGGTGGGCTGCACCAGGAAGCGGTCGTTCAGCGCCGGGGTGCCGCCGACCACCAGTTCGATGCCGTTGACCACGAACGGGTCGGCGGCGCTGCCGCTGCCGCTCATCGGTACCTGGGCGCCGGTGTCGGTGCGGGTGGCCACCCAGGCGCTGCCATTGAAACGCAGCTGCAGGTTCTGGCCGTCGAGCGCGGCGACGTCGCCATAGCTGGCACTGACGGTGGCGGTGCTGGTGCTGCTGTTGCCGCTGTGCGCGGCGACCTTCGGCGGGGCGAGGCTGAAGAAGTCCACGCCCATGTCGCCGTACAGGTCCATGCCTTCGCGGTGGCTCTCGTTGAACGCCTGCGCCAGGCCCACGGCGATGCGGCCGAGTTCGGCCTGTGCCGGAGTCAGCACGGTGTCGCGGAACTCCAGCAGGCCGCCGATGCTGCCGCCCAGCGCCTTGCCGTCCAGGACGATGGTCTGGCCCTGGGTCTTGAGCGCCAGCTGCAGGCGCTCGGGCTGGTACGGATCGGCCACGGTGGTGACCTGCGAAGCGGTGCCGCCGACCACCAGCGCATGGCCGCCGGCCGAGTACACGTTCATGATGCCGCCATCCTGGATGACGGCGGTGCCACCGGTGTAGCCCACCAGCTGGGTGATCAGCTGGTCGCGGCGATCGAGCAGGTCCGGCGCGACGCCGGTGATGTCGGCACCGATGGCGCTGTTGATCTGTGCGACCTCGCGGGCCAGGCGGTTGATCTCGCCGGTGCCGGCGATCAGGCCGTTGTTGACCTCGTTGCCGAGGGTGTCCAGGTTGCCGTTCAACTGCTTGAAGCGGTTGACCAGGTCGTTGGCGTTGTCGAGCATGCTGCGGCGGTCGGCGGTGCCGGCGGCGTTGGCCGACAGGCCGCTGACCGAATCGAAGAAATTGGACCAGATGCCGTTGAGGTTGGTCGCGCTGTCCGAGAACAGCCCATCCACCCGGTCGGCCAGCCCGGAAAGCTGCTTCAGCCGGGCCAGCTCGCCGCTGCTGTCGAGCAGGCGCGAGATCGCCAGCTGGTCGGCCACGCGGCGGATGTCGGTGATGCGGGTGCCGTTGCCGACGTCGCCATAGCCCATGTCGGTGGGGTTGCGCGTGGCGAAGTCGACCTTCTGCCGGCTGTAGCCGTCGGTCTTGATGTTGGCCACGTTGTGGCTGACGGTCGCCAGCGCCCGCTGGAAGGCGATGAGGGCGCTGCTACCGGTGGAGAGGACGCTGGACATCGGGTTCTATCTCAACGGCGGGTGATGCCGGCCAGGCCGGCGGCTTGGGCGAAGGTCTGGCCGAGGCGGGTGCCGGCCTGGCCGATGGCGGCCACCGCACGGTCGATGGTCGGACCGGCGGCGATGGCGGCGATCTTGGCGGCGTAGCCCGGATCGGTGGCATACCCGGCACGTTGCAAGCCCTGTGCAAAACCGCGCACGTCGCTGCCGGCCTGGAGCGCGGCCTGGTAGCGCGGGCTGTTCTTGAGCATGCGCACGTAGTCGCCGAAGCTCTCGGCCGGCGAGCCGTAGGCGCGGAAGCGCGCGGTCTGGCTCTGGCGCTGGCCATCGACGTATTCGTGGGTCGCGGCGCTGGCGCTTTCGCCCTTCCAGCCGCTGGCCTTGATGCCGAGCAGGTTGTGGCTGCTGCTGCCGTTGTCGCGCTTGATGTGGCGGCGGCCCCAGCCGGTCTCCAGCGCGGCCTGCGCGACCAGCGCACGCGGATCGACGCCGAGTTCGCGCGCGGCCTTCTCGGCATGCGGCCAGATGCTGGCGACGAAGCCTTCCGGGGTGTGCTTGCCGAGCTGGTCGGCGGCGGCGTTGGCGGTAGCCACGTCCACCCCGTCGCTGCGGGGGGCCGCCGGACCGACGCCGCTCCAGCGGTCGTTGGCCAGGGCCCAGTCGGCCGTTGCCGGCGCGGCTTCCGGCGCTGTGCCACGGCCGCCGATGGCCGCGTGCAGGCTGCCGCTGTCGCGGCCGGCGATCAGGTCCAGCATCTGTTCCTGCGGCATGGCCGGGGCGCTGGCGGCCACGGCCTGCAGCGGGTCGGCCTGCAGCGCGGCCTGGGGCGCAGGCAGCGCCATCGGCGCCGTCGTTGCGGGGGCGGGGGCCAGCAGCCGGTAGGCCTGCGCGGCCTTCGCCGCCGGCACCAGCGAGGTGTCCAGCGGCTGGGCCGCCTTGTCGGCGCCGCCGAGCTGGCGCGCGATCATCGACGACAGGCCCAGGCCGCGGCCCTTGGTCATGGCCTCGGCAATGCGCTGGTCGTACATCTCGCGGAACATCTGGTTCTCGCCGGGGAACAGCGAGTCGCCGAAGCTGGCCGCGCGCATGCTCTTGATCAGCATCTGCGCGAACTGGCCTTCGAGCTGGCGCGAGACCTTGTCGATCTTCGCCGGGTCGTTGCCGGTGACCGCGTTGAGCTCCAGTGACGGGGCAGCGATGCGCATGCTCAGATCACCTCCAGCTCGGCGCTGAGCGCACCGGCCTGCTTGAGGGCCTCCAGGATCGCGATCAGGTCGCCGGGCGCGGCGCCGACCTCGTTCACCGCACGCACGATCTCGTCCAGCGTGGTGCCGCCATCGAAGCGGAACATGCGGCTGCCTTCGTTGCTGGCGGTGATCGTGGACTGCGGCGCGGTCACGGTCTGGCCGCCACCGAAGGCATTGGGCTGGCTGACCTGGGTGGCCTCGTTGATCGTCACCGTCAACGAGCCGTGCGCGATCGCCGCCGGGCTGACCCGTACCTGCGAACCGATCACCACGGTGCCGGTACGCGAATTGACCACCACCCGCGCCGGCGCGGTGCCGGGCGAGAGTTCGATGTTCTCGATGCGCGCCAGCAGGCCGATGCGCGCGCCCTGGTCGCTCGGCGCCTGCACCGCGACGGTGACGCCGTCGACCGCGCGCGCGGCGCCCTCGCCGAACGCGTTGTTGAGCGCGGCCACCATGCGCGCGACGGTGGTGAAGTCGTTCTGGTGCAGGTTCAGGGTGATCTCGCCGCTAGCGCCGAACACGTCGGGCAGGGCGCGCTCGACGGTCGCGCCGCCGGGGACGCGGCCGACGCTGGGCACGTTCACCGATACCCGCGAACCGTCCTTGCCCTGCGCGCCGAAGCCGCCCACCACCAGGTTGCCCTGGGCGATGGCGTAGACCTGCCCGTCGGCGCCCTTGAGCGGCGCCATCAGCAACGAGCCGCCGCGCAGCGAGACCGCGTTGCCGATGGAGGATACGGTGATGTCGATGGTCTGGCCGGGCTTGGCGAACGGCGGCAGCTCGGCGTGGATCGCCACCGCGGCCACGTTCTTGAGCTGCGGGTTGACGTTCGGCGGAACATTGACGCCCAGCTCGCCGAGCATGTTCTTCAGGCTCTGCACGGTGAACGGCGCCTGGCTGGTACGGTCGCCGCTGCCATCCAGGCCGACCACCAGGCCGTAGCCGACCAGCGCGTTGCCACGTACGCCGCCGACCTGGGCCAGGTCCTTGATGCGTTCGGCATGCGCCGGCAGCGCCAGCGCCAGCAGCAGCGCGGCCAGGCCCAGGGGCGTGCAGGTGCCGCGGAGGCCGTGCACGAAGCGCCGCAGGCGCCCGTGCCGGTCAGGTGCCGGTGGCCGGCCCGCGGCCAATGTCCGGGAGGTATCCGTCATCATCCGATCCGCCTCAGTACGGCGCCAGGCGCGAGTTGAAGAACCGCCCCAGCCAGCCCATCGCGTTGGACTGCGCCACCGCGCCGCGGCCGCCATAGGCGATGCGCGCGTCGGCGACCTTGCTGGAAGGAATGGTGTTGTCGGTGGCGATGTCGGCCGCGCGCACGATGCCCTGGATCTGCACCAGCTCGTCGCCCTGGTTCAGGCGCAGGTTCTTCTGGCCATGCACCACCAGGTTGCCGTTGGGCAGGCGCTGGATCACGGTCACGGTCACGCTGCCCTGCAGGCGGTTGCTCTGCGCGCTGCTGCCCTTGCCGTTGAAGTCGCGTTCGCCCTTGGCGCTGGCGGCGAGCACGTCCTTGCCGCCCAGGGTGACCGGTGCGCCGAACAGGCTCGGCGAGCCGATGTCCATGCTCGACTTCTTGCCGATGGCGGTATTGGCGCTGGTGGTGGCCGAGGTGCTTTCGACCAGGGTGATGGTCAGCAGGTCGCCGACGTCGCGGGCACGACGGTCGCCGTAGAGGTTCAGGCCCGGGCCGGCGGCGTAGATCGCGCCGGCCGTGGCCTCGGCCGCGGGCGCGGCCACCGGCACCACCGGCGCCATGGCCGGGTAGGGGCGGATGTCGCCGGCGACCACGCAGCCGCCCAGCAGTACCAGGCTGGCGGCGGCGCAGGAAAGGCGGATGACGTTGGACAGGCGGGCCATGGCAGGTTCCGTAAGCGGCACGATCAGACGTTGTTGTTGAGGTAGCCGAGCATCGAATCGGTGGTGGAGATGGCCTTGGCGTTCATTTCGTAGGCGCGCTGGGTTTCGATCATCGCCACCAGTTCCTCGACCACGTTGACGTTGCTGCCTTCCAGCGCGCCCTGGACGATGCCGCCGAGGCCGTTGAGGCCGGGGGTGCCGTTCTGCGCGGGGCCGGAAGCCGTGGTTTCCAGGTACAGGTTCTCGCCCTTGGCCTGCAGGCCGGCGGGATTGATGAAGTCGGTCAGGGTCAGCGAGCCGATCTCGACCGATGCCGCATCGCCGGCCATCTTCACGCTGACGGTGCCGTCCGCGCCGATGGTCAGCGACTGCGCGCCTTCCGGGATCTGGATGCCCGGCTGCACCGGATAGCCGCTGCTGGTGACCAGTTCGCCCTGCGGACTCATCTGGAAGCTGCCGTCGCGGGTGTAGGCCGAGCTGCCGTCGGGCAGCATCACTTCGAAGAAACCGCGGCCGTTGACCATCACGTCCAGGGCGCGGCCGGTCTGCTGCTGGCCACCCTGCTGGAAGTTCTTGGACGTGGCCACCACGCGCACGCCGGTGCCCAGCTGCAGGCCGGTCGGCAACTGCGTCTGCGCCGAGGACGAGCCGCCGGGCTGGCGCACCTGCTGGTACAGCAGGTCCTCGAAACTGGCGCGGTCCTGCTTGAAGCCGGTGGTGTTGGTGTTGGCGAGGTTGTTGGAGACAACGGACATGCGCGTCTGCTGCGCATCCAGGCCGGTCTTGGCGACCCACAGTGCCTGATTCATGAGCGGTTCCTCTGCTGCTGGTGCCGGCCCTCAGGGCCGTTGCAGGATGTAATGCATGGCCTGTGCCAGAACCGCGCGCCAATCGGCCGGCGCGGCGGCATCAGCCGTTCAGGCGCAGCAGCGTGTTGGCGCTGCGCGCGTTCTCGTCGCCGTGCTTGATGACCTTGACCTGCATCTCGAACTGGCGCTGCAGCTGGATCATCTGCACCAGCGCGCCAGCCGCGTCGACGTTGCTCGATTCGAGCATGCCGCTGTCCAGCGCCTTGCCCTGGACCTGCGCGAACGGCTGTTGCGGGTCGGTGTTGCGCATCAGCCCGTCGAGGCCGCGCTGCAGCCGTGCGTCGGGCGCCTGCACCACGCGCAACCGCCCGACCATGGCCATGGTCTGCGGCCCTTCGCCCAGCGGGATGACCGACAGCGTGCCGTCGTGGCCGATCTCGATGGCCTGGTGCGGGGGCACCGCCACCGGGTTGCCGTTCTCGTCGAGCACGGCATTGCCGTCGGCGGTGACCAGCTGGCCGTTGGGGGTGAGCGTCAACGCACCGGCGCGGGTATAGGCCTCGCTGCCGTCGCGCGACTGCACCGCCAGCCAGTTGCCCGGCTGCAACGACAGGTCCAGCGCGCTGCCGGTGATCTGCTGCGCGCCGATGCGGCGGTTGAACCCGGCATCGACATGCAGGGCATCGATGCGCGAGGCATAGCCCTGGCCCTGGATCGGGAACGCCTCGGTATTGGCCAGCGCTTCCTTGAAACCGGGCGTATCGGAGTTGGCCAGGTTGTGGGACACGGTGGCCTGCGCCTGCAGCGAGGCGCGGGCACCGGTCATGGCGACGTAGAGGGCTTTGTCCATCGGGGGCGGGGACCTGGAAGCGGGGAGCGGGAGGTGGCGCGGCGGCGGAGGCGGAAGACCCGGGAGCGGGGCGCGGCGCGCGGATCACGCGCGCACGCACCGCCGCTCCCGGCGGGGCCGGCTTAGCGGATGTTGATCACCGTCTGGGTGATCTGGTCCTGGGTCGAGAGCATCTGCGCATTGGCCTGGAAGTTGCGCTGCGCGGTGATCATGTTCACCAGCTGCTGGGTCAGGTCGACGGTGGAGGCCTCCAGCGAACCGGCCTGGATCTGGCCCAGGTCGGAGCTGTCCGGCGCGCCGGTACGCGGCGTGCCCGAGGCATAGGTCTCCGACCACAGGTTGTTGCCTTCGCCCAGCAGGCCCTGCGGGTTGTTGAAGTTGGTCAGCGCGACCTGGCCGAGCGCGACGTCCACGCCGTTGGAGTAGCGCGCATACACCACGCCCTTCTCCGAGATGTTGATCTCGTTGAGCTTGCCCGAGGCATAGCCGTCCTGGCCGGTGTTGTGCTGGTTGAACTTCTCGCCGTACTGGGTGGAGCCGGACACATCCAGGCTCATCGCCAGCTGGCCGGCGCCGGTGCTCGGGGTGAACGAGCCCAGGGTGATCTTGCCGTCGGCCGGCGTGATCAGCGCGCCGCTGTCGGAGAACTGCAGCAGGGTCGGGCTGCCGATGACCGCCGGGACCGGCGGGGTGGCGGTGGGATCGCCCGGCACGCTGCCGTTGTTGACCGGCACGCCGTCGACGAAGTTGTAGACCGCCCACTCGTTGGGGTTGGCGGTCTTGACGAAGTACGACGTCTGGATGTGGCTGACGCCCAGCGAGTCGAACACGGTGATGCCGCCACTGGAGTGGCTGTAGCTGTTGCTGACGGCCGGGTCGAACGGCGTGATCGTCGGTTCCTTGGCGTTGGCCGGCAGGGTGAAGGCCAGCTCGAGCTGGCTGGTCGGGCGCGGCGCGCTGTCGCCGGACAGCAGGCGCAGGTCGGTCAGGGCGCCATCGAAGCGGGTGCCGTCGGCACTGGGGGCGTAGACCTGCAGGCGCGCGCCCTGCGGATTGACCACGTAGCCGTTCTTGTCGGCCTGGAAGTTGCCGGCGCGCGAGTACACCCGCGAGCCGTTCATGTTCAGGGTGAAGAAGCCTTCGCCGGCGATCGCCAGGTCCAGGCTGCGGCCGGTCTGGTCGATGTTGCCCTGCGAGAACTGCTGGGCCACGTTGGTCAGGCGCGCACCCGAACCCATGGCGTTGTTCTGCAGGCCATAGCCGGTCGCGGTCAGGACGTTGGCGAACTCGGCGCGCGATTCCTTGAAGCCGACGGTGTTGACGTTGGCGATGTTGTTGGCGGTGACGCTCAGGTCGGCGTTGGCGGTGCTGATGCCGGACAGGGAGGCGTTGAAGCCCATGGCGATACTCCTGGGAATCCGTGGAAGAGGGGGCTCAGCTGACGCGGAGCACGTAGTCGAGCGGGGCCGCGCCGAGCCCCTTGAGGTTCAGGTAGAGGCCGTCGGATCCGACCGTCACGCTCTCCACCTCGGCCTCGACGTAGGTGCTGAGCTTGGTCTGCTTGCCGCTGGCATCGGTGTAGGTGGCGGCGATGGTGTAGGCGCCGGCCGGCATGCGCTTGCCGTTGGCGTCGGTGCCGTCCCACTCGAACGGCACTTCGCCCGAGGCATCGGCCGCAACGCTGATCTGGTCGACCTTGTTGCCGTTGGCATCGGTGATGTCGACGACGATCGTGCCGGCGCCCGGCGCGGCCAGGGTGCCGCCGGTGGTGCCGTCGTCGCCGAGCATGAACTTGGTCGAGGGCACCAGCACGTCGTGGCCGACCATGGCCGCGCCGCGCAGGATCTGGTCGCCGGCCATCGATTCCTGGAAGCCGGTGACGCTCTTGTTCAGGTCGCTGATGCCCTGCACCGTGGACAGCTGCGCCATCTGCGCGACCATCTGGCTGTTGTCCATCGGCTTGAGCGGATCCTGGTGCTGCAGCTGGGTGGTCATCAGCCGCAGGAAGTCGGCCTGGTCCAGCGCGTCCTTCTTCTTGGTGCTCTTCGCGGCCGGGGCGTTGAGCCCGAGCGCGCCGAACAGGTCGGTATTGGTGTTGATGCTGCTCATGACGGAATCCTGTGGCGGCCGGCTCAGCGGCCCATGGTCAGGGTGGCCAGGGTCAGTTCCTTGGCCGTGTTGAGCATCTCCACGCCGGCCTGGTAGTTGCGCGAGGTGGAGATGAGATTGACCATCTGCGCCACCGGGTCGATGTCCGGCGAATACACGTAGCCGTCGCCGTCGGCCAGCGGATGGTGGGGTTCGTAGCGCTTGAGCGGCGGGGCTTCGCTCTGCGTGACCTGCTTGACCTCCACCCGGGTCAGGCGCGGGTCCTCGCGGCTGGTGACCGCCTGGAAGATCGGTTCCAGCGGCTTGTAGACGGCGTCGGCCGAACCGGCCACGGTGTCGGCGTTGGACAGGTTGGAGGCGATGGTGCTCATGCGCACCGACTGCGCCTGCAGCGCCGAGCCGGCGATGTCGAAGATGGGCAGGTTGCTCATGGCGCTCCCCTTACTGGCCGGTGATGGCGGTGGTCAGGGTGCGTACCTTCGACTCGACGAAGCTCAGCGAGGCGCGGTACTCCAGCGCGGCGCGGCCGTAGGCGGCGCGCTCGGCATCCGGATCCACGGTGTTGCCGTCCAGGCTCGGCTGCACGCCGGGGCGCAGCACCTGGAAGGGATTGAGGCCGTCACCGCCGATGCGGTAGTGCTGTTCGGCGGTGGTGGTCAGCAGGCCGTTGCCATCGGCGCCGCTGGCGCTGCGCAGGGCGGCATCGAAATCCAGGTCGCGGGCCTTGTAGCCCGGGGTGTCGGCGTTGGCCAGGTTGCCGGCGATCAGCTTCATGCGCTGCTCGCGCAGCGGCATGGCCTGGGCATGGATGCCCAGGTAGTTGGAAATCAGGTTGGGCATGGCGCGCCTCCCGGGGGAACGATGCCCGGGAGGCTGCAAGCGGCGTGCCAGAAGACGGCCGCGGGGGGCAGGCAGGCGCGGGCATGCCCCGCGGCCGGTTCACCCCGGCGGCCGCCCCGGTGGCCGCGGTGGAGGGGCCAGGCCGCGCCGCGGCGCCGGGGCCGGCGGCGGCATCACGCCGCCGCGGCTACCTGGCGCAGGCGCTGCAGGACGAAGTCGGCCAGTTCGTGGGCGCTGTACTTGGGCACGAAGGCATTGGCGCCGACCCGCTCGACCATGGCGTTGTTGAACACGCCCGACAGCGAGGTGTGCAGCAGCACGAACAGCCCGGCCAGCCCCGGATGGCGGCGGATTTCCGTCGTCAGGGTGTAGCCGTCCATGGCCGGCATCTCGATGTCCGAGATGACCATGGCATAGCGTTCGGCGGGGTTTTCGCCCGCGGCGTGGATCTGCAGCAGATGCTCCAGGGCCTGCTTGCCGTCGGACAGCAGGGTGGCGGTGACCCCCAGCTGGTCGAGCACGCTGCGGATCTGCTGGCGGGCAACGCGCGAGTCGTCCACCACCAGCACCTGCATCGGCGGTGCGCCGGCGGGCAGGACCATCGACGGGTCGAGCACCGCATCCTTGCTGATCTGGGCGATGTCGGCCAGCACGCTCTCCACGTCGATCACCTGGATCAGTTCGCTCTGGAAGCGGGTGACCGCGGTCAGGTAGCTGGCCTCGGCGCCCAGTTCCGGCGGCGGCTGGATGTCCTCCACCGCGATGTTGACGATCCGTTCCACGCCGCTGACCAGGAAGCCCTGTACCGAGCGGTTGAACTCGGTGACCACCAGATAGCCCGGCGAGGTGTCCGCGTCGGGCTCGCGCTCGGGGTGGCCGATCGCCAGCCCCAGGTCCAGCACCGGCACCGAGCGGCCGCGCACGTCGGCCACCCCGGAGAACTGCGACGGCAGGCCGGGCACCTGGAACAGGGGCGGGCGCCGCAGCACTTCCTGCACCTTGAAGACGTTGACGCCAAAAAGCTGACGGCCACCGAGGCGGAACAGCAGCAGGGCCAGTCGGTTGTGGCCGGCCAGCCGGGTGCGCTGGTCGATGCGGTTGAGCAGGTCATGTGACATGCAGCCGGTATCGGCAGGGCGGGGGCGGGACTTGAGGGCAGGCGCGAACGATCGCGCGGGTGCCGGGCCGACAGCCGTCCCCGGCCACGGCGCGGTACCCGCGGCCATTCCGCGCGGCGCCGGCCCGGGCAACGCGGCAGCGGCCCTGTCGCCGGGCGCGGGCGCGTTCCGGCACGCCACTTGCAGGGCAGTGCCCATTGTTTCCGTGGCGGAGTTTCCCCATGCGCCTGCCGGTCCTGTTATGCCTGCTGCTGGCCCTGCCGGTCCAGGCCGCCGACTTCCAGTCGGTGGCCTCGATCCGCGCGGCCGCGCTGTCCACGCTCGACCCGGCCACCGAAGCCGAGGCCAGTGTCGATGCCGGGCTGCGCCTGCCGGCCTGTCCGGCGCCCCTGCAGGCCCGCGCCACCGGCAACCGGACCGTGGAAGTGGCCTGTCCCCAGGCCGGCGGCTGGAAGCTGTTCGTACCGGTGACGGTGCGGCGCGAGCAGGACGTGCTGGTGCTGGCCCGCGGCGTCGCCGCTGGAGAAGTGCTGTCCGCCGCCGATATCGGCAGTGTGCGTCGTGACACCGCGCGCATCGCCGGGGCGGTACTGTCCGATCCGCAGGCGGCCATCGGCCGGGTGGCCCGGCGCGCAATGGGCGCCGGCAGCCTGCTGTCGGCCGGCGATCTGGTCTCCCCGCGTATCATCCGGCGTGGAGACAGCGTCGCGCTGGTATCCCGGCGCGGCGGGGTCGAGGTGCGGGTGGCGGGCAAGGCGCTCGCCGATGCGGGCGAGGCCGACCGGGTGCCGGTCGAGAACCTGTCCTCGCGGCGGGTGGTGCAGGGCGTGGCCACGGCCAGCGGCGATGTTCTGGTTTCCCGTTAGATTCCACTAAAGATCAGTGCCCCGTTGCCGTTAACCCTTGTGTACCGAATCAGGACTTCCATCACATGAGCCAGAAAATCGACGGCGGGATCACGGCAAGCGCCCAGTTGCGCCCGGTCGCCACGCCCGCCAAGGCCACCCCCGCCGGCAGCGGCGAGGCGCGTCCGGTCGAGGCCGCCGACAGCGTGCGCCTGACCGGCGAAGCCACCAGCCTGCAGGCCATGCAGCGCGAACTGTCCGCCGCCCCGGCGATCGACACCGCGCGCGTGCAGGCCGTCCGCGAAGCGCTGGAAAACGGCAGCTACCGGATCAACCCGGACGCCATTGCCCAGCGCATGCTGGATCTGGACGGACAGCTGCAGGCATGAAGCTGGGCGTGGCCGATCCACTGCAGCAGTTGAGCGACGCGCTCGATGGCGAGCGCCAGGCGCTGGTCGAGCACGACGTGCAGGCGCTGGTGGCGGCCACGAGCCTGAAACTGGAGGCGCTGCGCGTCCTCGAGGCGCGGCCGCCGCTGGAACACGCCGAACGCCTGCGCGAACTGGCCGAGCGCAACCGCGCCAACGGCGTACTGCTGGCCCGGCGCCGCCGCGAGGTCAGCTGGGCACTGCGCCAGCTGGGCCGCAGCGAGGCCTCGTCGGCCTACGACGCCAAGGGCCAGGCGCACCTGCTGCACACCCGCAAGCCGCTCGCCGTCGCCTGACGGAAGCCCCCGCCAGGCCTCTCGTGCCTGCGCCTGCGCGGTTATAGTGGGCGACCGTCCCGCCGACCCGTCGCCCCGTGGCCGATACCGCATCCCCTCCGTTCGCGCCCTTTCCGTCTCCCGTCGTGCTGCGTGCGCTGAGCGACCGCATGCGTGACGGCATGCTGCTGTTCAACGACAGGGGCGAGGTCGCCCTGGCCAACGGCGTGGTGCGCGACCTGTTCGGCGCGCAGCTCGGCGAAGTGGCCGAGCTGGCCCGGCGCCTGATGGACCTGCTGCCGGCGGTGGCGCTGGGCCAGGCCCGCGAATCGGGGTGCTGGAGCGGCAGCCTGCCGCTGGGCGCGCGTGCGGTGATCGTCCACCTGTACCACCACGAACACCAGGGCGAACAGGCCTTCCTGGCGCTGTTCCGCCACATCGACGGCCAGGAAGACTACGAGAACGAGCTGCAGCGCCGCCATGCCGAACTGCGCCAGGCCTACCTGCGGCTCAATGGTGCCCAGGAGAAGCTGCTGCAGTCGGAAAAAATGGCGTCGATCGGCCAGCTTGCGGCCGGCGTGGCCCACGAGATCAACAACCCGATCGGCTATGTCCACTCCAACCTGGGCAGCCTGCAGGAATACCTGCGCAGCCTGTTCACCGTCATCGAGGCCTACGAGCGTGCCCTGCGCGCGCCGGATCCGAAGGCGTTGATCCCGGAGATCGACGACATCCGCGACCGCCTGGACATCGACTTCATCAGCCGCGACCTGCCGCAGCTGATGGCCGAGTCGCGCGAGGGCATCGAGCGGGTGACGCGCATCGTGCGCGACCTGAAGGATTTCTCGTACTCCGGGCGCGACGAGTCGTGGAAGCTGGCCGACCTGCATGCGGGGCTGGAATCGACGATCAACATCATCTGGAACGAGCTCAAGTACAAGGTCACCCTGGAGCGCCACTACGGCGAGCTGCCGATGGTCGAGTGCCTGCCGTCGGAGTTGAACCAGGTGTACATGAACATGCTGCTCAACGCCGGCCATGCCATCGCCGACCGCGGGCATATCGTGGTCAGCACCGGCGTGGACGGCGACGAGGTGTGGATCGAGTTCCAGGACAACGGCTCGGGCATTTCCCCGGAGCTGCGCCAGCGCATCTTCGACCCGTTCTTCACCACCAAGCCGGTGGGCAGCGGTACCGGGCTGGGCCTGTCGATCTCCTACGGCATCGTCAACAAGCACCACGGCCGCATCGACCTGGACAGCACGGTGGGCGAGGGCTCGCGCTTCCGCATCGTGCTGCCGATCCGCCAGCCGAAGGGCTGAGCGCCAGCGGCGCCCGGGCCGGTCGGCGCGCGCGCCTCATTCCACGCCGTTGATCGACCGGCCCTGGCGGCCGCCGCGCTTCTCGTCGTGGGTGCGGAACGCCTGGCGGATGTGCTCGCGCAGTTCGTCGTCGTTCCAGGGCTTGGTCAGGAAACGGTAGATCGCGCCGCGGTTGATCGCGTCGGTGACGGTATTGAGGTCGGTATAGCCGGACAGCACCAGCCGGATCGTGTCCGGGTAGAGCATCTTCACCCGGCCCAGGAACTCGGTGCCGCTCATGTCGCTCATGCGCTGGTCGGACAGGATCACCTGCACGTCGTTGATCGCCAGCAGGTCGAAGGCGTCGCGCACGTTGCCGGCGGCGAGGATGCGGTACCCGTCGCGGCGGAACAGGCGCACCAGCGAGCGCAGCACGTTCTCCTCGTCGTCCAGCAGCAGCAGGGTGCGGTCCGGGCGGGTCTCGGCGAATGCCTCCGGGCGCAGGTAGCGGCGGCGCAGGGTCATGCCGGCGGCTTCGACCGACATCGGCTCGCCGAACAGATAGCCCTGGAACACATCGCAGTCGTTGCGGCGCAGGAAACCCAGCTGCGCCTGCGACTCGACCCCGTTGGCGATCACCGTCATGCCCAGCTGGTGGCCCATGGCGATGATCGCGCGCGAGATGGCCGCCTCGCGATTGGCTGCCGGCGCGCTCTTGATGAAGCTGCGGTCGATCTTCAGCTTGTCCACCGGGTAGCGCACCAGCGCGCTGAGGCTGGAATCGCCGGTGCCGAAATTGTCCAGGCTCAGGCTGATGCCCTCGTTGCGCAGGTTGGCCAGGGTCTCGTAGACGAAGTTGACGTTGTTGGTCAGCGCGCTCTCGTTGATTTCCAGGGTCAGCATGCGCGCCGGCACCCCGGTAGACTGCAGCATCGCCATGGTCTCGGCGAAGAAGCTCGGCCGCAGCAGCTGCAGGGTGGACACGTTGACCGCGATGTTGAAGTCGTCGAAGCCCTGGTCGCGCCAGATGCGTGCCTGGCGCAGGGTCATTTCCAGCACCCAGGCGCCGATCTGGACGATGATGCCCAGCCGTTCGGCGGTGCGCATGAAGCGTTCCGGCACCAGCATGCCCAGCGTCGGCGACTGCCAGCGCAGCAGCGCCTCCATGCCCACGACGTGGCCGTCGCGGGCGCTGACCAGCGGCTGGTAGCGCAGGCGCAGTTCGCCGTTGTCGATGGCGTCCACCAGTTGCCGGGAAATGATGCTCTCGCTGTGCGCGCTGAGCGGCTTGTGCAGCATGTGCACCTGCACCACGTTGCCGCCCTCGCGGCCGGCCTGGTGCAGCGCATCCTCGGCCAGGTCGAGCAGGCGGCTCGGGTCGGTGGCATGTTCCGGGCTGAGCGACACGCCGATCTTGGCGGTCAGGAACAGGGTGTAGGGCAGCACCGAAAGCGGCAGCTCCATCTGCTGGCGCAGCTGTTCGGCCATTTCCTCGGGCAACGGCACCCCGTCCGTGCGCGGGATCGCCAGCACGAACTCATCGCTGCCGTGCCGCCACAGCCGGCCGCGGCCGCGCAGGTGGTCGCCCAGCCGCTGCGCGATCAGGACCAGCGCCTGGTCGCCGACATCGGCGCTCATGTTCTCGTTGACCGAGGCGAAGTGGTCGATGTCCAGGTGCAGCAGCATCAGCGGCGTGCCGCCGGCGGCCGCATCGGCGACCATGGCCGCCAGCTCCGGGTTGCCGGCACCCAGGCGGGGCGGGGCGGGCATCCCGGCGGCCGGCAGCGGGGCAGGGTTCCACATCTTCAGGCTCCCTGGCAGGCGGCCGCCTGCGGCATGCGGTAGGGCAGGTGCAGTTCGACCTGGGTGCCTTCGCCCGGCGCGGTGTGGATGCGCAGCCAGCCGCCGACGCTCTGCGCGCGTTCGCGCATCACCACCAGCCCCAGCCCGCGCGGGCCGTCGGGATCGAAACCTTCGCCGTCGTCGGTCACGCGCAGCCGCAGGCGGCCGCCGCCATCGTCCTCGAGGCACAGCCGCACCTGGCTGGCCAGCGCATGCCGCAGGGCATTGGTCAGGCTCTCCTGGGCAATCCGGAAACAGGCCTGCTCGACCTCGTTGTCGGGGCGTTGCGGCAGGTCTTCCACATCCATCTGCAGTTCCACCGGCGAGGAGCGGAACAGCTGCCCGGCCTGCCAGCGCAGTGCCGCCTCCAGCCCGAGCGCATCGAGCTGCGGCGGGCGCAGCAGCATCGACAGGTTGCGCAGCCGCACCACCGTGCTGTCGACCAGTTCCACGATCTGTCCCAGGTCCTCGCGACGGCGCTGGGCGTCGTCCTCGTCCATCGCCGCGTGCGCCGCCAGCTTGATCGCGGTGACCGCCTGGCCGATATCGTCGTGCAGGTCGCGGGAAATCGCCCGGCGCTCGTCTTCCTGCACCGAGAACAGGCGCCCGGCCATGGCCTGCAGCTCCCGGTTTCCCGTCTCCAGCGCCTTGCGACTGGTCTCGAGCTCGCTGACGTCGCGCGCCGCCAGCACCCGCACCCGGGCCAGCCGCGGCAGGAGCAGGAGCAGCGCCAGGGCCATGTAGGCGGCCACAAGGATGACGGAGGTCACACTCCAGGCCAGCGGATGGGCCGGGATCGCCTGCCAGGTCCAGGGCAACAGGCCGCATAGCAGGATCAGTACGCCGCCTGTCGCCACCACACCATATGTAGTGCGTTGCAGGCCGGCCATTGCCGACTCCGTGGGGGCCGGATGCCGCGAAGGGAGGGAGCCGTTGTGCATGTGCCGTGGCAGGGTGCCGTGTTCGATCCGGAGACATCTTAACGGGCCATCGCAAACCGCGATGACGCAGTACTCAATTTCCATGCACGGCTGCCGTTATCCATAGAGTTCCCGGACCTCGGGTGTTTGACTGGAGCGGTAGCGCGTGGATCAGGGCGTGATTGCTAGCATGATGAGCCATCCGCTGGAGGGGGCGATCGTGCTGCTCGATCCGGAGGGTCATCCGCTGGCCGCCAATGCCACGGCCCGCACCCTGGACCTGCCGCGCGGCCTGCAGGCGCACCGCCAGGCCCTGCTGGGCCTGCGCGACCGGGTCGCCGGCCAGGGGCTGCTGCCCTGTTCGGTGCCCGCCGGTGAGCAGCGCGTGGATGGCTTCCTGAGCGCCGCGCGCGCGCAGGACGGCACGGTCTGCGCCTATATCTTCACTGCCGCCCCGCCCGCCGCGCTGGCCGACGGGCGCTGGCCGCAGCTGCTGCATGACGCCGGCCACGGCGTCTGGGAGTGGGACGTGCCGGCGCACCTGCTGGCTTCCCTGGAGCGGCAGGCCGGAGCCGGCCCTGTCGCCGGCTCCGTGCACGAATGGCTGGAACGCACCCATCCCGATGACCGCGCCGTGCAGCGCGCCGCCCTGCGGGCGCACCTGCACGATGCTGCCGTGGCGTATGCCTGCCGGCTGCGCGTGCGCCGCGCCGATGGCGGATGGCAACGGGTGCAGGATCGTGGCCAGGTGGTGGCGCGGACGGCCGACGGCCAGCCACTGCGCATGGCCGGCATCCGCATCGGGATCGCCGCGGCGGATGCGCTGGGCGCCGACGTCGACGAACAGCAGGTGCAGCTGCGCCACCTGCAGCGCATCGCGGGCCTGGGAACCTGGTCGTGGGAGCGCGACGGTGGCTTTTCCTGGTCGGACGAGATGCTCGCCGCCATCGGCCGCCCGCCGGGCAGCCTCCCGCCCGGGCGCCGCTGGCTGGACATGCTCGACGCCGATGCCCGCGCCCAGGTGCTGGCGGCGTGGCGGCGGCTGCACCGCGAAGGCCAGCCGCATGCATTCGAACTGGTACTGCCGGCAGCACCGATGGAAGTCCCCGGCATCCACCTGCGGATCTGGATGCACCCCCAGCACGATGCCGGCGGGCGCGTGCGGCGCGTGGCCGGGCAACTGCAGAACGTGACCGAGCAGCGCCAGACCGATGCCCTGATCCGCTGGCGCACCGAACTGCTCAACCGGGTGTCGGCCCTGGGCCGCATCGGTGGCTGCGAGATCGAGGTGACCACCCGCGGCATGCTCTGGACCGACGAGTGCTACCGCATCCACGGCCTGCGCAAGGAACCGGTGACGCTGGAGCAGGCGCTGGCGCTGTACACGCCCGATTCGCGCGACGGCTTCGAGGCCGCGCTCACCCGCATCGCCGAAGGTGGCCTGCCCGAGCAGCTGGACCTGTGCTTCTACCGGCATTCCGGGCAGCGGGTGTGGGTGCAGGTGCAGATCGAACTGGACCGGCGCGAAGGCCTGCCGGAGCGCTTCGTGGTGCTGTTCCGCGACATCACCCGCGAACGCGAGGCCAATGAGCGCATCGAGCTGCTGGCCCACTACGACCTGCTGACCGGACTGCCCAATCGCATCCTGTTGCGCGAGCAGACCGAGGAAGCGATCGCCGAGTCGCGCCGCAACGGCAAGATCCTGGCGATGCTGTTCGTCGACCTGGATGGCTTCAAGTCGATCAACGACACCTTCGGCCACGCCACCGGCGACATGCTGCTCAAGGCGGCCGCGGCGCGGCTGCACCAGAACCTGCGCAACGCCGACCTGTTCGGGCGCTTCAATGGCGACGAGTTCGTCGTGGTGCTGCGCGATCTCGCCGACCCGGCCGATGCCGGCCATGTCGCGCGCAAGCTGATCGCCTCGCTGGCCTCGCCGCTGCACCGCGGCGACACCACGCTGAAGGTGGGGGCCAGCGTCGGCATCGCGCTCGCCGACGACAGCCATCGCGATTTCGACACCCTGCTGCGCGCGGCCGACGCCGCCATGCACGCGGCCAAGGAAGCCGGTCGCAACACGTACCAGTACTACAGCCAGGACGTGCTGGCCGGCATCCAGCGCCGCCTGCAGATCGAGCACGCGCTGCACGGCGCGCTCGAGCGCGAGGAGTTCCAGCTGGTCTACCAGCCCCTGGTCAACGTCGACGGCACGCGGCCGCCGGCGATCGAGGCGCTGCTGCGCTGGGCCTGCCCGGAACTGGGGCCGTGCAGCCCGGCCGAGTTCATCCCGGTGGCGGAGAAGTGCGGCGAGATCGCGCGCATCGGCGAGTGGGTGCTCAACGAGGCCTGCCGCCAGGCGTCCGCCTGGCATGCCGCGGGGCTGATGTTCGAACGCGTCGCGGTCAATGTATCGGCCATGCAGCTGCGCGAGCGCGGCTTCGCCGAGCAGGTGATCGCCCTCTGCGAACGCCACCGCTGGCCACCGCACCGGCTGGAACTGGAACTGACCGAGTCGGCCCTGATCCGCGACAGCGATGCGCTGCGGCAGTGCTTCGACACCTTCGAACGCAACGGCGTGCTGCTGGCCGTGGACGATTTCGGTACCGGCTTCTCCAACCTGCACTACCTCAACCGTTTCCCGGTGCAGCGCCTCAAGATCGACCGCAGCTTCGTCCAGCGCATGCTGCACGATGCCGGCACCGCCGAGGTCACCCAGGCCATCGTCCACCTCGGCCACGCGCTGGGCATGCAGGTGGTGGCCGAGGGCGTGGAAACGCGCCAGGAAGAGGCGATGCTGCTGCGCCAGGGCTGCGACGAGATCCAGGGCTACCTGTACTCGCGCCCGCTGCCTTCGCGGGACATGGCGCAGTGGCTGCGCCGCTGCGACGAGGGCGACGGCCCGGGCCCGCAGGCGCCCACGCAGGCGGACGTCCCGGCCGCCGTCAGCTGAGCAACGGCCCGGTCCCCACACGCCGCTTCCTGCTGCGTCCTGCCACGTCCGGTGGAGCGGGCCGCCACGCCCGTGCCCGGCGCCGGGCGCGGCGCTTCCATCCTCCAGGCCGCAGCCGTGGCCGAAGAGCGCCCATCGTGCGCACCCGGTGAACCGCCCGCGCCCCGTCCCGGGGCGCAACAGGCCGTGCCGGCCACGCGCGGCCGGCTGCGGGCACTACGCTGATGCCGCCGGCAACACGCGTGCATGACACCTGCCGGCCAAGGGCGATCACGTCGCCGGCCGGTCCAGGGAAGGAGAGCGCGCTGGCCGGCGTCGCGTCCGCCAGGCCATGGGCAGGCGGACGCGCGGGGAAGGTCGGCCAGCCTGGGCTGCAAAGTGTCCGGGTGGCCGGCCGCGCCAGCATGCGCCGGGGAGGGCGAGCGGCGGGCGACGCCGGCACAGGCGGCGCGGCGCGGGTACGGCCACTGCAGATGGCAGATGGCAGATGCGGGTGCGGCTCGCCGGGATGCGGCAGTCACGCCGTAGCGCGGTCACTCGATCGCAGGGGGTCCCGCACGCCGGCAGAACGCCAGGTCCCAGGCTACCAGGGTCGCCGGCGGATCATCCTGCCCGGGAGCTTCGCCCGTCGGCAGCCGCGGGGTGCGTACCAGTTCCTGCTGCAGCATGGCTTCCAGCGCCGCCAGGCGGCTGCGCGCAACAGCGCTGCCGGGCACGGCTTCGGTCGTCTGCGGGTTCGCCGCCGCTGCCGCTGCCGCACAGCCGGCCGGCAACGACAAAACCCCGGCCGGGGCCGGGGTCGTTGTCGCATCGTAGCGGGAATCAGAACAGCTCAACCGTTCCCGCGCCCATGCTCTGCTGGGCCACCGGCTTGTGTGGCGGGCGTTCCCACTCGCTGCGCATTTCGCGCAGGCGGCTGCCGGTGCGCTGCAGCGCAAGCACCAGTTCGCCGTCGAGCGCACCGCCACTGCGATGCAGCAGTTCCTGCAGCGCCACGGCTTCGCGGTTGATCGCGGTCAGGCGGTCCAGGTGGGTGTGCACGCCGCCCAGCGCCTGGGTGGCGATGTCCTCGAACTGCAGGGCGCGCACCGCGTCGGCGACGCTGCTGTCGATGGCGCGGCCGCATTCGGAGATCTCGCGCATGCCATCGCCCAGCGAGCTGTTGATCGCCGCCACGTTCTCCAGCATGGCCGCCGCCTCGTGGCGCGCCTCGCGGGAGCGGTCCATGTCGCGCGAGGCCATGTGCGAGACGGTCTCGCGGACCTTGGCGATGGCGTCCTTGGAGCTGTGCGCGAGCTTGCGGATCTGCTCGTTGAAGGTGGTCGAGCGCTCGGACAGGTTGCGCACCTCGTCGGCGACCACCGCGAACCCGCGCCCGGCTTCGCCGGCACGTGCGGCCTCGATGGCGGCGTTCAGCGCCAGCAGGTTGGTCTGGTCGGCGATCGACTTCACGTCTTCCAGCAGGGCGAAGATGCCGTCCAGGTGCTGCGCCATCTGGTCGATGTGCTGCACGGTGTTGCTGCTCTGGCCGCTGACCTGTTCCAGCGCCTCGACCAGCTGCTCCATCTGGTGGCTGGCGTGCTGGGCGAAACGCGCCACGTCCACGCCGCCACCGCCATCCTCGCCGGCGCGGTCGACGATGCGGGCCAGCGCCTGGCTCTGCTGGCGCGACTTGCGGTTCATCGCATCGAAGCTGCTGCCCAGCCCGGCGACCGCCTGGCGGATCAGTTCGCGGGCGCGTTCGATCTCGCCGCGCGAACCATCGATCTCGTTGCTGACGAAGCTGCGCAGCTCGTTGAGCAGCTGGTCCTGCTCCTTGAGCACGCGGGCGTGCTCGGGCGAACGCTGCGACTGGCTGTAGGCGCTCCAGTAGGCGAACACCAGCCAGCTCAGCGCCATGGTGGTCAGGACCGCCCACACCACGGCCGCGGGCCAGGCGAAGGCCAGCGCCAATGCCAGCAGGAAGGTAAGGGCCAGCGGGGCGGCCAGGCGGATTGCAATGCGTGAATACATGGACGTTCTCGGGAGAGTCACGATTGCAGTATCGGCCGTGCCGGTCGGGTCTTTAGCCGCCGCCGCGCAACCGTCGCGAGATCGCTTCGAGCATGGCCTTGCGCGAGAACAGGAAGTCCCAGTAGCTGCCGCCGAGCTGGCGCCACAGCACCGCCGAGCGCACCGCCGCCAGCAGCAGGGCACGGATCTCGGCGACCACGCCCGCCTGGCCCAGGTAGTGCGGATTGCCCTGCACCATGATCCGCGGCTTGAGCTGGCTGATGGTGTCCGCGTACAGGCCGCCCATGGCGCCGAGCACCTCGGGGTGGGCCGGGTCGCCCAGCTCGCGGGCCTGCGCGGCGGCACGCTCGATGCCGGCCTGGACCTTGTCCACGGTGGCGCGCTCGCGCACGAAGCGGCGTTCGAGCTGCATCACCGACAGCGCCAGGCGCGGCAGCAGCGCGTCCTTGCCCTGGTTGCCGAAGTAGTCGCGCAGCAGGCGCAGCCCCGGTTCGAGCTGGTGGCTGTCGCCGTATACCGCGGCAGGGGACGGTGCGTCGATGCGCATCACGCTGTCCATCGCGGTGCGGACCACCGCGTTGTCGGAATGGCCGGTTTCGGCGATGCGCCGCACCTGCTGCAGGGCCTGGGCGATGCCGGCCAGTGCCAGGACACGGTCGTCGAAGGAAGAACTCATGCTTGCCTCTCAAGGGAAACGGGGCAGGGCGCACGCTGCTCCAGCGGTGCGTCGGTGGCGGCGATGACCGCGCCGCCCAGGCATTCGGGGCCGTCATACAGCACCAGCGACTGGCCGGGCGTGACTGCCCGCTGCGGCCGCTCGAATTGCACCTGCACGGTGCCGTCGTCGCCCACGCTCACGCGGCAGGGTTCGTCCGGCTGCCGGTAGCGGGTCTGCGCGGTACAGGTGAAGGTGGCGGCAGGCGCGCTGCCGGCGATCCAGTGCATGGCTTCGGTGCGCAGCCGGCTGGACTGCAGCCAGGGGCTGTCGTGGCCCTGGTCGACATACAGGATGTTGGCCGCCACGTCCTTGCCGACCACATACCAGGGGGCCGCCGGCCGCCCGCGCACCCCGCCGATGTTCAGACCCTCGCGCTGGCCCAGGGTGAAATAGAACACCCCCGGGTGGCGGCCGATGGGCTGTCCGTGCGGATCGCGGATCTCGCCTTCGCGGGCGGGCAGGTACTGGCCCAGGAACTGGCGGAAATCGCGCTCGCCGATGAAACAGATGCCGGTCGAGTCCTTCTTGGCGTGGGTCGGCAGCCCGCTTTCCCGGGCGATCCGGCGCAATTGGCTCTTTTCCAGGTGGCCGATCGGGAACACGGTGGCGGCCAGCTGCGCCTGGCCCAGCTGGTGCAGGAAGTAGCTCTGGTCCTTGCCGCGGTCGGCGCCGCGCAACAACCGCCAGCGCCCGCCCGACTGTTCCACCCGGGCATAGTGGCCGGTGGCGATGCGTCCGGCACCCAGTTCGCGGGCGGCGTCCAGGAAGTGCTTGAACTTGACCTCGCGGTTGCACAGCACGTCCGGGTTCGGCGTGCGCCCGGCCGCGTACTCGGCCAGGAAATGCTCGAACACGCCCTGCCAGTACTCGGCCGAGAAATCGCGGAAATGGAACGGGATGCCCAACCGCCCGCACACGGCCACCGCGTCGCGGCGGTCGTCCTCGGCGCGGCAATGCCCGCTGCCATCGTCGGCCCAGTTCTGCATGAACAGGCCGGCGACATCCAGCCCCTGCTGCACCAGCAGCAGGGCGGCGACGGAGGAATCGACCCCGCCGGAGACCCCCACCACCACATCCGGGCGGCTCATCGCAGCTGCCTCACGAGGGAAAGCGGATGACGCTGCCCGGCCAGCCAGTCCGAAACGGTCTGCCACACCAGCGGGCTGCGCAGCCGCGCCATGTCCGCCTGCAGCGCGGCCGGGGTCAGCCACAGCGCCTGCACGATGCCGCTGTCCAGCGGCTGCTCCGGATGCTGCCGCAGCGGTTCGGCGGCAAAGGCGAACCGCAGGAACGGCGTGCCGTCGGGCGCGTTCCATTGGTAGGCGCCGATGAACGCGGTGGGCCGCACCTCCCAGCCGGTTTCCTCGCGGGTTTCGCGCACGGCCGCCTCGACCAGGCTTTCGCCGGCATCGAGGTGTCCGGCCGGCTGGTTCAACACCCGCCGCCCGTCCTTTTCCTCTTCCACCAGCAGCAGTTGCCCGGCGCGGCACACCACGGTGGCCACGGTGACGTGCGGCGCCCAGCGCTGGGAGCTCAACGCATTCACCCTCAGTACTCGTCCTTCGCCGTCAGTTCCAGTTCCATCGCATCGGCGCTCTTGATCGCCGCGTCGATCGCGTCGCTGAGCACGTCGGCCTTGGCGTCGGCATCGATCTTGACCACGAACATGGCCAGGTCGCCCTGCTTTACCCAGCCGCCGAGCTTGGAGTCGTTGGCGTCCTCCAGCAGGCGGTTGGCGACCAGTGCCGGAAACTGCGGGCCGGGGGCCTTGTAGCCCGGCGACCAGATCTCGCGCACGCGATGGGCGCCATAGGTCTCGACCGACGAGCGCACGAACACCAGTTGGGTGCGTTCGTCCTCCATGTCGAACACCAGGCGGTAATCGCCATCCTCGTCGACCTCATATTTGTATTCCAGCGAGTCGAGCAGCCGGCCGACGGCGGCATCGGGTTCGCCGGCGAGGGCGTTCCCGGCCATGCCGGCGCACACGCCCGCCACCACCATTGCTGCCATGTACTTCTTCATGCGTTCCCTGCGGGATTGGTTGATCAGACGCAAATTGTGCGGCGGCCGGGGTGTTCACGTCCAATTCGGCGCAGCTGCGCCGGGCCAGCCGCTATAATTCCGGGCATGCCCCGCAAGCTCCAACACGACAACGACCATGGCCTGCTGGTGGAACCCGGCAAGCCCGAGGTCGCGCCGCCGCCGCTGTACCAGGTGATGCTGCTGAACGACGACTACACCCCGATGGATTTCGTGGTGGCCGTACTGCAGAACTTCTTCGCCATGGACCTGGACAAGGCCACCCAGGTGATGCTGCACGTCCACACCCGCGGCCGCGGCATCTGCGGGGTCTACAGCCGCGAAGTCGCCGAAACCAAGGTCGCGCAGGTCAACGAGTTCTCGCGCATGAACCAGCATCCGCTGCTGTGCACGATGGAGAAGGCCTGAGCGTCCGCCGCGCCGGCGCGTCCGGCACCGCGCGCCAGTCGCGCCGCCAGCGGTCCGCACTGTTCCGGGCATGGCGATGGCGGCCGTATTGGCTGTCGCCCGCCGCGCATCCATTGTTCGACAGGTCGCCCCGGCGGCTGGCATCGGCCTCGGTGGAAGCCGCTTTCCACTGTAGGAACCGGCCGCTGCCGACCCCGTCCGGCCACTGCTAACGCCGTCTGAACACCGGCATCCGGTAGGGTGATGGAAAACGTGCAGTCAGGCCGCATATTGTCTCCAACCGCAGTCGGAGTCCCCCATGTTCAGCAAAGACCTCGAACAGACGATTGGCCAGTGCTACAAGCGCGCCCGCGAGGCACGTCATGAGTTCATGACGGTCGAACACCTGCTGCTCGCCCTGCTCGAAAACCCCTCCGCCCAGGCCGTGCTCAAGGCCTGCGGCGCCGACCTGGACCGCCTGCGCCGGGACCTGGAACAGGCCGTGGAGACCTCGGTCTCGCGCCTGGCCGACGATGATGGCCGCGATACCCAGCCCACGCTCGGTTTCCAGCGCGTGCTGCAGCGCGCCGTCTACCACGTGCAGTCCTCGGGCAAGAAGGAGGTCACCGGCGCCAACGTGCTGGTGGCGATCTTCGGCGAGAAGGATTCGCACGCGGTCTACTACCTCAACCAGCAGGACGTGACCCGGCTGGACATCGTCAACTACCTGTCCCATGGCATCGCCAAGTCCGGCGACGAGGGCGACGCCTCGCCCTCCATCGAGGGCGAGGGCCGCGCCGAGGGCGGGGAGGGCGAGGCCAAGGGCGATGCCCTGGCCGAATACGCCAGCAACCTCAACGAACAGGCCCGTGCCGGTCGCATCGACCCGCTGGTCGGCCGCCGCGACGAGATCGAGCGCACCATCCAGGTACTGTGCCGCCGCCGCAAGAACAACCCGCTGTACGTGGGCGAAGCCGGTGTCGGCAAGACCGCCATCGCCGAGGGCCTGGCCAAGCGCATCGTCGACGGCGAGGTGCCGGAGGTGCTGGCCGATGCGGTCATCTACTCGCTCGACCTGGGCGCGCTGGTGGCCGGCACCAAGTACCGCGGCGATTTCGAGAAGCGGCTGAAGGGCGTGATCGGCGCCTTGAAGAAGCTGCCCAACGCGGTGCTGTTCATCGACGAGATCCACACCATCATCGGTGCCGGGTCGGCGTCCGGCGGCACCATGGACGCCAGCAACCTGATCAAGCCGGCGCTGGCCTCCGGCGAGCTGCGCTGCATCGGCTCGACCACGTTCCAGGAGTACCGCGGCATCTTCGAGAAGGACCGGGCGCTGGCGCGCCGCTTCCAGAAGATCGACATCGTCGAGCCCACCGTGGGCGAGGCCTACGAGATCCTCAAGGGCCTGCGCCCGAAGTACGAGGCGCACCACAGCGTCACCTACGCCGATGACGCGCTGCAGGCGGCGGTGGACCTGTCGGTGAAGCACATCGGCGACCGCCTGTTGCCGGACAAGGCCATCGATGTCATCGACGAGGCCGGCGCGCGCCAGCGCCTGCTGCCGGTGGCCGAGCGCAAGGCGACCATCGACGTCGAGGAAGTCGAGGCCATCGTCGCCAAGATGGCGCGCATCCCCGCCAAGCAGGTCACCGCCACCGACAAGGACGTGCTGCGGCACCTGGAGCGCAACCTGAAGATGGTGATCTTCGGCCAGGACCCGGCGATCGAATCGCTGGCCTCGGCGATCAAGCTCTCGCGCTCGGGGCTGGGCAACCCGGAAAAGCCGATCGGCAACTTCCTGTTCGCCGGCCCCACCGGCGTGGGCAAGACCGAGGTCACCCGCCAGCTCGCGCTGCAGCTGGGCATCGAGCTGGTGCGCTTCGACATGAGCGAGTACATGGAGCCGCACTCGGTCAGCCGCCTGATCGGTGCGCCCCCGGGCTATGTCGGCTTCGACCAGGGCGGGCTGCTGACCGAGAAGATCGTCAAGACGCCGCACTGCGTGCTGCTGCTGGATGAGGTCGAGAAGGCGCACCCGGACATCTTCAACATCCTGCTGCAGGTCATGGACCGGGGCATCCTCACCGACACCAATGGCCGCGAAGCCAACTTCAAGAACGTGATCCTGGTGATGACCACCAATGCCGGCGCGGCGCAGGCCTCGCGGCGTTCGATCGGCTTCACCCGCCAGGACCATGCCACCGATGCGATGGAAGTGATCCGCAAGAGCTTCACCCCGGAGTTCCGCAACCGCCTCGATGCGGTGGTGCAGTTCCAGGCGCTGGGGCTGGACCACATCCTGCGGGTGGTGGACAAGTTCCTGATCGAGCTGGAGATGCTGCTGCAGGACAAGCACGTCTCGCTGTCGGCGACCGCGGCCGCGCGCGACTGGCTGGCCCGCCACGGCTTCGATCCGCAGATGGGTGCGCGGCCGATGGCCCGCGTCATCCAGGACCAGATCAAGCGCCCGCTGGCCGACGAACTGCTGTTCGGCAAGCTGGTGGGCGGCGGCAAGGTCAGCATCGACGTGCGCGACGGCGAACTGGTGGTCGAGACCGAGGCCGAGCCGGAGCATCTGCTGCCGGCCACGGTCTGAGGCGGGCAGGGCCCTGCCTGGCGACGGCGGCCGCGGCCGCCGTCGTCGTTTCCGGCCGGGTTCACGCGGATCGCAGGCACGCAAAAAAGCCAGCCCAGGGCTGGCTTCGGGGATGCACGGCTACCGCGCTTACTTCATGCGGTAGGTGATGCGGCCCTTGGTCAGGTCGTACGGCGTCATTTCAACCTTGACGCGGTCGCCGGTAAGGATGCGGATGTAGTTCTTGCGCATGCGGCCGGAAATGTGGGCGATGATCTCATGCCCGTTTTCCAGTCGAACGCGGAAAGTGGTGTTCGGCAGCGTCTCGCTGACGGTGCCCTCGAACTCGATGGAGTCGTCTTTCGACATGTAATCCTGTGCGGTTCTGCGGATGGCCTTTTCAGGCCCGGAAGCCGCGCATTTTACCCCGCGCCGCGCCATCATGCAAAGTTTGCGTTAAACCGCGTTCCCGCCCGCCAGAACCGCGGCCGGCCAGCGGCCGAAACGCCGGGTCCAGCTCCCGCCCGGTGGGCTCTGCGCCTCCCGGACCAGCGCCCGTACCCGGGCCAGGAACGCATCGCGTGGCAGGTGCACGGCCCCCATGCGCAGCAGGTGCGGGTTTTCCACCTGGGCGTCGATCAACGGCCAGTCCCAGCCATGCAGCACATGCGCCAGCGCCGCCAGGGCGACCTTGGAGCCCCCGCTGCGGCCACTGAACATGCTTTCGCCGAAGAACATGCGGCCGATGGCCACGCCATAGATGCCGCCGACCAGTTGCGGGCCGTCGAACACCTCCACCGAATGCGCATGCCCGAGCCGGTGCAGTTCCACGTAGGCGCGATGCATGCCGGCGGTGATCCAGGTGCCGTCCTGGCCCGGCCGCGGCGCGTGGGCGCAGGCCTGCATCACCTCGGCGAACGCGGTGTCCGCGGTCACCGTCCAGGGACTGGAGCGCAGCGCCCGGCGGAAGCGCGAGGACAGGTGTACGCCATCGGTGCGGAACACCATGCGCGGGTCCGGCGACCACCACAGGATCGGCTGGCCCTCGGAAAACCACGGAAAGATGCCGCCTGCATAGGCGTTGAGCAGGCGCACCGGCGTCAGATCGCCGCCGACGGCCAGCAGGCCATCGGGCTCGGCCAGTGCAAGCTCCGCCGGCGGGAACGCCGCGTCGGGCTGCGCGGCAAGCAGAAACGGATGCGCGGCACGGCTCATGCGACGTGGCCGTCGCGGAAGGGGGAATGCTGCCGCGGCACCCGCGGGCAGCGCCTGGACGGCACCGCCATCGGCGGGTACGGCGGCACCGCTGTGCAGGACAACTCTGCGGCCAGCAGAGCGCGGTTCACGGGGTGATCGCCGCATGCTCGAGACCACCATGCCCGGCCCGGCGGGCGGGAAGAAGCCGCCGGGCGGGACGCGGGAGGTCCCGGCGAAGCTGTTGCCTCGGCGGCGGACGCCGGACGCGAAGTAAGGGGAGTGCGCATCCTGGGGTTGGTTGACCTGTGCCTGTTCGCGCGATCCCGGGCACGCAGTCGCCCCGATGCGGATCGGCATCATAAATGGCTTTCCAGCGCGTTGCGGAATGCCGATGCCCTGATTGAACGGGTTGGCGCGGGCAGACGGTCACGGACACGGCGTTTCGAGCCGGGAGTCGATTGGCCCGGAACGCGCCCGCGCATGCCTTGCCCGGCCATCCTCCTTCCGGGAGCCGGGCGTGCCTGGGCCTGCCGGGCCCGGCTTGCCGAGTCCGGCCTGCGTTCCATCGATGCACGCGCATCATCGAACAGCGCGAGTGCTTCGGGCGGAGGCGGAGACGCGCCGCGGGCTCCCTGCGCGCCGCGAAGGCCGGCCGTGTACCGGGATGGAGCAGGATTCTCGTGGCCTGGCCGCCGCCCCCCGGGGCCGCATCCGCGGACCCGCCGGCCCCGAGGCTGCCAGGAAAGCGCGCCTCCGCGGCATTCTTCCGTTCCAGCCTCGGGTCCGGCGTCCGCGTTCAATGCGGGGGCGATGCGCCCGATGCGGACAACCAGGCCGTGGGGGACGTGCCCGCATGCCGTGCCGCGAAAGCGCGTGCGAATGCCGATGCGCTCGCATAGCCGACGTCGAGCGCCACGTTCTTCAGCGGATGCCCGCGCTTGAGCAGCGTCTTGGCGACGCTGATGCGCCAGTCGGCGAGATAGTCGCCGGGCGGCGTGCCGACGACATGGTGGAAGTGCGCCGCGAAGCGGGCGCGCGACATGCCGCTGACCCGCGCCAGGCCGTCCAGGGTCCAGGCGTCGCCCGGGGCGCCGTGCATGGCGTTCAGCGCTTTCGCCAGGCGCGGATCGGCGAGGCCGGCGAGCACGCCCTGCGCGACCACGCCAGCGGTCATGCAGTGGCGCAGCAACTGCAGGATCATCAGTTCGCTGAGCCGGTCCAGCGCCGCCTGCCGTCCGCAGTGCCGGGCGAAGGCCTCCTCGAACAGCAGCTCAAGCGTGCCGCGCAGCAGCGCGTTGTCGCGCAGCGGCAGCACCAGCCGCGCGGGCAGGCTGCGGGTCAGCGGGTTGCCGGCATCGGCCCCCAGCTCGATGGACGAGCACACCAGGTCCGCGCCCTGCGCGCCTTCGCCGCGAATCCAGTGCGGGGCCGGTCGCGGATAGAAGATCAGGCTCGGCTCGTCGATCGTGGTCTCGCCGGCAACGGCGTCGCCGATCCGCAGCGTGCCGCCGCGCAGCACGTGAAGGTGGCCGACGCCGTCGCGGGCGTCGAAGTCGGCGGTGTCGCACAGGCTTCCGGTATGGAAGACCCGCGCGCGCAGGCGGAAGCAGTCGAGCAGTGCGCTGAGTCGGTCGTGCATGTCGAGACGATCTGTGACCTTTACTGGACGCAATGATACCTGGAGTATCGCAAGGGCAGGCACAGTGACGCCTCCTTCCCACGGCTTCCAAGGAGCCCGCCATGACTGCCGCATCCCCCCGCATCGCCCCGCTCGACCCGGCTTCGGCCGATCCTGCTGTCGCCGCCACCCTCGCCGCGGTCAAGGCCAAGCTCGGCGTGCTGCCCAACCTGTTCCGCACGTTTGCCCGTTCGCCGGCGGCGCTCGACGGCTACCTCGCCCTGTCGGACGCCCTGGCGCGCGGTCGCCTGAGCGCCGGCCAGCGCGAGATCGTCGCGCTCTCGGTCGGGCAGGCCAACCGCTGCGGCTATTGCCTGGCCGCGCATACGCTCATCGGCAAGGGTGCCGGCCTGTCCGAAGCGGACATCCATGCGGCACGCACCGGTACCGGCGCCGATCCGCACGACACCGCGCTGGCAGCATTCGCACGGCGCCTGACCGAACAACGGGGCGTCGTCGGCGACGACGAGCTGGCGGCGTTCCGGCGCGCCGGTTTCGATGACGCCAACGCGCTGGAAGTGGTGGCGCTGGTCGCGCTCAATACGCTGACCAACTACACCAACCACCTCGCCGGGACGGCAGTGGACTTCCCGCCGGTGCCGCTGGAAATCGCGGGCTGAGCGACGCCCGCCACGACGATGCGGGACGCGCTTGCGGGCGTGTCCCGCGTCACGGCGTCTGGCGGCCGTCCGGCTTGGCCGGGCGCAAGCCGAAGGCCAAGCCCGTCGCCGCGCGCATCGGCACAGGTAACGTCATGGCCGTTGCGCACGAGTACGTGCTGGGCTGCGCGGCTCAAGGCGTTGGCACCGTGCGCTGCGGATGCCGGTCGCAGGTGGCCGGCAGTGCCGTAGCCGCCAACGCAACGGCATGCAGTGCCCGTGCGCCTGCGACGCGCGCGCCGACAGGTCGCCGCCAACAGCCGCCCGGCCAGCGCCAGCTACGCCGGCGGGACGGCCGCGTCGGGTGGTGCGTGGCGCACAAACGGATGCGCTGACCGGCTCAGGTGCCGTCTTCGTCGCCATCGCGGAACGGGGAATGCTGCCGCAGCGTCTGCATGTAGCGCGCGACATCACGCTCCTCGCGTGCGCACCACCCGCGCAGTGCCTGGCGGAACTGCGGCTCGGCGATCCAGTGCCGGCTGCGCACCGGTACCGGCAGGAACCCGCGCGCCAGTTTGTGCTCGCCCTGCGCACCCGGCTCGAAGCGCTGCAGCCCTTCGCGCAGGCAGTACTCGATGCCCTGGTAATAGCAGGTCTCGAAGTGCAGGCCGGGCAGGGCGACGCCTCCCCAGTAGCGGCCGAACAGCGTGTCGCCGCCGCGCAGGCACAGCGCACCGGCGATCGGTCGTTCGTCCTGGAGAGCGAGGAACAGCACCAGCTGGCGTGGCATGGTGCTGGCCAGGTGCCGCAGGAATGGCAGGGTCAACGCCGGGGCGTTGCCATACCCGGCGAAGGTCTGCAGGTAGAAGCCGTGCATCGCCTCCAGGTCGCCGGCCGTCGCCTCGTCGCCATGGACCACGCGGAAATCGATGCCGCTGCGCGCCACCCGGGCGCGCTCCTGGCGGATGTTCTTGCGGCGCTTGTGGTCCATCGCACCGAGGAAATCATCGAAACTCCGCCAGCCCGGCCGGCGCTGCCACTGGAACTGCACGTCCACGCGCCGCAGCCACTCCGCGTCGAACAGCGCATCCTCGGGGCCGGAATGGAAATTGACATGGGCCGAGGACAGCCCGGTCTCCTGTACGTGGCCGGCGATGGCCTGCAGCAACTGCCGGCGCCGCGTGTCGTCGCCGGCCAGCAGGCGCGGGCCGGTGACCGGCGAATAGGGAACCGCGCCCAGCCACTTCGGGAAATAATCCAGCCCGTGCCGCGCGTAGGCGTTGGCCCAGGCATGGTCGAACACGAACTCGCCATGCGAGTTCTCCTTCAGGTAGCCCGGCACCGCCGCCACCAGCGCATCGTCGTGCCACAGGGTGAGGTGCCGGGGTTGCCAGCCCCACTCCGGGCGCAGGCAGCCGTGCTGCTCCAGCCCGGCAAGGAAGGCATGGCTGACGAAGGGATTGCGCCGGTCGTGCAGGGCATCCCATTGCGCCGCTTCCACCTGTGCCAGGGACGGGAGTACGCGCAGTCGCGGGGGCAGGGTCATGGCCGCAGCTGCAGCACGTCGATGGTGGGCGGGTTGAACAGGCGCAGCGGCAGGCCGACTTCGCCCACGCCGCGGGTGGTGAACACACGCACCGGGCCGGCCGCCGCCGGCGCCACCTGTTCGCCGCGGTCGAACCCGTGGGCGCTCGGGATGACCTTGCGGTACAGCCACGGGATGCGGATCTGCCCGCCATGGGTGTGGCCGGCCAGGACGATGGCCGCATCGCCCGGCAGCAGGTCCATGGCACTGTCGGGATTGTGCGCGACGACGATCGCCGGCAGGTGCCCGGGTACCTCGCGCAGGAAGCGCGGGTCGTCCTTGCCGGCCCAGCGGTCGCCCAGGCCGGCCCAGCGGATGCCGCCGGCATCGGTGAAGCGCATGCCTTCGATGATGCGCACGCCATTGGCGCGCAATGCAGTGCGCAGGGCGGCATCGATGTCCGGGCCCGGCGCCTGCTGGTCGTGGTTGCCGAGCACCGCGTAGACCGGCACCCGCAGCGCCGACAGCGGCGAGAACGCCTCGGACAGCGTCAGCCGCTGCGGTTCATAGGTCAGGTCGCCGGCGATGACCACCGCGTCCACCGGCAACGCATCGAGCCGCGCCACCAGCCGCTGGAGGAAGCGGCGGTCCTTGTAGACCCCCAGGTGGATGTCGCTGACCAGGGCGATGCGGACCTGCATGCCGGTACCGGGCAGCTCGGTATGGGCCACCCGGATCCACTGCGGCTCGATGAACCGCGCCCACGCGAACAGGCCGCAGCCGAGCAGCAGGACCCCGAGCACGGGGCGGTACCGGCGCTCGCGGCGCCAGCGCCACAGCAGCCAGGCGATGGCGGGGAGCACCAGCCAGCTGCCGTGGAACAGCAGTTGCTTGGCGAGCACCTTGTCCATGCCCGACTGCCGGAACGGCCGGGCTCAGTTGCCCTGGGCGTCGAGGAAACGCTCGGCGTCGAGTGCGGCCATGCAGCCGAAGCCGGCCGAAGTGATGGCCTGGCGGTAATGCTGGTCGGCGACGTCGCCGGCCGCGAACACGCCCTCCACCGAGGTCTGGGTGGCGTTGCCGCCCAGACCCGAGCGGATTTCCAGGTAGCCGTTGTTCATGGCCAGCTGGCCCTTGAACAGGTCGGTGTTGGGCTGGTGGCCGATGGCGACGAAGAAGCCGTGCGCGGCGATGTCGCGGGTGCTGCCGTCCTGGGTGGACTTCACCCGTACCCCGGTCACGCCCATCTCGTTGCCCAGCACTTCGTCGACCTGGTGGTGCCACACGGTTTCGATCTTGCCGGCGGCGACCTTGGCGAACAGCTTGTCCTGCATGATCTTTTCCGCCTTGAGCGTGTCGCGGCGATGCACCAGGTAGACCTTGCGGGCGATGTTGGACAAGTACAGCGCCTCTTCCACGGCGGTGTTGCCGCCACCGACCACGACCACGTCCTGGTCCTTGTAGAAGAAGCCGTCGCAGGTGGCGCAGGCCGACACGCCGCGACCCTTGAACGCGTCCTCGGACGGGATGCCCAGGTACTTGGCGGTGGCGCCGGTGGCGATGATCAGCGCATCGCAGGTGTACCGGGCACTGTCGCCGGTGAGCGTGAACGGCCGCTGCGACAGGTCGGCGGTATGGATGTGGTCGAACACCACCTCGGTGTCGAAGCGCTCGGCGTGGGCCTGCATGCGCGCCATCAGGTCCGGCCCCATCAGGCCGTGGGCATCGCCCGGCCAGTTGTCCACCTCGGTGGTGGTCATCAGCTGCCCACCCTGCTGCAGGCCGGTGATCACCACCGGCTTGAGGTTGGCGCGCGCGGCATAGACCGCGGCGGTCCAGCCGGCGGGGCCGGAGCCCAGGATGACGAGCTTCTGGTGGCGGGTGGGCAGGGACGGGGCGCTGGAAGTGCTCATGTATACTCGCGGGAAGTCGGGATTGGCGGCGCGATCGCGGTACATGGCGACCGTCCGGGCTGGTAATAGAGTGGAGACCGGGCTCCGGTGAATCAAGGCGCAGGGATGGAACTGCGCGGCCCGCCCGGCCACTCCCGTCGCCGCCCGCAGCCCGTTCCCGGTGCTCCGCCCGCGCTCCGATGTCCTTGCGCTCCCCGTCTCGTCGCCCGCCGGAACAGGCGGATGAAACGGCGCCGCCTGTCGTTTAATATCAATCACTAACCATGCATTTCTAAGGTCTGGTCCAAGGTGGCGAAACAGGTCCCGGAACGTGACAAGGGCGCTGGCCCGAGCGGCAACGCGCGCAAGCAGGCGGCCGCCGCGGACAATCCACGCCGCAACAAGCTGTGGCGCGATCTGGCGCTGATCGCGATCGCGCCGGCACTGCTGTACCTGCTGGCCAGCCTGTTCACCTATTCGCCGGCCGACCCGGGCTGGTCGCAGGCCGGGTCGGTGGTCGCCCCGATCCACAACATGGGCGGCCGGGTGGGGGCGTGGATCGCCGACGTACTGCGCCAGCTGTTCGGCTACGTCGCCTATCTCATCCCGCTGATGCTGGCGGCGGTCGCCTGGATCGCCATGTTCGGCCTCAACCGCGAGAACCGCGGCAACGATGACCTCGGCCCGGCGTTGCGCCTGGTCGGCATCGTCGGCTTCCTGATCGGCGCCACCGGTTTCCTCTATCTGCGCCTGCCGCCGGGCGATGTCGCCCGCGCCGGCGGCGGCCTTGGCGTGCTGGTGGGCAAATCGCTGCAGAGCGGCTTCGGCCCGGTCGGCAGCAACCTGTTCCTGCTGGTGCTGCTGCTGACCTCGATCACCCTGGCCACGGGGCTGTCGTGGTTCTGGGTGATGGAGAAGATCGGCAAGTGGGTGCTGGCGCTGGGCCCGCTGCTGGACCGCAAGAAGGAGCAGGCCAGCGCCTGGCAACAGACCCGTGCGCTGCGCGAGGAGCGCGAGGAAGTGCGCAAGGTCGATGCCGAGGTGCGCGCCAGGCGCGAGCCGGTGAAGATCGAGCCGCGCCCGGTGCCGGTGATCGAGAAGAGCGAACGCGCCAAGCGCGAGACCCAGATCCCGATGTTCCAGGGCGTCAACGGCGACGGTTCGGACGTGCCGCCGCTGGCCCTGCTGGACGACCCCAAGCCGCAACCCAAGGGCTACGACGAGCAGACCCTGGAAACGCTGTCGCGGCAGATCGAGTTCAAGCTCAAGGATTTCCGCATCGATGCGCTGGTGGTCGGCGCCTATCCGGGCCCGGTCATCACCCGTTTCGAGATCGAGCCGGCGCCGGGCATCAAGGTCAGCCAGATCAGCTCGCTGGACAAGGACATCGCCCGCGGCCTGTCGGTGAAATCGGTGCGCGTGGTCGACGTGATCCCGGGCAAGTCGGTGATCGGCCTGGAGATCCCCAACGTCACCCGCGAGATGATCTTCCTGTCCGAGCTGCTGCGCTCGAAGGAATACGACAAGTCGGCCAGCGTGCTGACCCTGGCGCTGGGCAAGGACATCGCCGGCCGCCCGACCGTGGCCGACCTGGCGCGCATGCCGCATCTGCTGGTGGCCGGCACCACCGGCTCGGGCAAGTCGGTGGCGGTCAACGCCATGGTGCTGAGCCTGCTGTACAAGGCCAGCCCGAAAGACCTGCGCATGCTCATGATCGACCCGAAGATGCTGGAGCTCAGCGTCTACCAGGGCATCCCGCACCTGCTCGCGCCGGTGGTCACCGACATGAAGGAGGCCGCCAACGGCCTGCGCTGGTGCGTGGCTGAAATGGAGCGCCGCTACAAGCTGATGAGCGCGGTGGGCGTGCGCAACCTGGCCGGCTTCAACAAGAAGATCAAGGACGCCATCGACGCCGGCCAGCCGCTGATGGACCCGCTGTTCAAGCCCAACCCGGAAATGGGCGAGGCGCCGCGCCAGCTCGAGCCGCTGCCGTTCATCGTCATCTTCATCGACGAATTCGCCGACATGATGATGATCGTCGGCAAGAAGGTCGAGGAACTGATCGCACGCCTGGCGCAGAAGGCGCGCGCCGCCGGCATCCACCTGATCCTGGCCACCCAGCGCCCGTCGGTGGACGTGATCACCGGCCTGATCAAGGCCAACATCCCGACCCGCATCGCGTTCCAGGTCAGCTCCAAGATCGACTCGCGCACCATCCTCGACCAGTCCGGCGCCGAGGCGCTGCTGGGCAACGGCGACATGCTGTACCTGCCGCCGGGCACGGCGATGCCGGACCGCGTGCACGGCGCGTTCGTCTCCGACGAGGAAGTGCACCGGGTGGTCGAGCACCTCAAGGCCAGCGGCCCGGCCGATTACATCGAGGGCGTGCTGGACGAGGTCCAGACCATGGGCGACGGGGTGGTGGTCGGCGCCACCGGCCTGCCGGAATCCAGCGGCGGTGGCGACGAATCCGACCCGCTCTACGACGAGGCCCTGCGCATCGTCACCGAGACCCGGCGCGCCTCGATCTCCGGCGTGCAGCGGCGGCTGAAGATCGGCTACAACCGCGCCGCGCGCCTGATCGAGGCGATGGAAGCGGCCGGCGTGGTCAGCGCGCCGGAGCACAACGGCGACCGCAGCGTGCTGGCACCGCCGCCGCCCCGCTGATTCCTGCTCACCCTGGTGCGGAAGGACGCTGCATGAAGCAATGGATGATGTCGTTCGCGCTGCTGGCCTTGCTGCCGGCGGCCCATGCCGATGACATGTTCCCCGCCGCGCAGGCCATGGAGGCCGCGACAGCGATACGCAACAACTATGCCTTCCTCGACTACCACGCCGACTACCGGGTGAACGCCGATGCCACCCATGTCGAGACCGATACGGTGGAAGTACTGATCCACAACAAGGGCGGGGGCGACCAGTGGAGCCAGGTGCGGCAGAGCTACAGCGAAAAAATGGAGACGCTGGAGATCCTCTCGGCATATACGGTGACGCCCGACGGCAAGCGCCGTGACGTTCCGGCAGACAACATCTACACGCAGGAAGGCTATTCCAGCGCATCGGCGGCGATGTATGCGGACCAGAAGGTCAAGGTCATCGTGTTTCCCGACCTGTCGCCGGGCACGCGCCTGGCGTACTCGATCCGGCGCAGCCGCAATACACCAAGTTTCCCCGGCTATTTTGGCCTGTGGGAGACGTTCAGCCGCTTGAACGAATACCGGAACGCGCGCGTTACGCTGAGCGTTCCTGCCAGCCTGCCCATGTACGTGCACACCGGGAATGGCGTTGAGGGTGGAAGCGAGCCGCTGGTAGAAGACGGTATCGCCCGCTGGGAGTGGCGGGTGCGTGATGCGAAGCCGCTGCCATCGCAGAACTGGAGCGCACCGGCGTGGGAATTCAGTCCCACGATAATGGCCAGCAGTTACCCCGACTATTCCATGCTTGGCCGCGCCTACCACCTCAAGGCTGGCGCGGCGGCAAGAGTCACCCCGGCAATACAGGCCATGGCCGACGATATCGTCCAGAACATCGAAGGTCGTCGCGCGCAGGCCGACGCGCTCTACCAGTGGGTGGCCAGGAACATCCGTTATGTCGCCGTATACCTGGGCAATGGCGGGCTGGAACCGAACATGGCCGACAGCATCCTCGCCAACCGCTATGGCGACTGCAAGGACCATGTAGTCATTCTGGAAGCCTTGCTGGCTGCCAGGGGCATCGGCAGTACGCCAGCGCTGATCGGTGCCGACAGCGGCCCGACGTTGCCGCCGGTGGCGCTGGCCGGACGCTTCAATCACGTCATCACGTACGTTCCAGAGTTCGACCTCTACCTGGACTCAACCAACCAGCATGCACGTTTCGGGCAGTTGCCAAGCGGCGACCTCAGCATGCCTGTGGTGCACAGTGCAGACGGCAGGATCGCGCGCACGCCAGCCCTGTCCGGCGGACGTCTTCCAGCGGTCGCCACCGAGATGGAGATGACGTTCGCCGCCGATGGAAACGCGCAGGGCCTGTTATGGATAAAGCCCCGCACCAGCAGTGAGATCAGCTGGCGCAGTGCTCTTGCCCATCTGAACGGGCAGAACCGGCGCAGCTTCGAGGCCTCCATGCTGGCAGCGGCCAGCATGGAGGGCAGCGGTGAGCTCGGATTCGCCGGCGCCCTTGCTGATTTGTCCACGCCCTTCGCCGTGGCCTATCGATTCACCGCGCTGGACCAGGCCGATTTCGCCAACGCCGGTGGCTTGCCGTTGCCGGACATGCCGGGCATCGTTTCCATCCGCGACTACTACAAGCGAACCAGGGCCGAGCACAATGACGTGCCGTTCACGTGCCCGGTTTTCAGCCAGGAGGAAACCTACCGTCTGCATTTCCCCGCGGATGTGGCGATCACCGCCTTGCCGCGCGATATCTATTTCACCAATGCCGCGGGCACCTACCGCTCGAACTGGCGACGCCAGGGGCAGACCATCGTGGCCGTCCACCGTCTTCGGCAGAATGCGGTGAACGGCGATGACAGGCTCTGCCAGGCCCAGGATTACCTCCACTTCCGCGAGTTGTACCGTCAGGCGCGGCGCGGCTTTCGCGCGCAGGTCGTATATCGCGGGCCATCGGCCACGCCCTGAATCCCGGGCGTCCAGCAGGCAGGGCGGAGATGACCTTCGCCTGCCCATTCAGCATCGACTTGGCACACTGCACTCACATCATCCACCGCTTACGGAACCGCTCATGCACGCCCTTCTCCGCACCGGCCTCATCGTCAGCATGGTCGCCACCGGCCTTCTTGCCGCCGACGCCCATGCCGGCGCACGCGACGACCTGAAGTCCTTCACCAACGGCCTGCGCGGCCTGGACGGGCAGTTCAGCCAGCAGGTGTTCGATGCCCGCGGCAAGCTCAAGGAGTCGTCCAGCGGCCGCGTCGCGCTGTCGGCGCCGCGGCTGTTCCGCTGGGAATACACCCGCCCGCATCCGCAGCTGATCGTCGCCGACGGCAGCAAGGTCTGGGTCTATGAGCCCGACCTGGAGCAGGCCACCGTGCGCAGCCAGGGCGAGGAGGAGCAGAACAGCCCGCTGACCGCGCTGATCAACCCGGCGCAGCTGGAGCGCCAGTACGACGTCAGCGAGGAGGCCGCCCCGCGCGATGGCCTGCAGTGGCTGTCGCTGAGCCCCAAGCGCGAAACCGATGCCAGCTTCCAGTACGCCGCGCTCGGCTTCGGCCAGGGCGGGCTGAGCCGCATGGAAGTGGTCGATGCGGTCGGCCAGCGCACCGTGATCGACTTCAGCGGCTGGAAGAAGAACCCGGGCTTTGCCGCCGGCACCTTCCGCTTCACCCCGGCCAGGAACGTGGACGTCATCGGCGAGCGCTGAGCGGAGGCCGCCAGCCCCGGCTGCCGCCGTGCGATGACCGTCGCCGGCGCGGACGGCCACGCTAGAATGCCGGCGTGGCCAGATCCAGAAACACGTTCTCCGACCCTCCTGCCGACCTGTTGAGCGCGGACCGGGAGGGCATGCGCCCGCTCGCCGAACGCATGCGCCCGCGCACGCTCGACGAGATGGTCGGGCAGAAGCGCCTGCTGGCGCCCAACACCGCGCTACGCCGCGCGATCGAGTCCGGCCGCGTGCACTCCATGGTGCTGTGGGGACCGCCCGGTTGCGGCAAAACCACCCTGGCGCTGCTGCTGGCGCGCTATGCCGATGCCGAGTTCCGCGCGATCTCGGCCGTGTTGTCGGGCCTGCCCGAGGTGCGGCAGGTGCTGGCCGAGGCGGCGCAGCGGTTTGCCGAAGGCCGGCGCACGGTGCTGTTCGTCGACGAGGTGCACCGCTTCAACAAGTCGCAGCAGGACGCCTTCCTGCCGCATATCGAACGCGGCACGATCATCTTCGTCGGTGCCACCACCGAGAACCCGTCCTTCGAGCTCAACTCCGCCTTGCTGTCGCGCTGCCGGGTGCACGTGCTGGAGGCGGTGTCGCCCGAGGACGTGGCCGAAGCCCTGCAGCGCGCCCTGGACGATGGCGAGCGCGGGCTCGGTGGCGAGGACATCCGCGTTTCCGGCGATTCGCTGCTGGAGATCGCACGCGCCGCCGACGGCGACGTGCGCCGCGCCCTGACCCTGCTGGAGATCGCCGCGGAGCTGGCGGCGGGCGAGGGCGGGCAGATCACACCGGAAACCCTGCTGCAGGTGCTGGCCGACCGCACCCGTCGCTTCGACAAGGGCGGCGAGCAGTTCTACGACCAGATCTCGGCGCTGCACAAATCGGTGCGCAGCTCCAACCCGGACGGCGCGATCTACTGGCTGGCGCGCATGCTCGACGGCGGCTGCGACCCGTCCTACCTGCTGCGGCGCCTGACCATCATGGCGGTGGAGGACGTCGGGCTGGCCGACCCGCGCGCCCTGGAAATGGCGATCAACGTCTGGAACGCCTACGACCGCATCGGCGCGCCGGAGGGCGACATCGCGCTGTCCAACCTGGTCGTCTATCTGGCCAGCACCGCCAAGTCCAACGCCGCCTATGCGGCGCTGAACGCCGCCCGTGCCGACGTCGGCGAACTGGGTTCGCTGCCGGTTCCGCTGCACCTGCGCAACGCGCCGACGCGGCTGATGAAGAACCTCGGCTACGGCAAGGGCTACCAGTACGACCACGACGTCGCAGGCGGCATCGCCCTGGACCAGACCGCGTTCCCCGACGAGATGGGCGAGCGCGTGTACTACCGGCCGGTCGAGCGCGGGCTGGAAATCAAGCTCAAGGAAAAGCTCGACCGCCTGCGCGCGGCGCGCGAACAGGCCAGGGGCGGCGACTCGACGAAGGACTGAGCGACGCCTCGTGCCGCGCCCGGCAACCTTCCGCGGCATTCCATGACAGCAGCAGGAGACATCAGCCGATGTGGCTTTCCTTTGTGGCGATAGGCGTCGGAGCGGCCATCGGGGCATGGCTGCGGTATGGCCTGAGCGTGTGGCTCAACCCGCTCCATTCCACCGTTCCGCTGGGCACGCTGGCCGCCAATCTGCTCGGTGGCTACGCCATCGGCCTGGCGCTGGCGTGGTTCGCGGTACGCCCGGACATCGCGCCACAGTGGCGCCTGTTCGTGGTCACCGGCCTGCTCGGCGGTCTGACCACTTTTTCCACCTTCTCCGCCGAGGTGGTGCAGCTGTTCCTGCGCCAGCAACTGGGCTGGGCACTGGCGACGATGGGCCTGCACCTGGCCGGCTCGCTGTCGATGACCGCATTGGGCTGGACCACCTGGCGACTGTTGCGCCCCTTGGCGTGAACCGGCTTTCCAACGCATGATCCGCTTTCCCCACGTAGCGATCGAAACAAGACATGCCGGTAGAGCAGGGTAGAGTGAGCGAGCCGGTACCGGCAACGACCATCATCGGCGCCGATGTCGGCGGAACCTACGCCCGGCTGGGCTGGGCCATCCTGCGACCGGGCGAGCCGATCAAGATCAACGATTTCCGCCGCTATGCGTGCGCCGAGCACCCCAGCCTGGCGGCGATCCTGCACGACTATGCCGCCGGCCTGCGCGCCAATCCGGTACTGCCGCCGCTCGGCGGCGCAGTGGTGGCCATCGCCGGGTTGCTGGATGGCGACCGCCTGCTCAACACCAACCTGGCGTGGCCGGTTTCGCTGGCCGCGACCCGCCGTGAGTCGGGACTGGGCGAACTGGAACTGATCAACGACTTCGTGGCCGTGGCCCAGGCCATTCCACACGTCGCGCGCACGGCGCTGCACCCGCTGTCCGCCACCCCTGGCCATCACGCCGCCGGCCCGGCACTGGTGCTCGGCCCCGGCACCGGCCTGGGCGTGGCGCTGCGCCTTGAGAACAGCCAGCCGCCCGTGCTGGCCAGCGAAGGAGGGCACGCCGCACTGAGTGCCGGCAACGCGCTGGAACTGGACGTGCTGCGCATGCTGCTGCAGCGCCATGGGCATGTGGACAGCGAGCGCATCCTGTCCGGCCCCGGGCTGATGACGCTCTACGCCTGCCTGTGCGAGCGCGAAGGCGTGGCCCCGCGCTGGCAGACGCCTGCAGAGCTCGTGCAGGCCGCGCGTTCTGCCGATGACCCGCTCGCACTGGCCAGCATCCGCGCGTTCTGCGGCTGGCTGGGCAGCGTTACCGGCGATCTCGCGCTCACCTTCGGCGCCCGCTCGGTCTACCTCACCGGCGGCATCACCGGCCATCTCGCCCAGTGGCTGCACGAGGGCGGCTTCCAGCAACGCTTCCTGGCCAAAGGCGCGCTGTCGTCCGCCCTGCAGCGGGTACCGGTGTGGCGCATCGACGACGGCGAACTCGGCGTGCTCGGCGCGCTGGCCTGGCATGCGGAGACCGGCCGCCACGCCGCCACTACCGGAGACAGGCATTGAACACACGCAGAAGTTTCCTGCAGGCCAGCGCGCTGCTGGCCGCCGCCGGCGCCGCGCCGCGCATGCTGGCATCGCCCATGGCCGCCAACGGCGCGCGCGTGGTGTCGACCTGGGATTTCGGCGTCGGCGCCAACCAGGCCGCCTGGAAGGTGCTGGCGGCCGGCGGCAGCGCCCTGGATGCGGTAGAGGCCGGCGCCCGCTGGGCCGAAAGCGACCTGTGCAACCCGACCGTGGGCCGCTGCGGCAACCCCGACCGCGATGGCGTGCTTACGCTGGATGCCAGCATCATGGCCGGCGATGGCCGTTGCGGATCGGTCGCGGCGCTGAGCGACATCCTGCACCCGGTATCGGTCGCACGCCGGGTGATGGAACAGACCCCGCACGTGATGCTGGTGGGCGAGGGCGCGCAGCAGTTCGCCGTGCAGCAGGGCTTCGAGCGGCGCAGGCTGCTGACCGAAGACGCGGAACGGGCCTGGCGCGAATGGCTCAAGACCGAGCACTATGCGCCGCAGATCAACGCCGAGCGTCGTGGACGCCCGGGCGACAAGGACAACCACGACACCCTCGGCATCCTCGCCATCGATGGCAACGGCCGGATGGCCGGCGCCTGCACCACCAGTGGCATGGCATTCAAGATGCACGGCCGGGTCGGCGACAGTCCCATCATCGGTGCCGGGCTGTACGTCGACAACGAAGTGGGCGCGGCCACGGCGTCGGGCATGGGCGAGGAAATGATCCGCAACGCAGCGTCCTTCCTGGTGGTGGAACTGATGCGCCAGGGACGCTCGCCGGCCGACGCCTGCCGCGAAGCCATCGAGCGGGTCGTGCACAAGCGCCCCGAAGCCAGCCGTACCCTGCAGGTGTGCTTCCTTGCCATGGACAGGAACGGCGAGGTCGGCGCCTACGCCCTGCATCGCGGCTTCGTGTACGCGGCATGCGATTCGCGCAGGCAGGACACGCTGCTGGATTCCCGTTCGGTCTACACCAGCGAGCAGACATGAGCGGGCGCCGCCTGCTGGAGATCGCCAGCAATTCGGTCGCCTCGGCGCTGGCCGCGCAGGCCGGCGGCGCCGACCGTATCGAACTGTTCGACAACCTGGCCCAGGGCGGCACCACGCCATCGCGCGGCAGCGTCGCCGTAGCCCGCGACCGTCTGCGGATTCCGCTGTTCGTACTGATCCGGCCACGACCGGGCGATTTCCATTACGACGCCCAGGAAACCGAAATCATGCTGCGCGACATCGAAAGCTGCCGGCAGCTGGGCTGCGACGGTGTGGTGATCGGCGCGCTGACTGTCGATGGCGATGTCGACGTCGCACTGTGCCAGGAACTCGTTGCCGCTGCGGGCCCGCTGGGCACCACGTTCCATCGTGCCTTCGACGCCGCCCGCGATCTGCCGGCGGCCATGGAGCAGGTCATCGACCTGGGCTGCCAGCGCATCCTCAGCTCCGGTGGAGGGTCGGCAGGGATTCGCAAGAAATCGTCCGAATCGTCCATAAATAATTGAATTCTTTGGAGTAATCGAGAATTTAAGGTCGCCGAAAGGCCTTCGGCTCAGAATGATGGGGTCCCCTGCCTGCATGGTTTACGCAGGCGCCGCATCCAGTACGATCTCCGTGAACTGCAATGGGGCGACCTCGCGCTCGAGGTCTAACGTATAGTCGCCGAACCGGTTGATGTGACTTGTCCGATACGGCGACAGGCCGCCGAGCACTTCGGGGTTTAGCTCGATGCCTTCCTCCTGTAGGCCGGCCAGCACGCGGGTCATCTGATCGACGTTATGCAAGATGATCATGTTTGCGACCAACTGGTTGTATTTGACGATCTTCCGTTGCTCATGGAGGACGTTCTCGGCGATGATCCCTTCTCCGCCAAAGAAGACCCATTTGACGAACCCATTGAACTCTTCGCTCTTGTTTGTGGCCGCCTGAATGGTCCTGCGGATCTCCACGTCATCAATGTAACGAAGCAGGAACATGGTACGGATGACCTTTCCAAGCTCTCGGAAGGCGAAATAAAGCTTGTTCTTCCTGCTGTAGGTTCCAAGTCGACGCAGGATGGTTGATGCGGTGATTTTTCCCAGCTTGATCGAGACCGCCACTCTCAGCATGTCATGCAGGTGGGTTTCGATGAGCCCCCAGTCGATGCTTTCGCCAAACAACGCCTGGATGTTCTTGTAGGGGCGTCCCGGTTCTGGCCGGAAGAAGGTCAGGTCCTTGATGTTGCGAATGCGCGGCATCAGCTGGATGCCAAGCAGATGAGATAGTCCAAAAACGGGATAGCTCTGGGCTTGCGTATCTCCATGCACGATTTCTGGCTGAATGTCCGATGTGTTGGCGAGCAACCCGTCCAGAATGTAGATCGCCTCATGCACGCCGCACGGGATGAAATGGCTGAACAGCGCGACGTACTTGTCGGACACATGGTAGTACCCGATGCCGCCGTAGCCTCCGTACCGGATATGGTATTCCGACAACAGGTTCTGCTCGTACATACTCCACTTTGTGCCGTCGGCAGAGGCGCTTTTCCCACTCCCCCAATAGCCCGGCAAGTCGAATTTGTTATACGTATTGATCACCTGCACGATTGCCTTTTCCAGGGCTTCCTCGGTGACATACTTCAGATTCAGCCAAGCGATCTGGCGACGGCCGAAGCCTTTGATTGACCTTGCCGTCTGAGTCGGCCCCAAGTTGCATCCATAGCAAAATAGCGTGGTGATCACGCGTCGCATGAGGTCGTCTACACGCGCCCCCGTTCCGGCAATGGGCCTGAAGTGCCTATGTAGTTTGAGCCACTGTGCTGCGTCGACGAGCACGTCTACGATACTCATCGGCGGGAGGCGCTCAGTGATGAGTGAGTCCACGGTAGCAATGGCGCTGGTCACTTCAGGTCGCTGTAGCTTGCGCAGAACCAAGCGGCCATCGACCACGTCTGCGTGCACGTTCTCTGGAAAGCGTGCGTCGACGGTATCCGCAAGAGAGGTCAATTCGTTCTTCAGGGCCCGCACGAACTCACCCGGCTCTGTCGCCATGCCGGAGACCTCACCATAGGCTTCCAATTCCTGGTCAAAGGTCGTCTCATCGACGAGCTGCTCCCGGTAATCGTCATAGCGCTCGCCGTTGGGGATGAAAAGATCGCCCGATTTGAGCTCGTCCTTGATTTGGGCTAGAACAGCCAACTCAAAGTACTTGCGGTGCAACCATCCCGGCCCCAGCGAATCGGCTCTCCGTCCGAACACGTGGCGACGCCAGTTGGCCGAGAGCCAACCCAAGTCTTTGTTCGTGTCTACTCCGATTGAAGTGCCTTCGATGAGATCGCGGCGCTGATTGCGTAATGACAGCAGGGCCTGAATCATGTGTTCCATTCCGGCATCTTGGCTGCTCGATCGAAGCTGCATGATCTCCAGGCAGTTAAATAGCAGAGGGCGCACGGTGCTGTACGGCTGAATCAGGAACGGTAGGTAGTTTCGGCCCGCATAGGCCATGTGCTCGTCACATTCAGCCAATAGTGCGGAGATGTCAGCGACGAAGGTCTGCCCAATGGCGTCCACCCGCTGGGTATCGGTGCCATCGATCTGGTAGGCTTGCAGGATATCCTTGAGCTGCGCTACCAGAATGTCGGCGCGTTTTCCGTGTTCAAGCTGATAGGCCAGCAGCTTTTGTTGGGCGCTGTTCTCCAGATTCTGCATCATCCGGATGAAAAGATCGGCTGCATCGTCCAACGTTTTGGCGTACTGGGACCGGACGAAGATCGTAGCCAGCGCGTAACGCTTGGCGGGCTTGAGTTCGGCTAGCTCGCTGGCATCGAGCGCTCGAGCCATGGCGCGGAACTGCTTGAGCTTGGGAACCGGAATATCGATCGCCGGCAACTGCATGGCCAGATGTTGCAGGCGCTGGATGTGCTGAAGATAGAATCGAACTTCCTTATTGGTCGGGCGCTTGGGTTCGCGTTTGAGTGCATTCCAGCCCGTAAAGGAGGCGTTGGCCGGGGCGCTCAACAGTTCGTTGATCAACTGCCGGGCTTCGGCGGTCAGCGCTTGATAGATGATGCCAAAGTGACGCTCGTGAATACGCTCGCGTGCTTGGACAGCCAGTTTCTCCAAGGTGCTGAAGCCCGGGAGTTCGAACCGATGGTGAACCAGCTCCTCCAGCATGACATTGATGATGTCTGGAATGACGTGCTTGGTTTCAGCTGCGCTCTGGGCCACGGTGGCCAGCCATTCCCGATCAGTGGCCTGCACTGGACGCACCCGAAGAAACTGGCGGAGCCGTTTGATGTGGACCCGCTTGGCCCCCGACGCGTCGTAGCGTTCCATGTCCCGGACGGAGAGCATGCGCCGCCAGCCGGCCGCATGCGCGATGTGCTGACGGATGCGTTCAGGGACATCGGTCAAGGTCACGAAGTAGCCCAGACGCTGGAACAGCTTCAGGTGGATCAGCGCCGCCAGTTGCGTGGTGGGCTGAGTAGCCATGTCGCGCACCAAACGCAGCTCATCGGTGCTGGGGGTATACGTCTCTTCCAGTTCTTTCGCCGTGGGATCAGGTTTCAGACGCGGATACGCAGTCTCGTGCAGTGTCGCCATGAGGGATCCAGGTCAAGATCGCAGGTTATTCCCAATGACGCCCATCCTCGGCGCGGAGGGAGGCTTCCAGAAAGCAGTGGTGGTTGCCCGCCACCCGATGCATGTCGTCCAGCATCATGGCCATCCGCTCATCCATCTCCTCCTCTGCGGTAGGGGATACCTGAAGGAGGTATTGCGTGCCGTCGGCGTCGAGCCGATGTGCCTGGAATGGTGCCAGACACATCGCCTCGATTCGTGCGAGCGCTTTAGCGGCGCCGCGGCCTTTGGGAGTGAAAGCCATCACCCTCAGCTGCAGCGTGATACGGATGATGGGCTCAGGCACTGGAGTCAGCACCGGCTGCGCCAGCACCGCCGCAGCGGGCTGCAGGCTTGCTTCCACCCGTTCGCGAGCAAAAGGATCCCGGCCCTGGATGTAACGCATGGCCGAGTGCACATCACGCCACCCCACGTACTCCATCAAAGCCTTTACATCCCAGCCATTGTCATTGGCCCAACCGGCAAAGCCACGACGCAGGGAGTGACTGCTGTATCCACCCACTGCCTCAAGCCCTGCCACGCGGAAAACATCGCGCAGGATCGGAATCAGGCTGTTGGGATGCAGGGGTTTCACGCCGACATGTCCCCACCGATCCACGCTGCGGAAAAGTGGCCCGGTGGTCAGTTCGGCGGCCTGTATCCAGGCCAGGGTCGCGCTGACCGGACACAGTCGTGAGAGCGCCGGCACCTTGTAGGTGTTACCCGCCGACTGTCGGTCGCCCTTGCTGCGCGGCAAAAAGCACGTCATACCCTCCTCAGGTACGACGCGAAGGTGTTCCACCTGCAGGCGGATGAGCTCATCCCCCCGGAAGCCACGCCAAAAACCGAGCAGCAGCAGTGCTTTGTCTCGCAGGAATCGCAACTGGGCGCCGGAGCCTGCGCGATCGTTGGCCAACTGCAATGCCCGGTCCAGCCAATCCGACACCTGGGAGAGCTGCGCGATCTGTAGCGGCGTGGCCTGCTTTTCGATCCGCGGATGCAACGTCTGTATGCCTTTGAGTACCTTGCGCACCAAGGGGGCTCGCGTCGGATCGGCGAACCCATGTTCGGCATGCCAGTGTGCTAAGGCGGCTAGGCGCTGCTTGAGCGTATTGACCGCTGCCCGCGGCGCCTGTTCGGCAAGATAGCGTGCCACGCTGTCCGGCGTTGCCGGCAAATGACCACCCCATTCGACTTCGAAATGGCGCAACGCCGAGGCATAACTACGACGGGTGTTATCGCGGGTGGCGGCCTCCAGATAGCGGTCAACTGAGTCTGGATGGCCGATCGAGTGGGTCACCGCACCTGCTCCTCGGCCAAGGAGGCGCCCAGGCCCTTTTCAAGCTTCATTGGCGAACACATACGGCGCGAGATCGCGCGCAGGCGTATGTCTGAGGCAATTTCTACCCAAGGGTGTTGCTGGCGTTCGTCTTCATCACCGTCCCGATAATCGAAAGGATCGTGTTCCAGGTACTGCTCGATTCGCGCAAGATGGTCAAGGTCTTCATCCAACATAGAATACAGGCCAGACTCGGCTGCCAGCTTCTTTAATACCAGGGGAAACAGGGTAGCGGCGAATGCAAGATGGGCATGATCAGACCAGATGGGGTCGCCCCCAATGCTGTTCCCGTGTGCTGCGGCGCCGCGGCGAGCACAGAACTCTTTGACCCAGGCTTGGAGTCGACGCGGAGAGCTAGGGAAACGATCGGACCAGCGTTGCGCCAGGATTCCGGTGGCGGGCCGGGCGCTGGTTTGCACAGGAGGCAGCACCCTTTCCAAGGCATGGCTAAAGGACTGCCATTTCTCATTGATACCAAGCAATTGCTCGAATGCAGATTTCATCATCACCATTTCGACATGAAGAGGGATGTCGGGTGAGTCAGTGTTAGCGCGGTTGAACTCCCGTACCGCGTTGATCCAGTGGCTTGGAGTGGCCGGGTCCATCAACATGCACACGAGCGCCTCATCCAAAGTTTCGGTTCGCGGTGTACTATCGACATGCAATGGGCGCTGGAAGGCGAACAAGTCCGAAGACCACATGTGGGTGCTGCCTCCATCACGACGACGCATGGTGAAAGCGAAGGAATCAGCTTGGCCAGGCCGGTATCCCTGCACGACCAAAGTGAAGTTGTCGAAGCAGCAATAGCCAAAATGCCCACGGAAAAGCTTGCGTGATGCCAAACTGGCGAATCCAAGGGATTCCCTGGCAAGAAACAGGCGCGGCAAGTGCCCACCAGGATCCTTCCCAGTTTGCCAGTCATCAACTTCGAGCAAGGTTGCGCTCTTGACCTTATGGGCTGGCCGATTGGCGTAAGCAGAGAGAACGCCGTCGATATCGCTCTGTGAAATATGGGTCAGAGCACCCGGCAGACGCCCCTTGGCAAACGGAAGAAGCCGGATAGGGCCGATAGTCGCATGCACCTCCGTTCCCCACCATGGGAAAAAAGCAATGGCGCAGATCTCGCTCATCAGGCACCTACTGGTGGGGAGAGCGCGTTGAACAAGTGGCCGGCGAAACGGCTATCGCCGTGCTTGGCCAAGAAGGCGGTCATAGCATCGGACACGGGCGGCTCCACCTCGAAGTGTCCGAATCGCTGCTTGAAACTATCCCAGTGGCGCGACAGATGGCCGCTACGCCGATGCTTTGGCGATATCCATATCCATTGAAGCGCCCACCACTGCATCGCGTCGTTCCGGCGAATGCGAAATGCGCAGCTTCCCACGATCGCTTGGCGCTCATCCACGAAAAAGAATCCGTGAACGTCCGGGTCGTCGTCGCCGGATGGTGAACCCCACTGCACGAACGAGTAGTGAAGCTCCCGCTTGAAAGCCAAAGCTCGATCGTACATCTCCCGGTGCTGCCACGGAGGGGAAGTGGTGGTAACCCAAGACGTATCCAGGCCTTGTTCCTGCGCTTTCATAAGTCGTGCATGAGGCCGAGGATCGAGGTACAGCATGCGGGCTTTGTGCTGGCGCCGATGTATCGCGCTCGACTCTGGGTCTCCTCGGAACCAGGTCCAGCCACAATCAGGACAACAGGTTTCTACCGGTTCTTGGCGGCGCCGATGTTTGGGGGCATGGACTTCAAGCTGGACCAGGTTCCCTTGGGCGCAGTATCCCGTTTGAACCCGGTAGCCCTTTGATGTCTTCGCGTGCCATTCAAGCTTGGTCGGTGCGGCACCTCCCACGACACGAATCGTCAGAGCCGTCCCTTTGTGGCGCCATCGTTCGAACCAAAGTACAGACAATTGTGACGTATCTAGTACCGGGAGCGTCCGCACCCCTGAGATCAAGGCATCGACCAGAGGGCTTGGATCCACCATGAAGCCGCAAGCTTCCAGATGTATCAGGAGTTGGGCCAGATCGGCAGCAGATAGCGCTTGGTGAAGCGCGGTATCTACGGCCAGACGTGATGGGCGGTAGGTCACGTTGCGCCATGGCAGATCAAACATGGCTGTAAACATCTTGGGCGCGTCAACACAGCAAAGATCCAAGCGCCGGTCCATCGCCAGCAGGAGATCCTCGATGGTTGATCGCGACGCCCATCCTTGCACTGCGATCTGACGCATCTGCTGAGCGGCAAGCGCGGACAGCCCAGCAGGAGGGGCTGGTTGCTTCAAGGCGTCGACCAGTGCCTGCAACTGTTCGGCTGAGGTACGAAAAGCCACGTGGCGCTCACGCAACCTTACGGGGGACCTGTTGCAGTTCGGCCACGTCAAGCGTGAAGTCCAACGGCACTTGGATCGGTTCGGCCGGATCACGCTTGTCGTTGTACACGTCTACGTCGGTCTTCAACTGCACACAGTCGCCCACGATCTGCTGGCGACGTTGCGCGAAGGAGCGGACGAAATGGCTGTGCGGTGCATTGGGGTCATCCAGGTCAGCCCACAAGGACAAGGTCTTGGTTCCCTGCTTATGGGTGGCCGCATGATTGGCACGGTACCGACGGCCATGCTTATCGGTGCGGTATTCCTCTCGGAACACCTGAGCGATGTCGGCCGCGATTGCGTCAATGACGGTTTTGGCGTTGGGCTTGTGCAGCCCGTTCCGCCACGCCCATGAAGCCACTTCGTGCAGATCGAGAGGGCCTTCAACGCCACTCTCGGCCTTGTAGCGCTCAATGTAGTCTTTCACTTGGTTGGAATAGGCAGACATCACGGATACCTCTCAGTCGGCGTGGACGGTGCCCCACCCATCGGTACGGGCGGCGCTGGTGACGAACGAACGCACTTTGACCTGGTGCTTTCGGAACAAGTCGTAGCGCCGCAGGCGGCGCTGCAGTTGACCTACCACCAGCCCAGGATGGATGCCCAGACGCTGGGCAAACAGCAACACGCGGTCTTCCTTGAAAAAGGGAGCCACTCGGGCGACAAAACCGTTGAACTCGGCCTGATCCACGCAGAACGCAGCGCCGGCGGCATTGGCGATTCTCTCCTCTTCGTTGACCTGATCTGCGGAGTCGGCTTCGATTTCCTGATCCAAGATGTAGCCCTGGTCGCGGCCGTGACGTTGCAGCACGTGCTCCAACTCGTGGCGCAGTACGAACCAGAAGTTGTCGATCCGATCCAGACGCAGAGTCAAGGCCACCACCGGCTTGTCGTCATCGATCCAGAAGCAGGCGCCGTCGATCTTGGTGCCTGCGATTGGCTCTACGATCACGAAACGTACGCCGCACTCGTCCAGAATCCGAGGCACGTGGCGTGCCTCCTCCGGCGCGCTCCTGAGCAAGGCCAGCCGCGGCAACGCCTGACGCAGAGCGGACTCACTGTAAGCACCGGTGACCAGTTCACCGGCGACCTGCCTGGCGCGACGCAGCCAAGCCAGCTGCAGGCCGGATGCTGCGGCATGGGCATCCGTCTTTTTGGCGGCGTGACAAAAGGTCAGCGGCTCGTCCAATTGTTCAAGACCGAAGAACTCCAGGAACTGCTGCTCAAGTACGTCGATGTTCTTGGAAGCGCTGATCCAGCCCCGTTTGACCATTTCCCGCACGGGGAACCTACTGTAAAGCTCGGCGCGGCGCGCGATCAGGTCATCAGCGCTGCGCACCTTGGAGAGCTGGTACTGGCTCTCCAGATTCATCCACACCTCCGCTCCGGTACCGAGGGACTCGCCCAGCTGGATAGCAGTCTCGGGAGTGATAGCCTTCTTGCCGGCGATGATCTCGTTGATCAGGCGCACCGGCCGGCCGATGATCTCTGCCAACTCCGTCTGGGTCCAATTTCGCACCTCCAGTTCCTCGCGGAGGAACTCGCCCGGTGGAAAAACTTCGGCGAACGTGTTCATGGCGTGTCCTCGAGGGTCAGTGGTAATCGGTAATTGAAACAATGACGACCAGCTTCCCTGCGTCGTCCTCTTCCAGACGCAATAGCAGGCGCCATTGGTCATTCAGGCGCATGGAGCGTTGGCCTGCCAGGTCGCCTTTGAGTTTTTCGTAGTGCAGTGACTTCATGGCATAGAACGCCCGCTCGTCAGGGGAGGCCCGGATGAACTGCATGCGCCGGCGGAATACCCTGACCAGTCCGGCATCCCAACCTGCGGTGTACTTTGCATCCGCTTCCAGCCGCTCCAAAGACGGATCTTCGAATCTGACGTCCATGCCGCCACAACACCTCGGTATAGGTCTTTTACACTTAGTGTAATAGCGGACATTCCGATGCGCAAGGTTCGGCAACATATGGCTTCAGCACGCGGCTGAAATTTTCGTAACTATTTGATATTTTTCGATTTTCTCATTCGCCATCTGTCCAGTGGCCGGCAATGGGCGGCGCCTCGCACTCGGGGACTCAAGGCCTGCGCTACCCGCCCTCATGGGGTGGCGCAGGCAATCATGACCGGAGCCGGCAATCTCGCCTTGGGCGCGAACGGGAGACCTGGATCGATCGCGAACAGGGCAAGCGCTTGCAGGCCCCTGTCAGGCTCACTCGCAGCAGCGCCAGCGTCGTCCCTGCAATCAGGCCGGTCGACACCCGCCGTCACCCCCTCCAGAAACAGCCGAATGCGTGGATGATGAACGAGGCTTTCGAGGGTGTCGTGGTCCAGCAAGGTGAAGGCGAATGTCGGCAGGAAGATTCCGGCAGCTGTCACCACGGCGCCCCAAGGGCCTGGCTGCTGATCGCGGTGGCCAGCGTAGGCAACGTACTCGGCTCGGTGATCAATTGGTGGTTGGGGCGGGGTCTGCTGCACTTTCGTGAGCGACGCTGGTTTCCGGTCTCGGCGCAGGCGCTGGAGCGCGCCCAGGCCCGCTACCAGCGTTTCGGCAGCTGGTCGCTGCTCTTGAGCTGGGTACCGATCATCGGCGATCCGCTGACCCTGGCCGCCGGGGTGATGAAAGAACCGCTGTGGCGGTTCCTGCTGCTGGTCACGCTGGCCAAGACCGGACGTTACCTGGTGCTGGCAGCGGTGACCTTGCAGCTGCTCTAGCCAACCGCACCTTCAGCTCGCTGCGCGTGCCTCGATGGTCACATGCACGATCTCCTCATGGATGGCCAGCGCGTGCTTGAAGTGATCCGGATGCACGTCCTGCTCGGTCACCACCTCAGCTATGCAGGCGAACTTGCCACGCCCGACCTGCCACACGTGCAGGTCACTGATGCGCGCTGGCACCTCGCCGTCCTCGATGGCTTGGCGGATCTCCTCCACCACCGGCGCATCCATCTGCGCATCGAGCAAGACCTTGCCCGTTTCCCGCAGCAGACCCCATGCCCAGATCGTGACCAGCGCCGCGCCTACCAGGCCCATCACCGGATCCAGCCAGGCCGCACCGAAATACAACCCACCCAACAGCGCGATGATCGCCAGCACCGAGGTGGCCGCATCGGCGATGACATGCAGGAACGCGGCGCGCTGATTCAGATCGTGATGGACCGCCTGATCATGGTGGTGATCGTGATGCTCATGGCCGTGGTGGTGCCCGTGATCGTGATGGTGGTGGTGATCGCGCAGCCACCAGGCACACACCAGATTGACCGCCAAACCGACCACGGCAATGGCGATGGCTTGCTCGTAGTGGATGACGCTGGGGTGGAACAGGCGTTCGATGGATTGGAAGGCCATCAGGCCCGCCACGACCAGCAGGAGGATCGCGCTGGTGTAGCCAGCGAGGATCTCGATTTTCCACGTACCAAAGGCGAAGCGGCGATCCTGCGCCAGGCGACGTGCACAGGCGTAAGCGAAGACCGCCAGGCCCAGCGCCAGCGCATGCGAGCTCATGTGCCAGCCATCGGCCAGCACGGCCATGGAGTTGTACCACCAGCCTCCGGCGATCTCGACGACCATCATGACCAGGGTCAGGACCATGGCTTGGCGGGTACGACGCTCGGCCAATGGGTTGCCTTGGTCGAAGGTGTGGGAATGGGACCGCGCAGCGGCTAATGCATCCAAATTCATGGCAGGAGGGTAGGTTGCGGTATACCCCCATAGGGTATATGATTCGTTCCATGGCGCACACCCACCGCGACAAGAAGAAGCTCCTGACCCGCGTTCGTCGTATCGGCGGTCAGGTCGCGGCCCTTGAACGTGCGTTGGAGTCGGACGAGGGGGATTGCGCGCAGATGCTGGTGCAGATCGCCGCGGCCAAGGGCGCCATGCATGCGCTGATGATGGAGGTCTTGGCCGGTCACCTGAGCGAGCACGTGGTGGCGGCCGAGTCCGAGGCCGAGCGGGCCCAGGAGGCCGGCATGATCATGGAGTTGCTCACCCGTTACGCCCGTTGACCCTGACAGTAGGGGTTGCCGGTATCTTGATCGTTTATCTAGACAGGCCCCTTTTTTCACCCTTAGGCTAATGCAGTGATCCGCCTTTCCGCCCGCACGAAGCGTTTCCTGCATAGCAGCCTGCTGTTGCTGCTGGTGCTGGGGGTGTTCGTGCGGCCGATGCTGAATGTCGTGGGCGAGATCCACGATATTGAGCATGCGGCGGCGGTGGCCGCCGAACACGGACACGCGCATGCCGACGATGGTCATGACGCAGATCATGATCCGGATCACGTCAAAGGCAGCCACGGGCTGCTGCATCAGGCCGATCCGGCCTCGTCTGCCGGCATCCTGAGCTTGGCCTGGTTCCAGAGCGAGCCTGTCACCTCTACGCGGGTGTTAGTGCCCGTGCCAGCCGCACCGCTGACACAGCGACTCTCTTCTCCGTTCCGTCCCCCGATTGCTTGATGACAGTGCCGGCCGCCTTTAGCGCGGCCTGAGTCGTTCTGTCCTTCAATCAATCGGAGATATTCCGTGAACTTGCGTTATGCATGGGTTCTGGCTGTGGCCGGAGCCTGTGGTGTGGTGCCATGGGCCCACGCCACTGAACCGCTGCGCCTGCAGGAGGCGGTTTCCCGCTCCCTGGGCGCCAATCCGGCCCTGGCGGCCGAAGCAGCACAACTGGATGCCGTACGGGCCCGCGCCGAGCGCGAGGGTCTGGCACCGCAGTACTTCGTCACCGGGGAAATGGAAAACGTCGGTGGCACCGGCTCGTTGAGCGGTGTCAATTCGGCTGAGACCACGCTACGGGTGGGTCGGCTGATCGAACTGGGCGGCAAGCGTGCCGCGCGGCAGGCCTTGGGTTCGGCCGAGATCGAACAGCAACGCACCGCCGCCGATGCCACCCGCATCGACATTGCCAGCCGTGCGGCTACCCGCTTCATCGAGGTGGCCGTTGACCAGCAGCGTCTGGACTTTGCCAACGAACGCGTTCGCCAAGCCGAACGTACGCGTCGCGAAGTCGCTGGCTGGGTGTCGGCCGCGCGCAATCCGGAATCGGATCTGCATGCGGCCGAAATCGTGGTGGCCAATGCAGAGTTGGACCGTGAGCATGCCGAGCACGAGTTGAGCAGTGCGCGGACCACGCTGGCGGCCATGTGGGGAGCGGTGACACCGGACTTTGACACGGTGGCCGCGGACCTGACGGACCTGCCGCAGGTCGAACCGTTGGACACGCTGCTGGCCCGACTGCCGAACACGATCGACCAGCGGGCTTTCATCAGTGAGGCGCGCATGGCCGAGGCCCGTCGCCGCATCGCCGAGGCTGCGCGCAAGCCCGACCTGAACTTCAATGTCGGCGTGCGTCGCCTGGAAGGCCCCAACGACCAGGGCCTGGTGATGTCCGTGTCCGTGCCCCTGGACAGTCGTACGCGGGCCGGCTATTCGATCGCCGAGGCCGATGCGCAACTGGCCGCGATCCAAGCCCGGGCGCAGGCCGAGCAGTTCGAACGTCACCAGTTGGTGTTCGAGAAGTACCAGGAGCTCGGTCATGCCCGCACAGAAGTCGAATCCCTGCGCGGGCGCGTCGTGCCCAAGGCCGAACAAGCGCTGGCGTTCACCCGACGCGGGTTTGAGGCAGGGCGCTTCTCGTTCCTCTCGCTCTCCCAGGCCCAGAACACGCTCTTCGAACTGCGCTCGCGCCTGGTTGAGGCCTATGCGCGCTATCACACGTTGCTGGTGGAGCTTGACCGCCTCACCGCCACCACCCAGGAACCCCTTCCATGAGTCGTCATCTAACCCTTCTGTTGTTGCCGTTGCTGTTGGTGGCCTGCGGCGGTGAGCCTACCTCGACCTCCGGCGAACCCGCGGCCGAAGCGGCCCAGGCCAGCGGTGACTATGAGCGCGGCCCCAATCGCGGTCGCATGCTGCGCGAAGGTGATTTCGCCCTCGAGATCACCATCTTCGAAACCAACGTGCCTCCCCAGTTCCGTCTGTATGCCTACAAGGACGGCAAACCGGTCAAGGCCAACGAGGTGGTGCCCACCATCACGCTCAAGCGTCTGGACGGCGAGACCAACGTGTTCACCTTCAAGCCCGAAGGCGACTACCTGACCGGCAGCGGCCAGGTGACCGAGCCGCATTCCTTCGATGTGGAAGTCAAAGCCCAGTACGCAGGCAAGACCTACACCTGGACCTACGACTCCTATGAAGGACGCACCAAGATCCCGGCCCAGGCGGCCAAGGATGCGGGCGTGGTCGTGGAAACGGCCGGCCCGGCCGTCATCCGCGAGACTGTGCAGGTGATGGGCAACGTGGCCGTGGACGACAACCGTCGTGCACAGGTCAAGGCGCGTTTCCCGGGCATCGTGCGTTCGGTGCACGTGCAGCAGGGTGATCGCGTTAAGCGCGGTCAGACCTTGGTGACGGTGGAAGGCAACGACAGCATGCGCACCTACCCGGTGACCGCACCGTTTGATGGCGTGGTGTTGCAGCGGCCGACCAACGTGGGCGATGTGGCCGATGCTAATACGCTGGTCGAGTTGGCCAACCTGTCGGATGTGTGGGTCGAGCTGCGTGCGATCGGGCCCGATGCCGAGAAGATCACGCCCGGCCAACAGGTCACGGTCACCTCGGCCACCGGTGGCACCAGCGCCGAAGGCACGATCGACACGCTGCTGCCGCTGGCCTCGGGGCAGACCGTGGTCGCGCGCGTCACGCTTGCCAACACCGAAGGTCGCTGGCGCCCAGGCATGGCGGTCTCAGCCGAGGTGACCACCGCCTCGCGCGAGGTGCCGCTGGCCGTCAAGGAGTCTGGTCTTCAGCGATTTCGCGACTTCACCGTCGTCTTCGCCCAGGTAGGGGAGGCCTACGAGGTCCGCATGCTGGAACTGGGCGCGCGCGATGGCGAGTACGCCGAAGTGCTGGAAGGGCTCAAGCCCAACACACGCTACGTCAGCGAACAGAGCTTCCTGATCAAGGCCGACGTCGACAAATCCGGCGCCAGCCACGACCACTGAGGACAGGACAATGCTAGAACGCGTCATACGAGCCGCGATCGCGCATCGTTGGCTGGTTCTGCTGTTGGTGTTAGCCGTCAGTGCGCTTGGCGTCTGGAACTATGGGCGCTTGCCCATCGACGCCGTGCCTGACATCACCAACGTGCAGGTCCAGGTCAACAGCGAGGCGCCAGGCTATTCACCCCTGGAAGCGGAGCAACGGGTGACCTTCCCCGTTGAGACCGCGCTCGCCGGCATGGCCGGCATGCAGTACACCCGTTCCATCTCCCGCTATGGCCTGTCCCAGGTCACGGTGGTGTTTGAAGACGGCACCGATATCTACTTTGCCCGACAGCAGGTCAGTGAGCGGCTGCAACAAGCTGCCTCGCAATTGCCCTCGGGCGTGAAGCCGACACTGGGACCGGTCGCTACCGGTCTGGGTGAAATCTTCATGTACACGGTAGAAGCCGAGGCCGGCGCCAAGAAGCCCGATGGCACCGAGTGGACGCCAACGGATCTGCGCACGTTGCAGGACTGGGTCATCCGTCCGCAGCTGCGCAATCTCAAAGGCGTCACCGAGGTCAACACCATCGGCGGCAACGTCCAGCAGTTCCACATCACGCCCGATCCGGCCAAGTTGCTGGCCTTCGATCTGACCATCGAGGATCTGCTGACTGCGGTCGAGCGCAACAACGCCAGCACCGGCGCCGGCTACATCGAACGCGGTGGCGAGCAGAACCTGATCCGCATTCCCGGCCAGATCGGTGATGAGCAGGGCCTGCGCCAGGTGGTGGTCGCCACGCGTGATGGATTGCCACTGCGTGTGCAGGACGTGGCCGATGTGCATATCGGCTCGGAGCTGCGTACCGGTGCGGCGACCAAGGATGGCCATGAAGTGGTCCTGGGCACCGTGTTCATGCTCGTCGGCGAGAACAGCCGTGAAGTGGCCCAGCGTGCAGGCGAGAAGCTCAAGCAGATCGAGACCGGACTGCCCAAGGGCGTGAGTGCCAAGGCGATCTACGACCGCACGAACCTGGTCGATCGCAGTATCGCCACCGTACAGAAGAACCTGCTGGAAGGCGCGCTGCTGGTCATCGCAGTGCTGTTCCTGTTGTTGGGCAACATCCGTGCGGCGTTGATCACCGCGGCCGTCATTCCCGTGGCCATGCTGCTGACCATCACCGGCATGGTGCAGAACCGGGTGTCAGCCAACCTGATGAGCCTGGGTGCATTGGACTTCGGTCTGATCGTGGACGGTGCGGTCATCATCGTGGAGAACTGTCTGCGTCGTTTCGGTGAGCGCCAGCATCAGTTAGGTCGTCTGCTCACGCGCGAGGAGCGCTTCGATCTGGCCGCCGTGGCCAGCGCCGAAGTGATCAAGCCCAGCCTGTTCGGCTTGTTCATCATCGCGGCGGTGTACCTGCCGATCTTCGCCCTCACCGGCGTGGAAGGTAAGACGTTCCACCCGATGGCGATCACCGTGGTGATGGCATTGACCGCTGCTATGGCGCTGTCGCTGACCTTCGTCCCGGCTGCGGTAGCCCAGTTCGTCACGGGCAAGGTCGAGGAGAAGGAAACCAAGGTCATGCGCGGCATGTCGCGCCTGTATGGCCCGTTGCTGGAAAAGGCGCTGGCCATGCGTGTGGCGGTGGTCTCGGCCGCGGCGGTGTTGGTGGTGGTGTGCGGCGTGCTCGCCACGCGACTGGGCACGGAGTTCATCCCGAACCTGGACGAGGGTGACATCGCCCTGCATGCATTGCGTATTCCCGGCACCAGCCTGACCCAGGCCATCGGCATGCAGGAGCAATTGGAAACGGTGATCAAGACCTTCCCGGAGGTCGACAAGGTCGTGGCCAAGCTCGGTACCGCCGAAGTGGCCACCGATCCGATGCCGCCCTCGGTGGCCGACACCTTCATCCTGCTCAAGGACCGCGATGAGTGGCCCGATCCACGCAAGCCCAAGGACGATCTCGTGGCAGAACTGGAGAAGGCCGTACGGGCCATCCCCGGCAATAACTACGAGTTCACCCAGCCCGTGCAGATGCGTATGAACGAGCTGATCGCCGGTGTCCGTGCAGAAGTGGCCATCAAGGTCTTTGGCGATGACATGGAGCAATTAGCCGCTATCGGCTCCCAGGTCGAGGCCGTGGCCAGCCAGATCGAAGGCAATGCCGACGTGAAGCTGGAGCAGGTGACCGGTCTGCCGTTGTTGGTGATCGATCCGGACCGTGCCGCCTTGGCGCGCTACGGACTGGCGGTGGCCGACATCCAGGACACGGTGGCTGCGGCGCTGGGTGGTGCCAATGCGGGCCAGCTGTTCCAGGGCGATCGTCGCTTCGACATCGTGGTACGACTGCCTGAAGGCAAGCGTCAGGACCTGAAGGTGCTGGCGGCGCTGCCGATCGCCGTGCCTGCGCAGAAGGGCGCTGATACCAATGGCTTGGGTCTGCCCACCTCGGTGCCACTGGGTGCGGTGGCGAACATCGCCATCGAGCTGGGGCCCAACCAGGTCAGCCGCGAGAACGGCAAGCGGCGCGTGGTGATCACCTCCAACGTGCGTGGCCGCGATCTGGGCTCGTTCGTGGAGGAACTGCGCGCCAAGGTGGCGACCGACGTCGAAGTGCCTGATGGGTACTGGGTCGAGTATGGCGGCACGTTCGAGCAGTTGATCTCGGCCAGTGAGCGTCTGACGGTTGTGGTGCCGGTGGTGCTGGTCATGATCTTCGGCCTGCTGTTCATGGCCTTCGGATCGGGCAAGGACTCGGCGATCGTCTTCAGCGGCGTGCCGCTGGCGCTGACCGGTGGTGTGCTCGCCCTGATGCTGCGAGGCATTCCGTTCTCCATCTCCGCTGGCGTGGGCTTCATCGCGCTTTCGGGTGTGGCGGTGCTCAACGGCCTGGTGATGATCACCTTCATCCGCAAGCTGCGCGAAGAGGGCAGGTCGTTGCATGACGCCGTTGTGGAAGGTGCCTTGACCCGCTTGCGGCCGGTGCTGATGACCGCGCTGGTGGCCAGCCTGGGCTTCGTGCCGATGGCACTGAACGTGGGCACCGGTGCCGAAGTGCAGCGTCCGCTGGCCACGGTGGTGATCGGCGGCATCATTTCCTCCACCTTGCTCACGCTGCTCGTACTGCCGGCGCTGTACCGCACGGTGCATCGCAAGGATGCGCAGACGGAGCGTGCCGAGCCCACGCCCACATCGGCCAGTTCCACCCCTTGATGCGAACGGGGTGAGGCGCATGCGCCCCACCTTGCACCCTTTTCCTACACATGATTGATGCGAATGAACTCACTACTTTATAAGCCATCCGGTTGGGGCGCCCTCAAGCCCACCTCCATGACGCGCACGCTGGTGCTGTTGGCAGGCCTGCTGTTGCTGTTGTTCACTGCTGGCGACGCACTGGCCCATGCCGTGGCCGAAGGCGACAAGGGCTATATCCAGGAAATAAGCGGGGTGCACCTGCTGTCCTTCGCGTATCTGGGCGCCAAGCACATGGCCACCGGTTACGACCACATCCTGTTCTTGCTGGGCGTGATCTTCTTCCTGTACCGCATGAAGCAGATCGGGTTGTACGTCACGCTGTTCGCGGTGGGTCACTCCACCACGATGTTGTTGGGCGTGTACTTCAACGTCGGCATCAACAGCTTCCTTATCGACGCGATCATCGGCTTGTCCGTGGTCTACAAGGCCCTGGACAACATGGGGGCCTACCAACGCTGGTTGGGCTTCCAGCCCAACACCAAGGCCGCCACGCTGATCTTCGGCTTGTTCCATGGCTTCGGTCTGTCGACCAAGATCATCGAGTACGACATCTCCCCCGATGGCTTGGTACCCAACCTGCTGGCCTTCAACGTCGGCGTAGAAATCGGCCAGTTGCTGGCCCTGGGCGCGATCCTGATCGTGATGGGCTATTGGCGCCGTTCGCGTGGCTTCTGGAAGCACGCCTATACCGCCAACGTCGCCATGATGTGCGCCGGTTTCATCTTGGTCGGCATGCAGCTCACTGGCTACTTCGTTTCCTGATCCCCTTTATTGCGAGAACACACCATGTACAACAGTAAGCCCCTCAACACCGATCTTCCGTCCTCGCGCCAGCTGCTGCGCTCGACCATCATCGCCTTCATCGTCGCCGTGGTCCTGCTGGTCACGGTCGTGCTGCCTTCTGAATACGCCATCGATCCCACCGGCATCGGTCGCATACTCGGACTGACCGAGATGGGCGAGATCAAGGGACAGTTGGCCGAAGAAGCCGCGGCCGACGCGGCGCGTGATGCCGCAACGGCAGCCGCCGGCACGGCGCCGGTTGCGGCAGCACCCGCCACGGCGACGGCACCGCAAGCCAGCAGCGCTCCGGCCGCGGCCGATAGCCAGACCTGGCGCGACCAAATGCAAGTCGAACTGGCACCGGGGCAGGGCGCAGAGGTCAAGTTGGCGATGACGGCCGGCCAGAAGGCCAACTTCTCGTGGACCGCACAGGGTGGTGTCGTGAACTTCGACACGCACGGCGATGGCGGTGCCGGCGGCGAGTCCACCAGCTATGAGAAGGGACGCGGGCAGGCCTCGGATGAGGGCGTCCTGGAAGCGGCTTTCAACGGCAGCCATGGCTGGTTCTGGCGTAACCGCGGCGATGCGCCAGTGACGATCACCCTGCGCACGTCGGGTGAGTACACCCAGATCAAGCGCGTGATGTAACCCCGTGGCGGCCAGGCGCCTGCAATGGGTCGCGGCACGACCGCGTCCCACCGTCGCGAGCCTGGGTCCTCGCGACACCTACCCATCCTCGGCCAATGGCCGATCACGAAGGAACTGAAAATGAAAGCTCGTTCACTGTCCATTGCCGGCCTGGTGGCCCTGTCACTGGTCTCGCTCTCGGCCTTGGCCCATCCGGGCGCGCACGATGAAGAGAAGCAGATCCCCAAGACCTGTGAGGATCTGAAGGACACCAAGCGTTTCACCGACGACTCGGCCTATCCGGAAGTCAAGGCGCTCAAGCAGAAGTGCGGCGTGCCGAGCCAGCCGGCCAAGGCCGACGACGCCAAGAAGCCGGCGCCGGAAGCCAAGAAGACCAACTGATGCATTGCCGTCCCGGGCGGTCGGCATCACCGGCCGCCCAGGGACACTTCTCTTCTCGAGGTGAAGCATGTCCGCCCAATCCCATGCAGGTCAGGGGCGCATCAAACAGGCCGCGGTCCGCTTGGCACGCGAGGCCATGGCGCTGCCCGGGCTCCGGTCCATCGCCAAGCCGATGTACCGGCACTATTTCTCCAAGCCTTACCTGCACGGCAACATCTACTACGGCCGCTACACCAGGTACGAAGACGCGCTGTTGGATGCCGAACGCCTCTCATCCGAAGCCTTGCCGGCCAGCTATGACGTGGATCAGGCCACGGTCATGTATCGACAGCAACTGCATCGACTGCGCGCGTGCGACTATCCGGCGCTGTACTGGATCGACCGGCTGATCGAGGCCGGGGCGCGGCGCATCTTCGATCTGGGCGGTCACATCGGCCTGGCCTATTACGGCTTCAGTCGCTACATCAATTATCCCGCCGGCTTGACCTGGAACGTCCATGATCTGGACAAGGTCGTGCAGACCGGTCGCATGATCGCCATGCGTCGTGATCCGTCGGGGCAGTTGCGCTTTGTGCACACGGCCGAAGCAGCTGATGGCTGCGATGTGCTGATCAGCACGGGTGCACTGCAATACCTGGAATACAGCCTTCCCGAACTGCTGGATCGGCTCATTGCACCCCCTCGGCATGTGCTGTTCAACCTGACCCCACTGCATCCGACCAAAGATTTTTCACCCTGCAGAACCTGGGCGTGGCGGTATGCCCGTATCGCGTGCAGTCCGATGAGGTGCTGGTGCAGGCCATGGCCCAGCGCGGCTATCAAGTGCGCGATCGCTGGGAACTACCCGAACCTCACCTGCGTATTCCCTTTGAGCCCGAGTACGACGTGCACGCCTACTACGGCGTGTACTTCGAACGGCAGGGCGTATAGCACCGTCTTCTGGATCGCCTTCCTTCGAGGTCCGCCCATGTTCGACATTCTCGCCAACCTCACTTTCAGAAAGCTCTTCGCCGCCCAGGTCATCGCGCTGCTGGGAACCGGGCTGACGACCGTGGCGCTTGCCCTGTTGGCCTACGATCTTGCCGGCGCTCAAGCCGGTCAGGTGCTGGGCCTAGCGCTGGCGATCAAGATGACCGTCTATGTGTTGCTCTCGCCAGTATCTGGCGCGGTGGTACCGCCCGAGCACCGCAAGAAGGTGTTGATCGGGCTGGATGTGGTGCGCGCCTTGGTCGTGCTGGCCTTGCCGTTCGTCACGCAGATCTGGCAGATCTACGTGCTGATCGCCGTCATGCAATCAGCCTCGGCCTGCTTCACGCCGCTGTTCCAGTCGGTGATCCCTCAGATCCTGCCCGAGGAAGCGCAGTACACGCGCGCCTTGTCGCTCTCGCGCCTGGCCTATGACTTGGAGAGCCTGCTCAGTCCGGCCCTGGCCGCCGCGCTGCTGACCGTCATCGCCTTCCAGGGCCTGTTCGTGGGCACCTCGGTGGGCTTCATGCTCTCGGCGCTGCTGGTACTGCTGACCACGTTCCCCGTGGTGACGCGCACGGCGTCCTCGGGCGGGCCCTACGACCGCGCCTTGCGCGGGATGAAGATCTACCTACGCACACCGCGCTTGCGCGGGTTGCTGTTGCTCAATCTGTGCGCCGCCGCCGGCGGGGCGATGGTGTTCGTCAACACAGTGGTCTTGGCGCGCACGGTGCTGCAGGGTGGCGAGCGCCAGGTGGCGTGGCTGCTGGCCGCCTTCGGCATCGGCTCCATGTTGGTGGCCTTGTTCCTGCCGCGTTTGCTCGATCGCATTGCCGACCGGCGCATCATGCTGGCCGCCTCCATGGCCATGACGCTGGTGCTGATGGGCGCCAGCCTCTACTGGTATGCCGTGGATGCGCGCCCGTCCTGGCCCGTGATCGCCGTGATCTGGTGGTTGCTGGGGATGGCCTACGCCGGCCTGGTGACTCCTGGCGGGCGGCTGATCCGACGCTCGGGCCGCGAAGAGGACCTTCCGTTCCTGTTCGCCGCACAGTTCTCGCTCTCGCACGTGTGCTGGCTGCTCGCCTACCCGGTGGCCGGCTTCCTGGGGGCGAAGTGGGGCATGGGCGCGGCGCTGATCATGCTCACCACGATCGCTTTGCTTAGTGCAGCATTGGCCCGTTGGCTGTGGCGGTCGCACGATCCGGAGCAGATCGAACATACCCACGAAGGCTTGGCTGAGGATCACCCGCACTTGGCGCAGGGGCAGAACACGCACACCCATCGATACGTAATCGATGAGGATCACACGCGGTGGCCGCAATGAGCGCACGTCACCGGCAACAAAGAGAGATCGCACGATGCCTGTACATCTCGAACGGCAGCGCGGCGATCTGCTCGTCGGTCATGTCGGCATCGCCCGAATAGAGCACTTCTCCACCGGCCGCCTCCTGGGCACGAGCGGCCGAAGCCTGCTGCAATCGCTCCTGGATGCTGTCCAGCTGCGAGTCGGCGAAACCATTGCGGCGCACGCGGCCTGAGTTGAACATGCTGATGGTCGCGATGGTCTTGAACCGCTTGTCGGTTTTCGCCGCGGCCAGCGAGTACCCGCCACCACCGCAGATGCCCAGCAGGCCGAGCCGCATGGTGTCGACGCACGGGTAGCTGGCGATGAAGTCCGCTGCGCCGTGGATGTCCTCGATGCGGTAGGCGGGCCTGTCCACGCTACGTGGCTTACCACCGCTCGAGCCCTGGTATGCCGCGTCCATCGCGATCGTGATGTAGCCCAGTCCCGCCAGCCGTTGGGCGTACAGTCCCGCGACCTGCTCCTTCACCCCGCCGTTGGGATGTGCCACCACGATGGCAGGGTATTTCTTCTCCGGATCGTAGTTCGCCGGCGTGTAGACGTTGGCCGCGATCTCCAGCCCGTCGGAACGGGCATATCCAAGTGCTACTCCCGATCCAACAAGGTTGCCGCTGGATTGGCTTCGGCGCTGCCGGCCTGGAAGTACCCGATCGCCTGTGCCACCGAGCGATGCTCGGTCAGCGCCATCAGAGCGGGCAGGGCGATGCCTTGGCGGCCGCCCTCGGTGATGAAGCCCGAACGCAGGCTGTGCCCGGCAAAATCGCCGCTCAATCCCGCCAGCACCGCGCGCCGTTGCACGATCGCCGCGACCGACTTGGGCGAGAGCGCAGGGCCCACCCGGTCGCCCCAGAGGCGGCGGAAGAGGGGAGGAGCGCGCCGGCGTGGAGATCGATCGAGCGCGTCAGGAGGCCAAAGATCTGCAGAAGCGGATAACCGCCTTGAGCCGTGAACACCACGATGCGCTCGTAACGGCCCAGCGATCCGTTGAGGGCGCGTCGCTCCAAGCGTCCGAGGCCCGTAAGGAACTGGAAATCCAGAGGGCTCGTGCTGATGCGCTGGAAGCACAACTCGGCAAAGCCCTTGATCTGTCATCAGCCGTGGAGGCCGCCCTCCGAAACAGCTCCACTAAAGCGCGCAAGGCTTCTTCCACCCCTGCATCGACCAAGCCAGTGAAAAGGCGAAAAGCGTGAGCCATCTGTGCGTGTTTTTCGTGTCACCCAGATGAAGGTCAACGCTGGCGCTTGAACGTCATGATCCGCACCAAGGCCCTGACTTTGTAGGATCCGAGACCGAACGACAGCACCTCGCGGCCGCCGATCAACTGACACGAAAAACACGCGATCAGGGGTGTCGGAAGGACGCCGGCTGGGTTCTTAAACAATGAGATGAGACACTCTTAGAGTGAACCCATGCTGGTCAGCAACCTGAGGTCTGAAATGCCATCCGTCAGAACAAGCCTCTCTCACCCGTTGCACATTGCCAGCCTGCCGGTTGGGGCACGTGGCGGCAGGATCGGGGTGACATTCGCGCCAGGAAAGAAGCAGGCCGTGGCGATGACGGGAAGCTGGAATCGCGACCTTGACCTGGACCTTCGGGCTATACGTGACTGGGGAGCCAGCACACTCGTCACCTTGCTTGAGCCATTCGAGTTCGATGAGTTGGAGATCCCCTCACTTCCCGAGCGCGCTTCAACTCACGGATTGGAGTGGATTGGACTCCCCATTACGGACGGGGCGGCGCCAGATACGCGGTTCCTTGCGCCATGGTGCCAGACCGGGCCTGAGCTAGTTCGTGCACTGCATGAAGGGCGCAGCGTTGTCTTCCACTGCAAGGGAGGGTTGGGCCGCGCGGGGACAGCGGCGTCCATCTTGTTGCTGGACTCAGGTGCAGCGCAGAGCGCGGATGAAGCGATGAGTCTTGTACGTTCTGTGCGACCAGGAGCCATTGAAACCTCGGAGCAGGAGAAGTTCATCCGAGACTGGAACGTCGTCTAGACCTGGGGCCAGCAATGGCTTGGGCGTTGAAATAGGGGCGACTTGGGTGCGGCAAAAGTGCCCCGTGTCTGTGCCGAACTGACCAAGGAGCGGGAACGCCGCGAGCAAGCCGAAAACGACGCATTGTGCGCCGGCGTGCGCCTGGAAACCACAGGAGCAGCTATTGACCCAGTTGAAACCCTATCAAGCGGCTGCCGACCCGATACCTGCCAGGAAAGGGCGTAGCCGCGGACAGGGTGAATAGGCCAGGAATACGTAGTTTTTCAGTGGGTTAAGTCATGTTTGGCTGTTTTTCGCACGAATCCCTGCCGACCCTCAACGGGTGATGGAGGTCGCGCAACTCGGCGAACGCGTGACCGGCATAACCGCGCGGCTGTCGGCGACAGGGCATCCGCTTCGAAGGGCCGGCAGGGCATTTTTATCCTGCAAGGCCATGATTTCACGAAGGAAATCGAATTCTATGGGGCATTTTTACACGTATCTCGGCTGACCCCTGTCAGGCTCACTCGCAGCAGCGCCAGCGTCGTCCCTGCAATCAGGCCGGTCGACACCCGCCGTCACCCCCTCCAGAAACAGCCGAATGCGTGGATGATGAGCGAGGCTTTCGAGCGCGTCGTGCTCCAGCAAGGTGAAGGCGAATGTCGGCAGGAAGATGCCGGCAGCTGTCACCACGGCGCCCCAAGGGCCGTCGCCGAGGTAGCCCGCGAAGGTTGAGAAGATGATCAGTGGCGCCGGCAGCAACCTCGACAACGTCAGTCCGTCGAGAAGCCGGGCATTGCTTGCCAATGTGTACGGTCTGATGGCATCAAGACCAGTCGACAGGCACTCATACGGGATAATTCTACATTATCCCATGCGTATTTTTCACGAGATGGCCTTCACTTTTGTTGCTTCCATAGTATGTAATTACGTGGTATGTAATACATTACGAAATCATCCGAGGAGCGGACCATGGCACGCGGCGGCTTGTACAAAAGCGAGGTGCAGAAGGCCCGTGACGCGGTGCGGGCCCAAGGCAAGCATCCGTCGGTGGATGCGGTACGGGTGGCGCTGGGCAATACAGGCTCCAAGACCACCATCCATCGTTACTTGAAGGAGCTGGAAGAGGAAGAAGGGCAAGGCCTCGGCGCCAAGGTCGCCGTCAGCGACGCGCTACAGGATTTGGTGGGTCGCCTGGCGGGCCGACTACACGAGGAAGCCGAGGTGGTCGTGACCGAGGCCCAGCAGCGCTTCACGGTGCAGTTGCAGGAGCGCACGGCCGCGCTGGACCAAGCTCGGCAGGAGGCGACGGCATTGAGCGCCCAACTCCAGCGAACCGAAACGGCACTGCACGCGGAACAGGCTGCCCATGCCGCAGCCCGGCAGGTCCTGGCCGAACAGACGACTGAAATCGTCCAACTCGGCGAGCGCATCGCCGGCCTGACCGCCCGCGTGGGGGAGCATGAAGCGCACGCGCAGTCGCTGGAAGACAAGCACGCCCACGCTCGCGAGGCATTGGAACATTATCGGACCTCTGTAAAGGAACAGCGCGAGCAGGAGCGGCGCCGGCATGAGCACCAGGTGCAGGAACTGCAGGTCGCACTACGCCAGGCCAACGAAGCGCTGACCACCAAGAGCCACGAGCTGCTGCAACTCAACCGCGACAACAGTCAGTGGCTGGAACGCCACAGTCGGCTAGAGCGGGAGCTGGATGACGTGCGGCGCAGCATCCAGACCCAACAGAAGGAGCTGGATGCGCTGCGGCTGACGGCTACCGAGCATCAGGCGCTTCAGGTGCGGTGGAGCGAAGATGCAAAGGCTCTTGAGACGGTGAGGGCAGAGTTGGCCAGCGCCGTGGCCCGCGCGACCACGGAACGAGATCGTCGTGAACAGGCCGAAGCCGAGGCGTTGCGCGCTGGCGTCCGCTTGGAAACACTGGAACAGTTGCTGGCGCAACTGAAACCCGATCAGAACGGGGTCGATGCCGTGCCATAACGTCCCAAGTCCTATAGACGGTACGCTTTAGAGATTTTCGCTAATCCTATTTAAAATCAAAGGCTTAGAATTGATTCGGCCGATTTCTTGCGAATCCCTGCCGACCCTCCGGTGGCGCCGCCAGCGCACTGGCCGGCAGGCAAGCGCTGCGGCAACTGGTCACCCAGGCCGCCGACCGCATCCGGATCATGGCCGGCGCGGGCCTGGATGCAGCCAACATCCTCGCCGTAGCCAGCGAGAGCGGCTGCACCGAACTGCATGCATCCGCTAAAGCGCCACGTACGTCGGCCATGCGCCACCACAACCCGGCGCTGGTCAGCCTGGAAAACGACTGGGTGCAATCGGACACGGCGCAGGTGAACGCGCTGCGCCGTGCGTTGGATCAGATGGGGTGAGTGGACCGAGCGGTCACTATCACTGCCCGGATTTTACATAATATACATTATGCGAAATTACCAAGGCGTCGCTGCTGCGCCGGCTGCGCTGGATTTGGCTTTGGTGGTCGCCGCACTCTTCAGTGTCCCGCGCCCGCACTTAACATGTACATCTGACGCACCAACACCTGTTGATTGATGGGGAGGAAATGCCCCATCTGCAGCGGACATCCGCCCCATCTGCTGAGGAAACCTGCCCCGAATTTGGCGGAGCTTCGGATAAGTTGCCCCGCTTTTGGCAAAACTGAGCAGAAGCTGCCCCATATTCCACAGTCGTTGCAGCCATGTTCTGGTAAACCAAGCCTTTGCTCACCACCTGACCAAGTCTTGGCGCTATTCTGAGCAAGACGGCTTGAAGAGGAGAAGTTCAATGCTTGGTTCTTTGGGGGTGCTTGCAATGGCGCTCGTCCTGTGTGCATTGGGCTGGTGGGTGGATCACACCAACCGAAAGTCGATGAAGTCGCAAGACGACGAGCAGAACAAGAAGCGCTAGTAGTGCCGACAGAGTGCCCGCAAGGATCAGCCCTTCGGCATTTTCCTCTTAGATGTGGCTGACCTTTGCCTAGCGCGGAAAGCCTCCTCGATCGCCGCAGGAATCTTGGTCAGTTGCTCCTCCAAGACTTCAGATCTTGCTCGTTGCCTGTCTGCCTCTTTTACCGCTTCTGTCGCTGTTCTCTGGGCAGCCTTCAAAGCACCGCTAAGGGATTGCTCGGTTGCGGCATGGAGCTTTTCCAGAGACGACGACCTGATTTGTAGCTCCTTGGCCTGCTGACGGGCTTGGTCGACCTCCCGTGCTGCACGATTTTCTACAGATCTGGCGTGTTCTATCAGGCTGTCGCGCTCAGATCTGGCCAGTTCCTGCAACTCCTGCAAGCGCGCTTCCATGGCCCGCCTGGCAGACTCCACTTGTTCAAGTCGCTGATCCGTAGAAGCACGTTGTCGCGCCGATTCTGCCAGCTGCGACTGAAGCTGGTCGACGAGTTGCCGCAGTTCCGCTACCTGGGTCAGTGCCAAGCGCTCTGATTGGGCTGAGGCTGTCGCTTTGGCGTGGAGTGCGGAGCCTTCATCCGCAAAGCTCTGCTGCTGCACCCGCAGCTCGTCATACTCGGCCGCAAGCGACTGCCTGGTGTCGGCAAGCTCTTCCAAAACCGACTCACGGGCATGTTCTAGCGCCAACGCCCACCATTGACCGGCCAACTCGGCCAGTGCCGCCGGTGCGTCCTTCAAATCTGGCCGTTTCGGCTGCAGTCGAATGCCCAGATTTTTCCACCAGGTGTCTAGCCAGCGCGTCACGGTGTTGGGTGAGCCGGTACCGAGGTGCGCGCGGATGCGTTCTACCGTCGGACGGTCGCCGTTAGCCACCAGCTCGTCTGCGGCGGTGTGAACATCGGTTTCGGTGATGCCGCGGGCCATGCTGACGTCTCCTGTATCGGCGCCCTACTCTGTTGTTTCCGTACTCGCGATAAGTGATGATTATCGTTAGTAGACACCCTATTTCATAGCATACATTACATAGTATGAAGCGAAATAACACATTACCGACAAGCGCAGCGACCGTCACCAGGCTAGTTTTGCCGGAACAACTCGCCCAGCAAGCCGCCGATGCGGTTCGCGAGTTGCTCGCTGAAGCAGCTGCAGCTAACACCACCCGCAGCTACGCAACTGTAATGACCCAGCACTTCCTGCACAGGTTAGGCCGCTAAAGCGTATGCCTCGGCGGGTGTCTTCATGCCCAGCGCCTGATGCGGCCGCCGGTGGTTGTAGAACTGGATCCAGTCGCCGATCACG